>Ga0315548_1000947_pt1 | contig 25551 bp, 20 predicted proteins | sample SalMarSW160110MG_2_FD_202540 | JGI IMG/M metagenome (GOLD analysis project Ga0315548, IMG submission 202540) | Salt marsh sediment microbial communities from the Plum Island Ecosystem LTER, Massachusetts, United States - Salt Marsh Sediment SW1601-110 ...
GTCATATTTTCCGGAATATAAGATTTACAAGAAGAATAACATTCCAAACCGATGACGAAAAGTATAAAATGCAAAGTCTATTTAGCTTATCTGGAGTTGAAAAATGAAAAAATGGGGGGTAGGCAACTATAAATTTCATAATACCTCCATTAGGGGGTTTTGATACCAGAATATCCTCGTATGGGCCCTTTGTGGGCAGATTACTATGGATCACTTGGTATCTTATGGGATGAAGAGAGGCATTCTAAATCAGACGTTCCAATCGTAAGGGGTTGGAGGCCTTCTCTTTATCCCTTTGTTTAACTTTTCCAACATATTTGTTGAATTATAATGTCTATCCATAATAATTCTACCCATCCGTTAGGATATTTATTTATAGTATAACATACGAGGATATAGGATTTAGTCAAAAAATAAAATATACTTTATATCTGGGGGTTAAATCTTGACATTGGACAATCTCAACAGAGTCATGAGTCTTGTGTCGAGAATTAAGAATTTTAAATTATGAATTTTGAATTAAAAAACAGTTTTCCCATTTTTCAATTTTCCTAATTTGTTCTCTGTGTCTTCGTGGCTAAAAAATTTCTTGACACAAATGTCTTTGCAGTTTATATTGATAGATATATAATGAAAAAGAACATTTTACTAACCGTAATAATATTATTAGTAACAGCCTGTGAAAAAGATAATAGCAACGGTCCACAGAATGGTGATATAAATTACAAGCAGGAAATGCGAGACTTTGTCCGGGAAATAAGCCAGTATGCAAAGGCAATAGATAGCGATTTTTTAATCATTCCGCAGAACGCGCAGGAAATCGTAACCGAGGATGCAGAGCCGGATGGTTCTCTAATGACGGATTATATTGCAGCTATTGACGGTACAGGTATCGAGGATCTTTTTTACGGATATAATAATGATGATGAGTTTACTCCGGCGAACGAAAGAGATTATTTGATAATATTCTGCGACATTTTCGAACAAAATAATTTAGAAGTTCTTACGATCGACTATTGTAGTACTCATGATAAGATGGACAGTTCATACGCGTGGAACCACGCAAAAGGTTACATATCTTTCGCTGCTCCCCAAAGAGAGCTAAACGTTATTCCTGATTATCCTTCCGAGCCTTTTAATGTTAACAGCAATGACATCGCTACGCTTCACGACGCCCAAAATTTCCTCTATCTAATAAATCCTGAAGGGTTCGCCACAAAACAGGATTTTATTAATGCTGTTTCTGCTACTGATTATGACCTTATAATAATGGATTGCTTTTTTGCTGGCCAGATTTTTTCCGGCAGCGAGATTGCACAATTAAAAACGAAACAAAATAATGGACAGCGGCTTGTCGTAGCTTATCTAAGCATCGGTGAAGCTGAAGATTACCGCTATTACTGGCAGACCGATTGGGAAAACAATCCCCCAGAGTGGCTTGGAGAAGAAAATCCTAATTGGGAAGGTAATTTTAAGGTGCATTACTGGGATGAAGATTGGAAAAATATTATATTTGGTACTGATAGTTCTTATCTTGACAAAATACTCGATGCCGGATTTGACGGTGCGTACCTTGATATTATAGACGCTTATTATTATTTTGAAGAAAATAATTAACATGAATATGAGAAAAGTAATTTTTGTAATAATCTTCATTACGCTAAGTAGCTGCAAAGAAAACGGATCCGGTCCTATAAATGGCGATTCTTCGAGAGAGGATGGCGGCATAACACTTGACATTTCGCTTAGCGGGAGCCTGCAAAATCCGGCATTTTCACCCGATGGGAATTCTATAGTTTTTACAAGGTTTAGAAATGGATACAACGAAGAACCTGCAGACCTTTTTATTTATAATCTTCAATCGGGACAGCTTACGACATTAGTATCGGATGGAAGTGGAAATGTCAACCTTCCGGGATCGACATGGAACGACTCCATTAATTCTATTGTCTTTTCTTCATCACGGGACCCACACGACGAAATTTATCTAATTCCGGAAAACGGCACAACCGGAGATGAAATACAAATAACCGATAGAAGAAGTACTGTTGCCTACGAACCATCACTAAGTCCGGATGGACAATGGGTTGTTTTTGAATCACACGAATTAGATGTGGAAGATAATGGAATTATTACCAAATTCAAAATAGATGGGAGTTCCGCGTATATCGGGCTAACTTCCCCAACTGATGATTGTCGTCAACCAAATTGGTCGCCAAATGGAGATAAAATTTTGTATCAAAAATTTGAAAACAGACAATGGGACCTTTGGATTATGGATACAGACGGAACAAATAAATTTAAAGTAACCTCAGGAGAAGGCGATAAAACAGATGCCTGTTTTACACATGACGGACAATATATTATATTCAGCACCGACTTTGACCTGGAATTAGCAAATATTTACAGAATACCAGTTACAGGGGGTACACCGGAACGACTTACAAATTATAGCGGTTATGATGGAGCCCCTTCGATTTCTTCGGATGGCACAAAAATTATTTTCGAATCTTGCGACGGTTTTCCTGATGGCTCACAGGGAACGTCAATAACAATTCTAAATTTATAATAACAAGTGAAAACAAAAAAAGCTGACTGCCGATAGCCGACAGTTGATGGCTAAAATTGCACGTCTTTGTGGCACAATTTCCCCCTTGACAAAATTATAAATTTTTATAACATTATAAATATGTATAACGATAGATTTGTACCGGAGCAAATAAAAATACTAAGTACGGAGCAGCAGACAAAAGCGTATATTCATCCTGTAAGAATGAGTATTCTCGATTTGCTTGCCGAGGAAAAGCGTACTGTTTCGGGCGTCGCAAAGAAGTTCGGCGTGCATCCTGCTACTATAACACATCATTTTAAATTGCTTGAAAAGATTAACTTAATAAAGCTTGTCGAAAAGAGGGATACGGGTAGGAATATAGAAAAATATTACAGAGCGGTTGCTCTTAATTTCGAGGTCAAGTTAAAAAAAGATAAACCCGTAAACAAGAAAGCTCTGGGTTTATCTATTTTACGCAACAGTCTCTCTACTGCTATAAAGGAAGTTAGGAATGAGGACGGCAAACCGATTGTTGCTCTTATGGAAAGCGCCAGGATCAAATCAAAAGACTTTCCCAAATTTCAAAAAAGTTTAATGTCTCTGATAAAAAAGTTCAGGTCTTTTGATTCTACGTCCGGAGAAGCATATATACTTAGCATAGCTTTCTATCCTGATTATACGTCAGGCAATTCCAAAAAAGAAATATATATAAAGTAAATATTAAAAAAGAAGAAGTTGACTATGTTGTCAAAACTTAATTTTGAATCGATTGGTTTGTTTATTAAGATAGGCCTTATTTCTTTGTTTTTGATATGCGTAATTTTATTTTCTCTCAGTAAATATTCCGGTAGAGGGATAAAGAAAGATCGTACTAAGATTTCAAAGGAGCTCAGTCAGCTTGAGGGCCGGTTTGCGCAAAACCCTCAGGATGAAGCCGTTATATTAAAGTTTGCACAGGGGCTTTTCGAATTAGGGGACTTTACGAGGTCGAGAGATTTAGTCGAACCGCTCTTAAAAAAGGAACAACCTCCGGTTGAAGCCATAAAATTGATGGCATATATTGAGTATGTTACCGGAAATTTTTCTGAGGCCGAGAAGTATGTTTTAGATGTTCTTGGTCGAGTCCAAAAAAATTTGGGTTTAAGGGTGGAATTGGAGGTAGGTTTAGTTTTCATATACTATCAGACGCTCCAATACGAAAAGGCAACAAATCTTTTTAAAGAACTCAACGGTAAGATTAAGCTTCCGCACTGGGCACAGATGAAATCTTTTAAGAACGAAAAGCCGTACCGGATAGAATGGAATCAAGATAAAAAAGTAGAAATTCCTTTTCTTGTTAATGATCCTCTCCCGGTTATTCCTGTAGAACTTCAGGGGAAAAAGATATACGTAATTATAGACACGGGTGGAGGAGCTTTTTATCTCGATTGGGAAGTCGCGGATTCTTTGGGTATAAAACCGATCGAGAAAGTGAAAGACACGGGTTTTGCCGGCGGAAAAGAAGCCGAAGTTGGTTTTGCCAAGGCGGATTCTCTAAAAATTGGAGATGTGACTCTGAAATCCATTCCGGCTATGTTGGCATCTATAAAAAGGGTTTCTGAATCGTTAACTGATGGAAAGTATCCGATTGGCGGAGTGTTAAGCACAGGCGAATTGCGGCAGTTCCTGTCGACTATAGATTATCCGAACCGTAAGCTGATTCTTCGTCCGAAAACTGAAGAGGGTAGACATTCTTTAGAGAGAGATTTAAAAGGTAAGAAAGTCGTAAAAGTTCCGTTTGCCCTGGGCTCAACGCACTTCATGGTCGTAAAGGCGATAGTCAATGGTAAGTATCCTCTAAATCTTTTTGTTGATTCCGGATTGGCGGATCCTGAAGCGTCGATTGCCTTCCCAATGCAGACATTGAATTATCTGGGCATTCCGATTCCGGATACCGAGATTTTACCCGAGAATTTAGGCGGACCCGGCGGCGGAGAGTTTCCTGTCGGGAGGTTCGCAATAGATGAACTTGAGATAGGTACGTTGGTTCAAGAAGATATAAAAGGTGTATACGGGGTATTCCCACCCAGTGTATATTGGGACTCCGAGTTTATTATAGATGGGATCGTAAGCCATAATCTCCTTAAGAAATATTCCTGGACAATCGACTTTTCCCGGATGGAAATGACATTCGGTTATTAAAAAAAAGTCCAAAGAAGAAACCACAAGATTAACTCTAGATTTTTTTGTTTTAACTAAAACCGAAGACCTAACACCTAATATTTATCTGCCATTGATTTTATTTAAAGATAAAGTAATATTTAATGAAATGAAAAGTGAAGAGTTGGTTGAAAAGGGAGATGTTAGATGAGTAAAAAATTAAAGTATTACATTTTTTTGTTTTTCTTGAGCTGTATTATTCCATTAAATGCTCAAGTAGAAAAATTGACATCAGGACTTTTACAACCGGAGGGTCCTGTTTGGAAAGATGGAGTTGGCCTTTTATTTAGCGACATCAGAGCAAATAAGATATATTGCTGGTCGCCGTTCGATAGTTCAATTTCCGAGTATATGAATCCATCGGACAGTTCAAACGGTCTTACTTTCGATTTAGACAGCAATCTTATTTTGACTCAAATGGCAAAAAGACGAGTTTCACGCAGAGAATCGGATGGCTCGATTACTCCGCTTGCCGAAACTTACAACGGAAAAAAATTCAATAGCCCGAATGATTTAGTTGTTAAATCCGATAGCTCTATTTTTTTTACCGACCCGGATTTTAACATCCCAGTTGGTCAATCAAGAGAATTGGATTTTAGAGGTGTTTTCAGAATAGGGGTAAATGGCAACATTCAAGTATTGGACAGTACGACATTCGACAAACCAAATGGTATTTGTTTTTCACCCGATGAATCGAAGTTATATGTAAATGAATCACCCAGAAGGATAATCTATGTTTGGGATGTTGTCGATGATTCAACAATTACAAATAGAAGAGTCTTTTTCACGATACCGGGGATAGATTATGTACACTATGCCGATGGAATGAAAGTGGACGTGGAAGGAAATCTTTATTGTACCGGACCTGGAGGCGTATGGGTTATATCGCCGGCTGGTGATTGTATCGATACGATTCTTGTTCCGGAAAATCCGTCAAATTGTAATTGGGGGGATGCGGACAGAAGGACATTATACATAACTGCAGGCTCAAGCTTATATCGAATCCGGCTATCTAGTTCTATAAAAGAGCAGGGTTACAAATCATTTGAATTATATCAGAATTATCCTAACCCGTTCAATCCATCTACAAAAATTACATATACGGTTCCGTCTATCGGGACAGGTACCGGCGTGTCCGTGCGGGTCTACGATTTACTCGGGTGTGAAGTTGTAACATTGATAGATGAAATGCAGACGGCAGGTGAACATTCGGTAGAATGGAACGGCACAAACTCAGCCGGACATAAGGTGGAAAGCGGTGTGTATCTTTATCAACTGAAGAGCACTAATGGCTATGTTGACACAAGGAAGATGATTCTGTTGAGATGATGAGATTTTCCGACTTGATGTGTAACGAGAGATAACCTCCGCCTCAAAAATTTAAACCATAAAGATCACAAAGAACACAAAAGCTCTCTTTTGTGCATCTGTGCATCTGTGGTCAAATCTCGACATTGGACAATCTCAACAGAGTCATGAGTCTTGTGTCGAGAATTAAGAATTTTAAATTATGAATTTTGAATTGAAAAAAGTTTTCCCATTTTTCATTCTTTCTAATTTGTTCTCTGTGTCTTTGCGGCCAATTGAATCTTGACATTTATTCCTTTTTTCGATATTATATACATCAAGGAGGTATAGGCTATGAAAACACTATTTTATATGTTACTAATTTTCTGTTTGATAGTTATTAACATCTATGCTAATGATACTGACATAGAGGTAAATCAGAGTGAGATATCCGAGACCAGAAAAATAGAAATACCAAAAAACAGCGAATCTCGAACATTTAAGATTATAACCGGTTTTTGCGTTAATGATATAATTGGTTATGATTACAAAGATGCACAAGGCTATGATTTCGGACTCGGTTTTAGAATAGGATATGGCATTAGTATTATGCCGAGGTTGAATTTAGAATCTACTTATACTCTTTCTTTTCATGAAAGTGACACTATCGGGGCAGAGACAATTAAATTACATGCTCTTGACGTAAACTGTAAATATGTATTACTCTCGATGAGTAGATTTGGCCTTTATGCCAATTTTGGCTGTGGATTGGATATGTTTTCTTCAGAAGGAATAGATGCTGGACCTTTTTCATATATTCCTCGATTCGGCGTAGGCAGCTATATCTACTTAAATGAATATATTGATTGCGATCTGGGATTCAATATACACGTTGTAAGATTTGGCGTCGGCGAGGAACATAAACCGGACGGCAGCTACCTTCAATTGTTGTTATTATTAAATATTAAGTTATAAATTTGCACATTTGTTGGATAGTATATCTATATCTGGTATATCTGTGTTGAGGGGGACGGAGCTTGACATTGCGCCAACAAAAATAGCTGACTGCTGAAATTGTGAGATTTGTTGTTCCTCTCTGTTGGGTTGAGGGGGGCGACTCGTGACTATTGAATTTCCTTTCAAGAAATTCAATTCTTGACATTTGTTCCTTTTCTCGATATTATTTCATAAAATTAGATGCAAAAAACGGAGGATGTAATGAATCAAAAGACTGAAAAATACTTTATTATAATATTTTTAATTTCACTTTTCATACCCTTACTTGCTGTTTCTCAATCTAGTGAAATTAGAATCGATGCCGGAACAAATCAATTTGCAAACTGGGAAAAGACCGGGGCAATTCAACTTAAGGGAAACGTTTCCCCAGCGAGTATCGCTGTCCAGTGGACGTGTCCCGCGAACACCAAGGTTCGTTTTCATGAGCTTGCAAAACCTACGACAAGAGTAACATTTCCTCGGCCGGGTTATTATTTATTGGAATTAACTGCCACGGGAACCGACAACAAAAAAGTGAGCGATACTGTCATAATGAATGTATTTAAACCGAATTCTTATATTCAAAGGCTTTCAGATCTTGTCGACTTGATGACGGTTGACGAAAAAATAGGGCAACTGGTAAGTCGTTCAGATGCTATTCCCCGTCTTGGTGTTTCCAGGTATAATTACTGGAACGAAGCCTTGCATGGAGTCTTAGATGTAGGTACAACTTCTTTTCCACAGGCAGTCGCTTTAGGTTCAACCTGGGACCCTGAGCTTGTGCATCGAGTAGCAACGGCTATCTCCGATGAAGCACGTGTTAAAAACAATATCGAGGGGAAAGGCCTTTCATACTGGAGTCCGACCGTCAACATTGCACGTGACCCACGCTGGGGTAGAAATGAGGAATCCTACAGTGAAGACCCTTATCTGCTTTCGCGAATGGCTGTTGCGTTTGTAACAGGTATGCAGGGAAATCATCCTTTTTACCTTAAAACAGTCTCGACTCCAAAACATTTTATTGCCAACAATGAAGAAATACGCCGCCACTCAGGTTCATCCGATGTGGATATGCGCAGTTTATGGGAATATTATATGCCGGCCTTCCGGCGGACGATAGTCGAGGGTAAGGCTTTTTCTATTATGTGCGCTTATAACGAATTGAATCAAGAGTCATGCTGCGGCAATTGTTATCTGCTGACCGACGTCCTTCGAAAAAAATGGGGATTCGAAGGTTATGTCGTGTCCGACTGCGGAGCAATTCACGATATGGTTTCCGGACATCATCTTTATAAAACGGGAGCCGAAGCAGCAGCGCGCGGCATTCTTGCAGGATGTGATCTAAATTGCGGTGATTATTATAGTCGTTATCTGCATGAAGCTCTGGAACGCGGATTAATTCAAGAAAAAGACCTTGACCGAGCAGTTAAAAGAGTTCTTTCCGCGCGGTTTAGATTAGGCGAATTCGACCCTCCTGAAATGGTACCATACCGTGCGATTCCGGAAGAAAAACTGGACTGTCAGGCTAATCGTGATTTAGCTCTTACCGCTGCCGGGAAAGCAATAGTTCTCCTCAAAAACGAAGGCATATTACCTCTGGATAAAAATAAAATAAAATCGATTGCGGTAATCGGACCAAATGCAGAGGAATGCCAACTGGGTATCTATAGCGGCTGGCCCAATATCCGAATTAGTCCGCTCGAGGGTATAACAAACAAAGCATCGAGTTACGGGATTAAAGTCAACTATGTAGAAGGCTGCGGGGTTGGTGGCGGACTTTTAAGACCAATCGAAACAGAATATTTTGCAAAAATTGATGACTCCGGAAAAAGAGGAATGATTGGTCAATATTTTGATAACATGGATTTATCAGGTAAACCTGTTTTAACTCGTTTTGATTCCATTATAAATTTTAGATGGGGCGAAAAATCCCCGTCGGTTGAGGTGCCAAAAGACCAATTCTCGGTTCGCTGGACTGGAAAAATAATACCCCCGGAAACTCGCGTTTTTTCTCTGGGAACGAGAACGGATGATGGGGCTCGACTTTATGTAGACAACCAATTGTTTTTTGAAGATTGGACCGACCATGGTGAAAAACCCAATAAAGCTAACATAGAATTAAAAGCCGGAAAAGAGTATAAAATTGTATTCGAATATTATGATAATGGTCTCGGCGCAACAGCGCGATTGGTATGGGATCTTGGTCAACAAGATTTTGATAAGGCAAAAGAAATCGCGAAAGAAAGCGATCTGGTTATTCTTGTTCTTGGAACACATCCCCTTATTTCTCAAGAAGAAAATGACAGAATGGATATTACATTACCTCAAGTTCAAAGAGATTTGGTTCGAGCGATTGCACAGGTAAATTCCAACATTGTTATTGTTCTCATTAACGGTGGACCACTGACTCTTTCGGGAACGGAAAAAGATGCCGCGGCGATACTCGAAGCGTGGTATACCGGCCAGGCGACCGGAACGGCAATCGCCGATGTTTTATTCGGAGATGTTAATCCGGGCGGCAAACTCCCGGAAACATTTTACGCGTCAACCGATCAGCTACCGCCCTTTGACAATTATGACATTATCAATTATGGCAGAACCTATATGTATTTTGAAAAACCCGTTTTGTACCCATTTGGTTACGGGCTTTCCTACACGACATTCAAATACAGTAATTTGAGATTAAGTGCCGACAAAATTAGCAAGGACGGTTCGATTAAAATCGGGTGTACCGTACAAAATACAGGCAACTATAAAGGCGATGAAGTAGTTCAAGTTTACATTCGTGATATAAAAGCTTCTGTTAAGGTACCAATCCGTCAGCTAAAACGGTTTCAACGTATCACTCTTAACCCCAATGAATATAAAACCGTTTCCTTTAATCTTCCCGCATCTGAACTATCATTTTATGATATAAAATCGAATGACTTTATTGTCGAACCGGGTGAATTTGAAGTTCAAATTGGTAGCTCATCAGAGGATATTCGTCTTAGGAAAAAGTTCCTTGTGGAATAGCTATTATTGATTTGAAAACAGAGGAGTCAGGTATTGCTTTTTGGATTCTTTAATAAACAAAAAATCTCTGTGTTCTCCGCGTCTCCGTGTGAAAATCCAATCTTGACATTTATTTCTTTTTTCGATATTATTTATATGTAAAGAGGTGATAATCATCAGTAAAAAAGATTCGATAAAAAAGCTTGGATATTTAAGTCTACTATTAGGTATATACAGCTCTGCTGCAAAGAGATTCAAAAACATTAAAAAATTAATTTTATTTGAGGTCATTTGCAGAATAGCGACGATTTTAACATCCGTCTTAACCCTATTTATCGCATACAAAGTATTTATTATGGGGAACAGGCAATTCAACGAAACACTAAAGATTTCCGAATCGCAACTAGAACTCGCTGCACAAGCAGGGAGTCCAATCCTGGCTGTAAACACCTCTGGATTTACACCACTTATATATAAAGATAAAATACAATATGAGTATCTTCTAAAATTCAAAAATTTCGGTGATAGACCCGCTGCCGAAATAGAAATCAAATTATTTTCAATTCTCTTTGAACGAGCAGATAGCAAATTTACTATTATTGATAAATTTCAAGACAAATCAGCTAATTTATTAGCGAATGGTGTAACATGGGATTTAGTCCGAACATTCACTACGAGTAAAGGTAACAACGAAATTATAATATATCTTCATGCAGTATATAAAGACATCATTTTGAAGGAGGAAATGGAATTAAGATCGTATTATTTGATTCCAAAGCCTGAAAAATTAAAATCAAATACCGAACACAAACTTATGAACTTATCTTATGATGATAAAATTATCATAGATAAGTATATTGGCGAAAAATTAAAATAAACAGAAGGGCAAGGTCTTCTTTCTCGAACAATATAGTTCACTGTTCCCGGTTCGGGGTTAAAAGTTAAAATCAAACAACAAAATAAAATCTTTGCGTGCTTTGTGGTTTAATATTTTTTTCGGGGGCAAGATGGGATTCTAACTACTAACTGTCAACTTCTAACTTCTTTCTCTATGTCTTCGTGGCACAAAAACCCCTTGACAAAAAAGAAAATTCGATTATACTTACTTTATAAATCAAAGTACTTTGCAAAAGGAGGTTTAAAAAATGAAAAAATTTGCTTTGTTGGTGTTGATCTTGTTGGTGTTTACTGTCCCTTTGTACTCAAGGCCTAAGCTTGAAGTGTCTTTGTCTAATGTGCATCCGGCTTTTCCCGAATGGTATAAGCGATATAACTTGAGTCTAACCATGAATCCTTCGTCCCGTTTCGGTTTAAGAGTTCGTCTTGGCTCGCTGGATTTCGAGTATAAGGATTTCTCGATTAATTCCTATTCGTATGGCTATGTCTATCCGTATAGCAGTGTAGATGCGTTGCTGTACTTTACTCGCAATAATGTTTCGCTATATTCTCTTTTGAGGCTAAGTGCCGCCTGCGGCTCTTCTGCTTTCTTTTTTTATGCAAGTACAGGATTTGGCGTTGATTGGTATTTTTCTGACAGGGCTGCATGTTTTGTGGAGCTTCAAGATTTTCTGATTCTTTATTTGTATAATTTCGGAGGAGGCGCGGCAGGTATAGATGGAAATCCTGGCATTGTATTCGGATTAAAATTCGGTATATATTAACAGGGTTAAACCTTGAAATGTAAATCTATACAATTAGTGAATAGACTACTTTTAATAAGTTGGCAGAGAGAAGGAAGCGGGAAGCAGTTAAAAAACATAGTTGACCGCTGACAGCAAAAAAGTCAGTGTGTTAGTGGGTTGATGGATTAAGGTGGAATTCTTTCTGTTTTTAATCTATAAAACGCCATTTATAGTATTGAGAACCTTAGTATATGGCTTTTTAGTGGGTTTTTTACAGATTTACAGATCAATTGTCAGGTAGCCTAGCCCGGAAAGAACTCTAAATTTTTCTCTTTTCTAAAACCATTGCAATTAAATAATAAATTTTGAGGGCTGTTTCTTTCGATTTTATTTTGCTCTAAAAAACGAAAAAAATCACCCTTGACATTTGAAAAAATACCTGTATCCTTTTTCTAAAAAGGAGGGAAAATGGAACTTCAATATACGTGGCAAGATGTGTTTCGAGCAGGGCGTTTGGGCTTTTCTCCCAGAAAAATAGGGGTAGCAGTAAAAGGCATATTTTACGGTGCCCTGATTTACAGCATTTTATCTTATATAGCCCTAGTAGTTTCAGGCTGGCAGATACCGGAAGTCTGGCAGCAATACAGGCTTATTCCTGCTCCCTTTGTTCAGGGTAATCTTAACTTGATTGGATCAATCATTTATATAGTAGCTTGTATCGTTGCATTGTTCTTTTATCTTGTGACTCTTACGGCTATATGCAAGATTACTTTTGAACAGTTAAGGGGCGATGAATTCTATGAAGGAAGGGAATCATGGGCTTTTGCAAAGAAAAACTGGAAAGGAGCCTTCGGCTCTCCTGTTTTTCTTGCGATTATTATAGCTGTTTTATTGCTGGTTGGTTTTGTAATGGGGCTTTTATTTAAGATTCCCCATGTGGGACCTGTTTTCTTAGGCTTGTTTTCGTTTCCTCTGATAGCGGGTGCATTTTTTATTGTTTATCTTACCATTGTTGCAGCCGTCGTTCTACTTGTCGCTCCGGCAGTAGTCTCTGCCACAGATAGCGACACCTTCGATACGGTTTTCGAAGCTTTTTCGCTCATTAATGATCAGACATGGAGATTCATTTTGTGGGAACTGCTTCTGCTTTTAACTACTATTGTCTGCGTGTTCGTTTTTGCTTATCTCGCTAAAAGGGCTCTTTGGTTGACCAGTTTAGTCGTAAGTCAATGGGCTGGAGATAATTGGGCTGTTATGTGGGGAAATGCTAAATGGTACTTATATATGCCTAACTTCTTCCCTGTAATATTGGCAAGATGGTTCCCATCGCTACTGTTTCTACAGAGTCCTTTTTTAAGCGAAGGAATAGCTAAATCTACCTTGATCGGGAGTTTCTTGCTGGGAATTTCTTTTTATCTTGTAGCTTTCATCGTCCTGGGATACGCGATGACCGTTTATGGATCCGGGCAAACATTGATTTATACAACCCTGGTTAAAATTAAAGACAACAAAAATCTCCTCGAAGAAAAAGAAGAACTGTTTGGAGAAGAATTCGAAGAGGAAGAAGAGACAAAGAAGGAGAAAAAGAGTAAAAACAAGAAAGAGAATAAAGAAGAGTAGAAGTTCTACAGAACCTACTTAAATCTAAGGTGGCATAAATTTATTTTTATGTCACCTTATTTTTTCGAGTGCTCTCATTGTGTTTCTGGCCAAAATAGTAGGAAGTGAGTTTGGATAATCCTCTATTAAAATTCTAAAATACTTTTTTGTTTCTTCAGGATTTTTCCCCAGGCTCATCATTCCTACTTTTAAAATAATGTAAGGATAAAGAACTGAATCGGAAGGGGCATTCTGTACGTATAGGCTCTCGGCAGGCAAGGCTAAATATCTTATGTAAGGGGATTGGTAAGAGAAAGAAGTGTCGGGAAAAACTTTTAACTCTTTTATTATATAGTTTTTCAAATCCGTATTACTCACCTTTAAATTAAAAAGCAGATACAGGTCGAGTGAAAAAATATTTCCTTTCGTAGCAGACTCCTTTATATCCTCCATACCTTCGGAGAGTTCATCTTTTAATATCTTAATGCAACCGGTTAGATTCTTATCGGGAGAAAAAGATAGTGCGGTGTCGTATTTTTTTTGCCGAATCAATTCAATAGTTATTTCTTCTCTCTCATGAGGAGAATATCTTTCGATGTCTTTGATATCAAAAGCTTTAGGATTAAAAGAAAATAGCAGTATTAAGTATATCATTCGACTAATCTCTTAAAGTACTCCTCAACTTCTTCTTTGTATTCTTCAGGATATGGTTCATTTATTCTTTCCTCAAGTAGTTCCCGAAGTTTCTTTTTCTCTTCTCCCAGGTTTTTCGGCAAGGAAACTTTCTCAGGGATAACAAAAATTCCGGGTTCTGAACGTCTTCTTCTTGATAGTTCGCCTTCCTTTATTGAGCTTTCGGCTTCCAGTAATCTATCAAGAACTTTTCTTTGCCTTTCAATGAGTTTTTTGTCCAGTATTCCACTCTCTAAATCTCCTGCCATTTTCTCCATCTCCGAAGATAAGGGTCCAAAGGCTTTACCCATTTTTCTCAAATTCCCTGCAAGTTTCCTTTGTAACGAAGCCAGGCTTTTCAATTCCCCGTTTTCTTTAAGTTCAGGTACAGGTATAGGCATCATTTTCCCGAGCCCATTCATTATTAAATTCTGCTGTTCGATAATACCTCTGAGAGCACTGGCGAGATTTTGGCTGCTCGGAGGAGGTTCGGAGAAGAGTTTGAGTATTGCCTGTATTAGTAGATCATTTACTCTTTCCATGGAAGATCTCGGAACTTTTTTTTCTGTATGTTCAAGGCTTAATGTTTCCAGCTTCTCTTTTGCTCTTCTAATGTCTTTGAAAACATCTGGAGAGAAACTAAGGCTTCCGAGAAATAATTGTTGCAATTCTCTGTCAACCTTATCCAATGCCTCCATGAGACCTCGCTCGATCAGACCTTTTTCAAGACCGGGTTTCATATCTATAATATCATTATGGGTACGTAGTATAAATCCAAGCTCCCAGCCTTTTTCTTTGAGAGCTTCCGCTATTTGTTCCCCTAACTTATTTCCCCTGGTATTCTCTAAAGAAGTGTTTAAATTACGCAGGTTTTCTTCTACCATTTTTACGGATTTCTCGTTAATTTCTCCTTTCTGCATAATATGGGCCAGATTCTCCATCTCTTCTATGGTATTCGTTTTTCTGAACTCCGAGGCTATATTTTTCATTTCTTCATCCGTCGATTTTTCCATATCTTGAATTAATCTTCTTAGTTCTTCCGAGAGTTCTTTTTCAAGCTTTGAATTGGAATCATCTGCCTCCTCGGAAGTGATTTCCTTTTGTTTTCTATATATCTCTTCAGCCCGGCTCGAAAACTCATTAAGTTCCAATAGTTTTTTTAGATATTCGAGACTTTTTTTAAAGAGTTCTAACGTTCTCAGCAAATCCTTCTGATCGGTATTTAAGTTTCTTAAATCTTCAGGAGAAATTTCGGTTTTTTCCATCGTTTTATTTAATTCGGTCAGAAAATCTTTTACCTGTGGATTATCAATGAGTTCTTTTATGCGGTCAAGCTCGCGAGAGATTTCGGGATCTCTAATTCCTTCCATAAGTTCGGATAACTTCTGCATGCTTTCAATTAAATCTTTCTGCTCTTTCAATGTTCTTTTTAAATCATACTCGGTTTCATGTCCAAGATCGCTTTTATATATTAGATTTTCGATTTTATCGGTTATTTCTCTTTCCCTCTCTCCAACGTCAGAAGTATAATTTTCTAAAGTGTCGCTCAAGGCTCGATATTCGCCAAATATTTCTTCGAGGGTTGGCATATATATCAAAAGAGGTGGAGATATTGTTTTGTTGCCGGCAAGATCGGTTGCAATAGCCGTGAGTTTAAGTGTATCTCCGGTCAAAAGATTTCTTATTCGTAGGGTGATAGAATCTTCAAGAAATCTTGTGTTTTCTCGAAGATCTAATTCTGTCTTTTCCTTTCCGTAATGCAAACTTATTGAAGAAAGACCGTAATCGTCCTCTGCTTTAAGCATTACAGGCACCTCCATTGATTCTCCTAACTTGTATTCTTCCCGCGGAGAGAGAAACTCGATGGATGGAGATTCATCTTTTATTGGATCGATAAAAAAATCGAGCGTGCAGGAAGAAAAAAGTGAAGTATCGGTCAAGTTAACACTAATTTTTTCCTTTTCTTTTAGAACAAAATTACCGGAAAAATTTCTGTCTTTAATCGACTCATCGTTAATCCTACCCTTAATCTTTCCAAGAACCAAATTCGATACACCGGAGAAATGAATTTGAGTGCCGGATAAAGCTTGAATTAATATTCCCTCTTCAAATTTGTACAGTGTGTCAGAAAAAGACTTTATTGCCAGATAATCCGGGAATCGATATTTGAGTACCAATTTATTTACAAATAACGAAGGAATGACTTCAAGTTTTGTTTTGTTGCTTTTCCATGTTCTATATCCAACTTGAACCATAGAAGTCTTATTTATTCTTGCCATTATACCGAATTTGCCATCCCCAAGATCAATCATTTTTCCGATACCTTCCTGGGTGAAAAGGTACATCCGATTTAACTGGGCGCTCTTTGCAATAATTAGCGCTGCCTGATTTTCTTTTATCTTCTCTCCTGAGTAAATTATAACAGGAGATTCTGATATTCTTTTAAATTTTATTCCTCCTTCTGAAACAGAAAAAACGGTTAAAAACAATATAGTAAAACCTAAAAAAGTTAAGTGTTTGCGATTACTCCTAATTGGTGTAAGCTTCTTGATATTTTTTCTTTTCAAGATCAAAGCGCATTCTTTTATAGCTCTTTTTTTGTAAACTTCTGAATCGAGAACAGAAGGATAAGGTTCCATTACAAGATAAAGCCTGCCCTTTAACTCTTCTATTCGTTTCTCTAGAAGCTCTATGGTCCCGCAAAGACTCGGTTTACAAAATAAAAAAGGAATAAAAGAAAAAAGTAAGGATATTGGAAAAATCTTCCATTCTAACCGAGTCATAAAAAAGGCTCTATTATAAATCAACCAAAAAAGATAAACAGTAAGCAGTATAGCAACCGTAAGGATAGTTTTATTTATTATCCATTGAAAGAGCTTTCTTCTATAAATGCGCTTTACAAAAGCTTCAATATTCTCCAAATACTTTGTCTTATCGCTTACCATTATATATAAAGTATAAAACGCATACCAATCTTTGTCAACTTGAATGTTTCCCTGGAATAAAGATGGTTATAGGGAGATAACGGGAATTCTATTTCTTTTCTGTTCTTTTGAATGCTTAAATTTAAGAGGTTGGACCTGGGCTTTTTTCCCTGTGAGCTCTGTGGTTATTACCGTATATTCTTCGAATCTGAGTTTAGCCGTTAAATAGTTGAGTGGTTGAGTAGGGAAAAACAAAAAATCTATTCGTGCTATTTGTGTGATTCGTTGTTTCTCTTTGTTTTTGGGTTGGGGGATAAACAAAGCAAATATAATTTGTTGTTTTCTCTGTGGTAAAAATATGAGAAGTTATGGAATTTAGAACCCCTTGACAAAAGGAGTCTTCTGTTTATTTTACATTGCAATCTGGCTCCGTCGTCTAATGGCTCAGGACATCACTCTTTCAAGGTGAAGATGGGGGTTCGATTCCCCTCGGAGCTATATTATTGTAATAACAAAAACAAAAAAATTTTATCCTTGACAAAATGATTAAAATTGTTTATAGTGTTAGTTATATCATTAGATTAAACGTTAAAAAGGAGGTATCTATGAAAAAGCTTTTAGTGGGAGTGTTAGCCATATTATTAATGGTTGGCTGTACTCAGTACGCTTCCAAGGAGCAGATGGAAGAATTGGCGGCAAGAGAACAAGCCGTTAATGGACTTAGAGCCGAAGTGGCAGATGCCGAGGGGACTCTTTCTGATTTAGAGATGGACAAATCCGATAACGAAGCCAGACTTAGCGAGTTAGAAACCGAAGTTTCCGAACTGAGAAATAAGGTAAACTCTTGTCCGGCAGTAGTCGACAACTTATACAGAGTTGAACCTGGTGACTACCTGGCAAAGATTGCCGCAAAAGAGGGTATCTCGAGCTGGAAAAGCATCTATGATTTAAACAAGAATAAAATTAAAGATCCTAATTTAATACTGCCTGGTTGGGATCTGAACCTACCAAAGTGATATGGAAAGAGGAGGTTATATGAGATATTTTCTGATTGCATTTCTCATTCTGTGCTGTTTTTCTTTTGGACTTATGGCTCAGGAAGAAGGCACTGATGTTACGGAAGAAGAGATGGTGGAACCGCTTTTGGCAGAGCAAAAATGGGCTCCGTCCCAGGCGGACTCTCTTATAAATGCTTTAACAGTTGAAGAAGAAGATTTAAAAGGGCAGCTTGCAGATTTACAGGAACAGATTGATGCTCTCGAAGTCGAGGTTTCCGAAATGGATACTAAAATCGCTGAACTCGAATCAGAGAAAGCAAAACTCGAAGAAAAACTGGAGCAGATTTCTTGGTACAAAGTGAAAATAGGAGATTATCTCTGCAAGATAGCAGAAAGATCCGAGATTTACGGTTACGGTAAATACGCAAGATGGAAAGAGATTTATAACGCAAATAAGGATAAAATTAGTAATCCTGATTTAATACAACCAGGGTGGAACCTTTTCATTCCAAGACCTTAATTTGTTTTTACCATAATTTTAAAAAAAATAGCCCTCTCATTAAATCTTTAGTGGGAGGGTTGTTTTTCATATGATATGTTTAGCCAATCTATAGACTTAGAAAAAACATCCAGCGTTGCTCTTTTAGGGGTAAAAGACGAAAATATAAATTTTCTCGAGGAACATCTCGGAGTAAAAATAACCGTTAGAGGTTCTAAGATAACTGTAGCGGGTGATAGAGAAAGAGTGAGTAAATCATTAGAACTGATTGATAAACTAACAAAATCCCTGAAAAATGGAGGAATGCTTACGACAAGTGATATAAAATATTTCTTGCATGCAAAAGAAAATAAAAACAATATTATTCTATTACCGGATCATGTTATAAAGCCAAGAACGGCCAACCAGTCTAAATATCTTAAAGAGATAGAAGAAAATATCATCACTATTGCCATAGGACCGGCAGGCACAGGTAAAACTTATCTCGCAGTAGCTTCGGCTATTTCTGCGCTGCTGTCGAAAAAAGTCTCGAGGATAATCCTCGCAAAACCCGCAGTAGAAGCCGGAGAAAACCTGGGCTTCCTTCCGGGAGATTACGAAGAAAAAGTAAAACCTTATCTTATCCCGCTATATGATGCGATTTACGAAATGATGCCTCAAAGGAAAATGCAAGCATATGTGGATAACGGCATTATTGAAATAGCTCCTCTTGCATTTATGAGAGGTAGAAACTTAAAAGATTCTTTTGTGATTCTTGATGAAGCGCAAAATACTACACATACGCAGATGAAGATGTTTCTAACCAGAATCGGAGAAGGATCAAAAGCAGTAGTAACAGGAGATATAACACAGATTGACCTCCCGGATAAAAGAATCTCAGGACTTATAGAGCTTCAAGATATTTTATTAGATCTCGGCGATATTTCCTTTGTGTATCTTACCGAAAGCGACGTAGTCAGAAATCCTGTAGTAGAAAAAATAGTAAGAGCTTATAAAAAATATGAAGAAAACAAAAATAAATAAAGAACATCTTATATTTTTATTTTTACTTCTTTTTATATTTAATCTTTTCTACCCTTACAAAAGCAAAACTCAAATTCTGAGGGAAGGAGATATAGCTTTAAAGGCCGTAATAGCACCTTCAACCTTTAAAATTTTAAAATACAAAAAAGAGTTGGAAGAAGAAAGAGAAAAAGCTGCACAGCAGGTACCTCCGGTACTTCAAGTAATAAAGGAAAGAGAAGCGGAGAGTATGCTGCCTAAATTGGACTCACTAATTTCCTTTTATGCTAATAACTCACCTAACAAGTGGCAGATCTTAAGAAAGAGGCAAAATATAGAAAAATTTTTTCTCGATATTTATGATGAAGGAGTTATTCTTAATAAAGAAAATTTACCGGAAAGCAAAAACAACCAACTACTTATAGAAGCAAACGATACAACTTATCTCGTTAAGCGCTCCTCGGTACTCAGTCAAAAACAAGCACAAGAATCCTTTGTTAAAAGAATCGACGACCTCTTCCCTTATTTTTCTATTGAAAAACCATTTGTAGAAGCGCTTGAAAAAATGATCGGTCCAAATTTGCTCATTGATTTCGCTGGCACTGATAAAATGAGGGAGGAAGCAAGAAAAGAGATTTCAGATTCCCTAGGCATAGTAAGAAAGGGAGAGAAAATAGTGGGTGCTCATGAAATCGTAACTTCGCGAGAATATAGAAAGTTATATTCTCTTAGAAAAGAACAGGACGAGAAATATTCATATTCCCTGCTTACCAATATTGCCAGAAATCAATTATATTTCTTTTTAGTTTGTCTGTTTTCTCTAACTTTTATACATTTCCGCATCAAGAAAGTTTACGAAAACCGTAAATTTCTTTATCTTTTTTCGATAAATATAGCTATGATTTTTATCTTATATAAATTTTTACCTAAGTATCTCATACCTCTTGCTAGTTTCGTTATGTTTTTTACCCTTGCTGTAAATCTTGATTTTGGGATTTTGATAGCGGTAACAACTATTTTAGTGTTATCACTTTATGAAAATTTTAGCCTTATGAGTTTTATACCTGTATTTACAGGAAGTCTTGCGGGTGGAATTCTTAGCGGAAATTTCAAAAACAGGGAAGACCTTTACCGCATGGGAATGTTTGTTGCAGCAATAACTGCGTTCTTGATTTTTGCTGTTGAACTGTATAATCGTTCAAGTATAAAGGATATCTCAATTGGATTCAGCTATGGCCTCGTCAACGGGGTTCTGTCAATTCTTATTCTTTTCGGGCTTTTGTATATTTTTGAACGTATCTTTCACATCGCTACAAACTTCACATGGATGGAATATTCCGACTTGAATAACCCTTTAATAAAACGGATTTCTAAAGAAGCACCTGGCAGCTATCAACATTCGTTGATGGTAAGCACCCTTGCGGAAAGTGCCGGAGAGGCAATAGGCGCAAATTCTCTTCTTGCCAAAATCGGTGGATTATTTCATGATATAGGAAAATTAAGGAGGCCAAGCTACTTTGCGGAAAATTTCAAAGACAATAACAACCCACACGACGCATTACCCCCGAAGCTTTCTGCAATCATTATAAAATCCCATATCAATGATGCGATACAGATAGCTAAACAGAACCGCTTGCCTGAAGAAATTATTGATATCATAAAACAACACCAGGGTACCTCTCTAATAAGACCTTTCTATGAAAAAGCCAAGAGAATATTAGATGAGGTTGACGAAGATTTTTTTAAATATAGTGCCGAGGTTCCTGTAAGTAAGGAGGCAAGTATTCTTATGCTCGCCGATATGGTTGAAGCTACCGTCCGTTCACTTGATAATCCAACACCCGAAGAAATCAGAGAAGCCATCGACGAAAGGATTAATACAGCATATAGTAACGGGCAGTTGAGTAAATCTGAACTTTCTTTACAGGATCTTGAAATCGTTGCCACGGATTTTGCACAAAGTCTGGAGGGATTACATCATCATCGCCCCAAATATCCCACTCAATCTGAATGAAAATTTTCGTAAATAATCTCCCCGAGTTCGAAGAGGACATCAGAAAGATTGCCCAAAAGGTAGTAAAATCAGAAAAGCTTAAAGGGGAGCTTTCTATTACTTTCGTAAATGACAAAAAAATTAAAGAAATGAATAAGAAATACACAAACAGAGATAGCGTAACGGATGTTTTATCTTTCCCTTTCTATGATACACCCGAACTCCTGGGAGACATTTATATTTCTATACCCCAGGCAAAAAGACAGAAAGAAACGGATCTCCTTTCCGAGTTGAGACTTCTCACTGTTCACGGCATACTACATCTTGCGGGGTATGATGATAAGTCCGAAGAACAGACAAAAATAATGAGAAAAAAAGAAAAACACTACTTGAAATAATCATGCTTTATCTGACATTGCTGTTGTTATTAATTTGTTCTTTTATTTATTCGTCTTCCGAAACAGCTCTCTTTGCGTTACCCGGCTATAGAAGAAAGGATAATCCTCTGGTTTACAGACTCATGAATAATCCAAAACTTGTCCTGGTAAGTGTCATAATAGGTAATATAGGAGTTAACGTTGCATTTTCATCGGTAGGAGAGAGTATTCTTAATACCTGGTTTGATTTATTCTTTTCTTCTATAATTTTGACAATTATAATTGTTGTTTTTGGAGAATATATACCCAAAAGAGTTGCTATGACCAAAAGTAAAAAGATAGCGTCATCTTTTGCTCCCATAGTTATGTTAACCGAACACATTCTATATCCTGTTTTATTACTCTTTAGACCTCTTACCAGGATAACTCTTCACAAGAAAAAATTCACGGCCGGAGATTTAAGACAGGTTTTAATAAAAGGAAAAAAAGAGGGCATCTTGACCGATAGAGAATTTAATATAATGACAAAATTATCCAGACTTAATATAATTACAGTAAAAGAAATAATGCTCCCCAGAACAGAAACTCCCTTTGTCGAAAAGGAAGAATCTGTAGAAGAAGCTTTAAAAAAAGTTGGAAAGAGAAGAAAACGCATACCGGTATTTTCCGAAACAAGAGATAAAATTATTGGCATACTTGAACTTAAAAATCTTTACGGCAAAAAAGGAAAAGTAAAGAACTTTATGTCGCTTCCTGTATTTGTATCTGAAAATCTTTCACTTGTCCAACTCATAAAAATCTTTAAGAATTCGAAACACAAATTGGTCGTAGTAATCGACGAATACGGAGGAACTTCCGGAGTTATAGACATTGAAGATGTCGTGAAAGAGCTTATTGGGCAGGAAAAAGATATTATAATACACAAAAAAAGCGATAACGAATGGGATTTACCGGGTTCTGCCGAAATAGAAGAAATCCGGCATCTTATACCCATACCTCTTTCAAACGATTATAGAAGCATTTCCGGTTTCATTTATACGATTTTAGAAAGAATTCCTAAAGAAGGCGAAGTTTTTTCCTACAAAGATTATGAGTTAACTATATTAGATATAAAAGATAACCATATCAGAGAAGTAAAAATAAAGAAAAAGAAATGATTTTAATTACATTAAGTGTAATTTTTCTACTCCTGGTATATTTCGTATTAGCCGAGATTTCTATTGTCTCTTCAGATGAAGCAAGAATAGAATGGCTTGCGAATACTAAGGGAGGACGGTTCAAAATCGTAAGAAAAGTGCGAAGACGGCCCGATATTCTCTTTCCAACTGTACTGGCGGGAATAAATCTTACAACAGTACTCTTTACGATTTTACTAAAAAGAGAAATAGGATTTACGATGGGGCTTATATTATCCACTATACTCATTGCCGTTATAGGAGAAATAGTGGTTAAATCACTTGGCGTAGATAACCCCGAAGCAGTTGCGGCAGTTGTTGCTCCTCCTCTGGTTTTTTTTAACTGGTTGCTTTATCCTCTCATATTAATAATAAAACTGTTTGGGGATGGATTACTATGGATTTTTGGTTTTAAGAGCGAAGAGAATGAAAAGATAACAAAACACGAAATGAGAATAGCGGCAAGAGAGGCAAGAGCCTCTGGGGGAATCGAGCCTGAGCAATCTACCGCAATGGATGCGATTTCAAAACTTTCCCAAACAGATGTCTGGGATATTATGATCCCCAGAGTCGATATTCAAGCCATTGAAGTTAATAGTAGTAAGAAAAAAATCGATAGGGTTCTTAAAGAATCGGATGTCTCAAGGTTACCTGTATATAGGGGGGACATCGATAACATAATTGGTGTTTTTTTCAAGGAAGATGTAATTGGTAGGGTTGAAAATTGGAAGATAGAGGATAAATTAAGACCTATAAAATTTATTAGTGGAGACAGAAGCTTAGACGAAGTACTCCCCGAACTACTCCAAGATAGAATTGGCTGTGCAATAGTAATAGACGAATACGGAGGGACTGAAGGTTTTGTCTCTACAGATGATATCCTCTTCAGTATTTTTGAAACTCATATTGGTACTAAAGAAGGTGTATTTATAGTAAATGGAAATCTGCGTCCGGAAAGACTCGGAATAAATACTGAAGAAGATACTCTTGCGGGTTTTATTGTTAGAGAATTAGAAGAAATTCCAAAAGAGGGACAAAAGATTAGAGCGGAGGGAATGGAAATGACAGTTTTAGACGCTGATGAAAGGAGAGTTAAAAAAGTTTTAATAAAGCGAGAAAAAAATGATTGAAGAGAAGAAGATTACAGCTATTACAGAAGAGCTGAATTTACTGTTAGAAGAGGGTAAAGAAAAGTCTATTAAGAATCATTTTTCTACTTTAGAATTACCGGAACAAATTTATTTGATAGACCATCTCCCCAAAGAAAAGAAGATTCAAATCTTCTCGCTTTTGACCATAGAGGAAAAAGCCGAGTTAATTCCGGAAGTAGCTGAATATTCTATGGAAGTTATCATTAGATCCCTCGATGCAGATACTCTTTCCAAAATTGCAGATGCTCTTGAAATAGACGAAGCCGTTGACCTTATCGGAGAAGTAAGAGAACACAGAAGAGATACCGTATTAAACAAATCCAAGAAAGCGAAGCACATAAGAGCATTACTGCGGTTTGGTCCGGACACGGCTGCAGGTATTATGACTCTAAAATTCCTTTCCTTAAATAGAAAAGATAATGTAAAAACCGCTCAGAAGAAAATCAGGAAGATTAGAGAGGAAGAAGAGTTCAAATATATTTATACCATCGATGATGAGGGAAAACTTTCAGGTTATGTGACCCCCTGGGCTATTGTAACTTCTGATCCCGAAAAAACTTTAAAAGACCTGGAAAAACCGATATACTCTGTGCCGGCAGATCTCGATCAGGAAAAAGTCATCCCCATAGTTACGGACTATGACCTTCTACAGGTTCCTGTGGTTGACGAATTCGGTAAGCTAATCGGCGTCATTACGGTGGACGACGTACTCGATGTTATGGAAGAAGAAGCAACCGAAGATATCCAGTACCTCGGGGGCCTTCGCAATATCGAATCTGCTTTCTTCCCGGCAAGGCGTTCTTTTGCTTCGAGAATACCCTGGCTATACATAAAACTTGCAACAGCTCTTCTTGCGGCTCTTGTTGTCGCATCCTTTGAAGATGTTATTCAAGCCTTCATCGGTGCGGCTATATTTATGCCTGTGGTTGCGGCTATGGGGGGAAGTGCCGGTACTCAAACTCTATCCATAATCGTAAGAGCAATAGCACTAGGAGAAGTGAAATATCAGGACGTAAAAGGTCTTTTGTGGAAAGAAATTATTGTAGGTTTTTTCACAGGTCTTGCTATTGGTTTAGTCACTGCACTTATCGCCTTATTCTGGAAAGGGAATCCTTTGTTCGGACTGGTGGTTGGGCTCGCTTTGGTTCTTAACCACCTGGCTGCGGGACTTTTTGGCGTGCTACTACCTCTTATCATGGATAGAATGGATATAGACCCGGCTCTAACTTCCAGCCTTTTTCTTACTACTATAACTGATGTTTTCGGTTTCTTTGCCCTTTTGGGCCTTACCAAGATAATCTTGACGTAAAAACAACTTGCTACGAAGACACCAAGACACAAAGAAAAACTAATTTATTTAACCACTAAACAAACAAAACACACTAACCCTGGAACTTGACCCAAAAAGTTGTACCAGTGGGTAATGTGGGGCTTGAATATCCTCAGGGATTCTGTAAGTTAAAAGATACAGAAGAAAGGAGGAGAAATGCCAAAGAGACATTCCCCAAAATT
>Ga0315548_1000950_pt1 | contig 25533 bp, 25 predicted proteins | sample SalMarSW160110MG_2_FD_202540 | JGI IMG/M metagenome (GOLD analysis project Ga0315548, IMG submission 202540) | Salt marsh sediment microbial communities from the Plum Island Ecosystem LTER, Massachusetts, United States - Salt Marsh Sediment SW1601-110 ...
TACCCTCCAAGTCATAAACATTTGTTAACCTCCTTATATTTAGTCTAGAGTATTATAGCAAAAGGATAGAATTTGTCAAGGGCAGGCAAACGAAAATCCTCGGGAAAATTCCCGAGGATGTAAAAACTCAACAAATAAAAATCAGCCCTCGCTCTTAAGAAACCAACTCAGCCAATATGTTTTAAGCAGAAGCGCCCAGCAAACTGGTGACAACAGCTACCAATCCTTTAGCTCCCAAAGCAACCGCTACACCGATTAAAGCATTGATCAACATCTGCCTGGCTTTGGTCGTATTCTCCGGATTGCCGCCAGCCGTCACAAACATAAAGCCAGCTACGACCAGAAAAATAGCCGCTATAGCTAAAAGGATCGTAAAAATCCAGTTGCCGACATTATTAATCAAATCAACCAAATCCTGCCCAGAACTGATTATTTCTTCTGGCTGGTTCGGCGATGTTTCTCCTTCGTACGCCGCCAAAGTAACCATTGGCATAACCAATAAGCTTGTTAGAACTAACGCTGATAAAACTTTTTTCATTTTTAATTTAGTGTTTTAAGAAAGTTTCGACCTTTGGCTTTTAATTTAACCTGTATATCCTATTACTGATTTTAACACAGCAATCAAACCTGAAGCAAGTAGAATGATGGCTAAACCGATCAATGTATATAAAGCCATTTTCTTGGCTGATGTCACTCTTTCGGGACTACCTGCGGCTGTAACAAACATAAAGCCAGCGATAATCAGCATAACCGGCGCTAAAGCCAAGCCTATTTGGAATAAAAACTTGGAAACAGCTCCCAAGATATCTTGGAAATTATCGTATCCTAGGGGATTTTCAAGCGTCAGCATGCCACCACCTCCCGGAGTCCCGCCGCTAGGAGGAACTTCTCCTTCTTCGGTAATAAAAACTGCTGTTCTTTCAGCGTATGATGACTGGTCTGACGTATCCACGGCGAAAGCTTGAACCCAATAATTTCCTACTTGTGAGTAAGGATGCGTCCAAGCGCAGGAACAGGTTTTTCCGCCCGAGCAGCCCTGATCGCAAGGAACCCAACCGCTGCCGTCGCCGAAATCTACGTATAACTCCTTTACCCCTTGGTCGTCGCTAGCGGCAGCATTAACCACTATTCCCTGACCAACACTACCACCTATTTCTGGTATAGCGGTTAAACCTTCCATCACTGGTTTGCTCCCGCCCGCATCTAGAGTAGTGAATGACCATTGATCAGAGCTTCGGCAACCTTCAGTATTACAAGCCCTAACCCACCACGTGTAAGTGGTGCTCTGACTGAGTGCTTCTTCCGGTTGAAGAGTATAATTAAACCCACTCAGATTTACCCAACTGCCTCCATTGGCAATATGAAGATCGTAATGAGTTGCTCCAGAGCTTGTGCGCCATCTCATATTAGGAGTTAAGGAAACATCCATTGCTCCATTAACCGGCGAATATAGAGACGGCTTGTCTGGCAAGGCAGCTAAAGCGGAATCAAATATCAAAAAAGATGAAATGAAAATCCCACAAAAAAGAATTAAGAAAAATATCCTCTTCATATATTATATTATAATACCAAGGCTATTATTAAATGCAAGCGGCCGAAACCACCTTGTCGCCAGCATCCATCCTCATAATCCTGACTCCCTGGGTGGAGCGACCCAGCTTGGCAATAGTGCCGATCTTGGTTCTGATAACCTGGCCCTTTTTAGAAATAACGATCAAGTCCTCTTCCTCCCCGGTCAAAATCATAGACGAAGCAAGTTCGCCGGTTTTTGGGGTAATCTGAACTGTTTTGATGCCAGAACCCCCCCGGCCCTGGAGTTTGTATTCTCTCAAATCAGTCCTTTTGCCGTAGCCGTTCTCTGAAACTACCAAAAGGAAACATTTACCGGGCTGGCATTTAGTGCTCGTAACATCCATAGCAATGACTTCGTCGCCTTTTTTCAAACGTATGCCTCTGATGCCAGAAGCTGTCCGTCCCATAGCTCTTATATCTTTTTCTTTGAAACAGATTGACTGGCCTTTCTTGGTAACCAGGATAATGTCGTCGTTCCCGGTAGTCTTTCTGACGCTCTGCAAAGCATCGCCTTTTTTCAAAGAAATGGCAATCAAACCTGACCGGCGCACATTCTCAAAATCTTCCAAAGGAGTTTTCTTGATGATGCCGTTCTTGGTCACCATGACGAGATGCTTGATTCCCTGTTCGGTATCTTCTTTGCCGACCGGGTGCAGAGATAAAACCTTTTCTTCGGAAGATATCTCCAAAAAGTTCAAAAGTCCCCTACCTTTGGCGACTCTGGTGCCTTCGGGAATTTCATAGACCGGAGTGCGGAAAACCTTGCCCGAATCGGTAAAGAACAATAAACTGTCGTGAGTCATAGCGGTCAGAAAATGTTCCACCACGTCCTCGCCCAGAGTTTTCATCCCGACCATGCCTTTGCCGCCTCTCTTTTGTTTTTTATACAAAGTCGGATTGATTCTTTTAATATAGCCGCCCTGAGTCAAGGTAATAATGGTCTCTTCCTGGGGAATCAAGTCTTCTTCGGCGATTTCCCCGACTTTCTGCACCATTACTTTAGTTTTCCTTTCGTCCCCGAAAGTTTCTTTTACTTCCTTCAATTCTTTCTTAACCATTTCTTTTATCTTCTGAGGACTTTTCAAAATAGCGGTGAATTCCTTGATGCGCTTTTGCATCTCCTTCAGCTCATCCTCTATCTTTTTCCTTTCCAGCTTGGCTAGGGCAGCCAACTTGGTTTCCAAAATGGCGTTGGCCTGAATTTGCGTCAAACGGAATCTTTTCATCAGATTCTTCAGGGCGTCTTCCCGGCTGGCCGAGGATTTGATTGTTCTGATAACAGCGTCAATCTTGGCCAAGCACTTGTGCAAACCTTCCAGGATATGGGCTCTTTCCTTGGCTTTTTCCAAATCATACTTGGTCCTTCGCTGTATCACTTCCTTGCGGTGCTCCAAATAGTAGCCGATGACTTCCGGCAAAGATAAAACCCTAGGCTGGATGCCATCAACCAAGGCCAGCATATTCAAATGAAAGCTTTTCTGCAAATCGCTGAATTTATACAAACGGTTGAGTATTTTTTGCGGATAAGCGTCTTTCTGCAGGTCAATGGCAATCCTCAAACCATCTTTGTCCGATTCGTCCCTGATGTCTTTAATCCCCTCTATCTTTTTCTCCTGGACTAAATGAGCCAGTTGTTCAATCAGGGTTGATTTCAAAACCTGGTAAGGAATCTCGGTGATGATAATTTGCGAACGGCCGGTCTTTTCTTTTTCGGAAATTTCAGCTTTGCCCCGGGTGACCATTGAGCCCTTGCCTTGGGAATAAGCCTCAAGAATTTCCTTTTGATTATAAATAATGCCGCCGGTCGGAAAATCAGGCCCTTTGACGAACTCAAACAAGTCTTCGGTGTCGGCCTTGGGATGGTCAAGCAGATAAATACTGGCGTCAACCACTTCGGAAAGATTATGGGGCGGAATATTGGTCGCCATGCCGACGGCAATCCCTAAAGACCCGTTCAAAAGAAGCTGGGGCAAGGGAGAAGGCAAAACAGTCGGCTCTTTTCTGGTGCCGTCATAGTTTTCAGCAAAATTAACGGTATTCTTGCCAATATCGCTCAACATTTCCTCTCCTATTTTTGACATTTTCGCTTCAGTATATCTATACGCCGCAGCGCTGTCCCCGTCTAAACTGCCGAAGTTTCCTTGGCCTTGGATTAAAGGGTATCTTAAAGAAAAATCTTGCGCCAAACGCACTAAAGCATCGTAAACGGCCTGATCGCCGTGCGGATGGTATCTGGCAAGAACAGAACCAATAACTGATGCTGATTTTCTGAATTTGGCCGCATGCGTCAACCCATCCTCGTACATAGCGTATAAGATGCGCCGGTGCACCGGCTTTAACCCGTCCCTAACATCGGGCAAGGCGCGGGAAACAATCACTGACATGGCGTAGTCAATATATGATTCTTTCATCTCCTCCACTATTTCCCGCGGCTTGATGTAGCCGATGTTTGATGCTTTATTCGGTTGTGGTGGCTTCTTCTTGGCCATATAGTTTTTCTAATTCTTCTAAATTGATCTCGGGCAAGTCCGGCATTTCAATCTCGGGTATGTCTAGCTCTTTTAAAAAATTATCCCCTTGAAACCCGCTCAATTTTTCCGGAATTGATTTTGCCCAAAAAGACAATAAAACAATTGCCGCGACGCTGACGGTTGACCAGAGAATTATTTTACGGGTCCGCAAACTCATGGTTTCAAAACAACTACCTTTGTCTCGGTCGGCAAATCTTTCTTTTTAATCAGGAGCTTCGGCTCGGGGGTGATTGTTTTGCGGCCCATTTCTTTCAAAAATCTATCAACCGGTTCAAGTTTGATTTTAAGCTTGGGCAAATGGTAGTGCATAGGGATTACGATGGCCGGTTCAATCTGGGAGATGATTTTGGCCGAACCTTTGGAGTTGATCGTGTAAACCCCACCAACCGGAGTCATTAAAATATCAACATCGCCCACCTGCTCCAGTTGTTCGGTAGTTAATTCTTTCTGGCCGAAATCTCCCAAATGACAAATCCTCATGCCTTCAGCTTCAACAATATAAATAGTGTTCTGGCCTCGTTGCTTGCCCTGAGCGTCATCGTGAAAAGCTTCTATCCCGTGGATAAAAACATCCTTGACCTCGTATTCGCCCGGCCCCTCAATTAAAAAAGGATTGCCTCGGATGGCTTTTTTATTGTTGTGGTCGTGGTGCTGATGAGTGATCAGTAGGATATCGGCCGAGAAAGAAGGCACCTTTAAACCGGTGGCTTCGTCAAACGGATCAATCGCAATTGTAACCTGCTCGCCTTTGTTGCGGGCGGCTATGATTTGGAAGTAGGATTGACCGTGCCAGATTATATGCATAAGCTGTTTCTTTATTTTATCATAAATTAAGTAATCGCTCAAGTATTGCCAGATAAAAAAATTTATATTATACTGGGTTTATGAAAAATGATACCGAAAACAAGACTAATGACTTATTGAGGCCGCCTAAGGTTGGCGAAATTATTGAAGGAGCAGTGATTGGTTTGGGCCACTCCGCTGTTTATGTTGATTTGGGGCCTTTGGGCGCTGGCATAGTCTACGGCAAGGAATTTTACGATGCCAAAGACGCTCTCAAAGCCCTAAAAATGGGCGACAAGGTTTTTTTGAAAATAGTTGAACTGGAGAATGACGACGGCTACGTTGAACTGTCCCTATCCCAGGCGGGCAGAGAAATCGGCTGGGAAAAACTGCAAATAAAGAAGGAAGCTGACGAGACAATCAAGGTCAAGGTTTTGGGCGCCAACAAGGGCGGGCTTCTGGTTGAAGCGGAGAAGTTTCAGGGATTTCTGCCCGTCTCCCAACTCTCTCCCGACCATTATCCTAGGGTTGAGGGGGCTGACAAAACTAAAATACTAACTGAGCTTCAGAAGCTTGTCGGCCAGGATTTGGAAGTGAAGATACTGACGCTTGACCTTAAAAAGGAAGTTCTGATTGTTTCGGAAAAAGCCACCGAAACTAAAAAGATTAAAGAAATGCTGAAAAAATACAAAGCAGGCGATGTGGTTGAAGGAGAAATCACCGGCATTGTAGAATTCGGCGTCTTTATTAAGCTTTTGCCCGACAATCTGGAAGGATTAATTCATATCTCCGAGCTTGACTGGCAACTGATTGACGACCCGGCCGAAGTGGTTAAAATCGGCGACAAGGTCAAAGCCAAAATCATTGAAATCACCGCTAACGGTAGGATTTCCCTGTCGTTGAAGGCTTTGAAAAAAGATCCCTGGGAAGGCATTGTCGAAGTTTACAAAAAAAACCAGGAAGCTAAAGGCAAGGTGACCAAATTCAATCCCTTCGGCGCTTTTGTGGAAATTTCTCCCAAAATCCAAGGTTTAGTTCATATTTCCGAATTCGGCAGCCGAGCTAAAATGGAAGAAACTCTAAAGATCAACGGAAAATACAATTTCCAAATCGTCCAGATAGAACCCAAAGAACACCGTATGACTTTGAAGCTGATAGAAAAGAATTAACATAAACGAAAATAAATAAACCGGCAAAAACAGTGCCGGTTTTTTGTTAAGTCCATATCTTGACAAGTTTGAAATAAAATGCTATAAATAGGCCGGCACAGGGATAAAGAAATCCCTGAATAAAATCTATAAGGAGGAGGTTGATGACTAAAGAAGTTGTCACTCACGAAAATCCGCAACATGCCAAAGAGATGATTAAAGAGGTCATCTCCCACGGGAACCCGCAACATGCCGACGAACTGATAGCTTATTTATGGCTGAAACGGTATGGGGAAGACAAATTTCCCGGAATCAGCAAGGCCCCGTTCAGACCGATTACTGAAAAAGACAATGTCAGCGAACTAAAAAAGCGTAATGACGTTTTGCTTCTAGGACTCGGCGGCGGCCCATTTGACGAGCACGGCACAGCTGGCGACAAGGAGAAAGCCAAGGAATGCTGCGCAACACTGGTTGCAAAATACCTAGGATTAGATCAGGATTTTGCCTGGGGGAAAACTTTAAAATATGTCCTCCACACCGATAAAAATCCTCCTAACCTAACTCTTGATCTTGCTCCAACAGTGATGCGGCTCCAAGAACAGGGATTTGGACTGAATGCTGTATTGACCTATACCGAGATAACTATGAACGCTTCCTACGAAGATCAGAAGAAATTCAGCCAGACTCCTCTGGTGAATGTTGAGGAAGAAAAAATCACAGTCAATGGCCAGGAATCTTTTATTGCTATTGCCAAAACGGATGATAAGAATATAACACGTTACATGCGTTTATTCGGAGCAGCTATAATAGTAGTGAAAAATTCCAGCGGACATATTCAGGTAATCACTAATAATGAATACCACCTGGATGTCCGCGACATTCTCCGCATACTCAGAATCTGGGAACAGAAAAAGAACGACGGAGCCAAGGTTGTAGACTGGAATTTGCTGGAGACAGAAGATGTCATCCCGGCAGTCCCTCAATGGTACTACCATAAAGACAGCAACAACATCCTTAATGGTGGTACTGCCCGACCCGACACGCCAGTTACCAAGCTGTCAGTTACCGAAATCGTTTCGGCAGTAAGAATCAGTTTGGGAAATTCCTTCAACGGTCACTGCCACGGTCATTGCAATTCCACCCCGAAGCTAAAGTGCGGCTGGTACGAACTCGGCCTCATGAGATGTCGCAGAGCCCGCTACGCGACCGAGTCTACCAAAAAGTAGACAACTTCCAAGGACCTTACTGTGCTATTATGCGCGGTGAGGTCCTTTTCCTTGATTCTGAAGCAATTTTTGATATAATAGAAACGTATATCAAATGAAAAGCTTAATTAAAAACTTCATCTTTGTTTTACTCATCTTTCTGATTGTGTCAGGAATTTTTGCTATGTTCACCCAGCCGTTTGAGGAAGAAAAAGAAATCTCCATCACTCAGCTGGTGGCTGACATCAACCAGGGCATAGTGAAACAAATTGTGATCACCGGCAATGATATTGCCGTCACCTACCAGGATGATTCGCAGGCCAAGTCAAAAAAAGAAATAGAAGCTGCTCTCAGCCAGTCGTTGATCAATTACGGCGTCAACCAGGAAAGATTGAACCAGGTGTCTGTTGAAACAAAAGAAGAAAGAGGATTCAGTTATTGGATAGGACCGATTTCTCTGATATTTTTCCCCTTGTTAATCTTCGGCCTGTTCTTCTGGCTGATTTTCCGCCAGGCGAAATCCGGCGCCATGCAGGCTTTTAATTTTTCCAAAGCCAGAGCCAGATTGTTCGGGGCTGAAGGCCATCCCAAAGAAAGAATCACCTTTAAAGACGTAGCCGGTCTGATTGAGGCCAAAGAAGAATTGAAAGAAATCGTTGACTTCCTGAAAAATCCCAAGAAATTCCTAGCCATGGGAGCCAGAATACCGAGGGGCGTATTATTGATGGGACCGCCGGGAACCGGCAAAACCTTGTTGGCCAGGGCTGTGGCTGGCGAAGCCCATGTCCCATTCTTCCATATCTCAGGCTCGGAATTCGTGGAAATGTTCGTCGGAGTCGGGGCGGGTAGAGTGAGAGATCTATTCTCAACTGCCAAAAAAGCAGCTCCGGCCATTATCTTTATTGATGAACTGGATGCGGTCGGCAGGCACCGGGGAGCGGGCCTGGGCGGAGGACACGACGAAAGAGAACAAACTTTAAACCAGATCCTGACTGAAATGGACGGGTTTGAAAGAGACACTAATGTTATTGTCACTGCCGCCACTAACCGACCCGATGTTCTGGATCCTGCTTTATTGAGGCCGGGCAGGTTTGACCGTAGAGTAACCTTGGATTTGCCGGACATCAATGACCGGGAGCAAATCTTAAAAATCCACGCCAAGGGAAAACCCTTAGCTTTGAATGTTAACCTGAGAGAAGTAGCTGAAAGAACGCCTGGGTTTTCGGGAGCGGACTTGGCTAATTTGATGAATGAAGCAGCGATTTTCGCTGCCCGGAGAAACAAGCCCCAGATTTACCAGGAAGAAATGCTGGAATCAATCGATAAAGTCCTTCTAGGACCGGAAAGGAAGAGCCATGTTCTGTCTGATAAGGAAAAGAAAGTGGCTGCCTATCATGAAGCCGGCCACGCCTTGGTAGCCGCTTCCCTACCGGGAGCCGAACCGATTAGAAAAATCTCCATTATCGCCCGGGGCAGAGCAGCCGGCTATACTCTAAAACTACCGACCCAGGAAAAATATTTGAAAAGTCGCTCTGAATTTTTAGACGAACTGGCTACTCTATTGGGTGGTTATACGACCGAAAAACTGGTCTTTGGCGAGATTACCACCGGAGCCAGCAACGACTTGGAAAAAGCTTCCGAGTTGGCCAGAAAACTGGTTAAAGAATACGGCATGTCAGAAAAGCTGGGAGCGGTAGCTTTCGGCGAGAAGGAAGAAATGATCTTTCTGGGCAAGGAAATCGGAGAACAGAGAAATTATTCCGAAGTTGTGGCAGCCAAGATTGACGAAGAGGTCAGCAAATTTATCAAAGACGCCCAGAATACGGCCAAGAAGATCTTAAAAAAGAAAAGGAAGCTTTTAAATAAAATCGCCAATGCCTTGGTTGAAAAGGAAACGATTGAGAGGGAAGAATTCGAGAAACTGGTTAAATCGCGCCAACCGGAAAAGCCGAAAAAGATAAAAATCAAGAGCTTCAAACTCAAGCGCGTGTAGCTCAGTGGTTAGAGCACGGCTCTTATAAAGCCGGGGTCGATGGTTCGAATCCATCCACGCGCACCAAGGGCGGTTAGCTCAGTTGGCAGAGCGTCTCGGTGACATCGAGAAGGTCACAGGTTCAAGTCCTGTACCGCCCACATGAACATTATTTACGAGGATGAAAATGTTCGGGTGATCGATAAGCCGGCCGGTCAAAACGTTGATAGCTTTGAAAAACCAGCCCACCGTTTGGACAAAGATACTTCCGGAGTGCTGCTGTTGGCCAAAAACGATGAAGCTTTAAAATTCCTGCAAAAACAGTTCAAAGAGAGAAAGGTGAAAAAACAGTATCTAGCCTTGGTGGTCGGCAATTTGAAAAACAAGCAAGGCAAAATAGAAACTTTGCTGGGCCGTTCGCCCCAAGACAGAAGAAAGCAAAAGGTTTACCTACCCCACGACCCGCAGGCTCAGGGCAAAAGGGAAGCTGTAACTAGTTACAAGGTCTTGCAAAAATTCGAAAATTATGATTTGATTGAGGTTGAACCGCAGACTGGCCGCAAACATCAAATCAGAGTGCATTTTGTTTACCTCGGACACCCGGTGGCTGGCGACAAGCTCTACGGCTTCAAAAACCAGCCCGCGCCCCAAGGCCTAAAAAGACAATTCCTGCATTCAACTTACCTGAAGATTAAACTGCCCAACAACCAAACCAAAGAATTCAAATCAAATTTACCAACAGATTTAAACTTATGCCGACAAAAATTGAAACCTTTATCAAAAGCCAGTTAAAAACAGACCTGCCCGACATACGTCCGGGCGATACTGTTCGGGTGCACCAGAAAATAAAAGAAAAGGACAAGGAAAGAATCCAGGTGTTTGAGGGTTTGGTTATCGCCAGAAAGCACGGGAAAGAAATTGGAGCAACCATTATGGTCAGAAAAGTGGTTTCGGGAGTAGGTGTGGAAAAAATCCTGCCTCTACATTCTCCGGCGATTGACAAGATAGAGATTGTCAAAAGAGGCAAAGCCAGAAGGGCCAAGCTTTATTATTTGAGAACGGCTAAAGGTAGAAAGGCTAAATTAAAAAAGAAAGAGTTTGCTGAAGTGGTGGCCGAAGAAGCAAAAAAAGAAATGGCCGAGGTGGGATATCGACCAACTGAAGAAGTAATAGAAGAAGTTAAAAAAGAAGAATAAATACGGATGTGGCAGAATTAATATATGCGCGGGTGCTGTAATTGGTAGCCAGACTAGCTTGAGGTGCTAGTGTCCTTATGGACGTGGAGGTTCGAGTCCTCTCCCGCGCACTTAGGACGGCTAGCTCAATGGTCAGAGCGTCGCGCTTACATCGCGAAAGTTATAGGTTCGAGTCCTATGCCGTCCACAATTAAAGAAAGCAGGGTTTTAAATTAAAATATAGGTATGCCGCGGTAGCTCAGTGGTAGAGCACTTCTCTGAAAAAGAAGGGGTCGCCAGTTCAATTCTGGCCCGCGGCACAATAGGCGGGAGTAGTTCAGCGGTAGAACGTCTCGTTGCCAACGAGAAGATCGCGGGTTCGATCCCCGTCTCCCGCTCCAATACGTTGATAGCCGAGGCTTGACTTTTATTCGTAAAAAGAGTAAAATGATATAACCCCTGGAAAGGGGTTTTAACATGGACAAAGCTTTAATCGCAGGTCTGATTTTAATAATTACTGCTGGCATTTTCTGCCAGCCCAAAACGGAAGAAGCCTCTCCGGAAATAGTTATTTCCGGGCCTTTGATTATGCAAGGCAACAGCTTGGTAGCCAGTTCTCCCTTGCCTTGCCCGCCGGTGGTTAGAACGATAAAAATGGTGGCTACCGCCTATTCTTCCACTCCCCAGCAAACCGACAATGATCCGTATGTTACTGCGGCCGGCACCTGGGTGAGGGACGGTATTATTGCCAACAACCTTCTGCCTTTCGGCACAAAAGTCAGATTGCCCGAACTCTACGGCGACAAAATTTTCATTGTGGAAGACCGCATGAATTCAAAGAAAGGCTATTACCACATTGATATCTGGTTTCCCTCTTACGGCGAAGCCAAAGAATTCGGCGCCAAAACAACTTACGTTGAGATACTAGAAAGTTAATTCTTTATTCTACTTATAAAAAATGAGTGGGGTTTTAAACCCACTCATTTTTTTGTGCCCGGGGTGGGATTCGAACCCACAAGGTCTTGCGACCGCAACATTTTAAGTGTTGTGCGTAAACCGTTCCGCCACCCGGGCAAATTTGAGGCCAGGATGGGAATTGCACCCATGTATATTGGTTTTGCAGACCAATGCCTTACTGCTTGGCTACCTGGCCACGCGCTTATTCTATCAGATTGAGCACTTTTTTCAAGACTTCTTCAACGCTGCCTTGCTGCTGGAAACCGGCCGCGTACGAATGGCCCCCTCCCCCCAAAGGTTTAACTATCTCGGCCACGTTTCTCTTACCTTTCGGCTCAGACCTTAAACTGCCCTTTACTTTACCTCTCTCGTATTCAACCAGGAAAAGCCCCAAGCTCATATTGGAACTGGTGGAAATAAGGTTGGCAATGCCGTCAAAATTTGTCAGGCTGCAGCCCAGTCTTTCAAAATCCTCTATCGTCAGCCAGGAATAGGCCAAGCCAGTTCTTGCGTCCAGCTGAATACGGGAGAGAACCTGGCCCCAGGCCTTGGAAAGAATAAGAGGCTGATTAAAATCCAGAGTCTGGCGGGCGATTTCGGCCAAAGAAACTCCTTTTGCAATAAGCTCTGACACAATATTCAGGGTATTGGCAGAGGTAGCTGCGTGGCAGAAGCCGCCGCTGTCAGAAAAAATGCCGGCCAAAAGGCAATTGGCAATATTTTGATCAATCTCAATCCCTTGATAACGCAACCAATGATAAAGTATTTCAGTAGTGGAAGAAAGTTCCGGCTCCAAAATTTTAACGATGCCCCGCTGGTCGCCCTCCAAATGATGGTCAATAGTAATGATGCGGCTGTCATCAACTGTTAAATGGGAAGGCAGCCTTAGCCTTCTGAAATCGCCGTAGTCCAGGCAAAACAAAAGGTCCGGCTCAAAAGAATCTATTTCAGTTCTGATTTCGTGGAAACCGGTCAGGAAGCTAAGGTTGTTTGAAGGATAGTCGGGCAAATAAGGAAGGCTCTCCAGATTCATATTCTTGAAGACATAATGAAAAGTCAAAACCGAGGCAACCGCATCCGGATCAGGATGCTGATGGGAAGCGATTAATATCTTCCTAGCGTTTTTCAGCAGCTCGTCAATCTTTTGAAATTGTTGAGTGAGATTTTCAGACATTTTTTTTATGGATTTTTTCCAGAAGCTCCTCCACCCGGCCCGCTTCTCTGGTTTTTTCTTCTTTGACAAAGATAATGCGGGGGATCGGCCTCATTTTCAATCGCTTATTCAGTCTCTGCTGCAGGTTATAGATTGAATTATCCAAAATCTGCATAATATTGTCCGTCTCATCCTCGGGCATAACGGAAACATAGATTTTAGCTTGGATTAAGTTGCCGGATGTTTCCACTCTGGTTACGGTAACTAAAATGCCTTCGGAGAAACTAATTCCCTTGAGAATAATTTGCGACAGCTCCTTTTTAATCAATTGATTGACCCGCTGGACTCTTTCCATAAAATTAGAGTTCGCTTTTTTTCCTTTCCTCTATATAAATCTGCAGAACGTCTCCTACTTCAACCTTGACGTCTCCCTCATAAAGAATGCCGCACTCGTCGCCTTTGACAGCTTTCTCAATGTCTCTTTTATTCTTCTGCAGGTTAATCAATCTGCCCCGACCGATTATTTCATCTCTCCGCCAAACTTCAATCTGCGTGCCTTTCTTTATCTCGCCCTCGGTCATTTTACCGCCGATAATCTGGCGGTTTTTCTCGGTTAAAAAGATAACCAAAACTTTCATCTTTCCCAAGTCGGTCCTAACCTTCTCGGGCGCTACTCTTTTTTCCATTAAAGTTCTGACTCCCTGGGCCAGTTCGTAAATGATATCAAAAGTTATCACGGAAATGTTTTCCCTTTCAGCCAGTTTGGTCGCAATCGGATTTACTTTGACCCGGAAACCGATTACTCTGGCCTTGCTGTCTTTGGCCAGTTTAATATCTTTTTCCTGTATTTCGCCGACTTCGCTCTTGAGAAACCTCAAAATGACTTTTTCCTGGGGAAGATTTTTCAAAACTTCTTCAATCGCCTCAATCGAGCCCTGCACATCGGCCTTGAGAATCAAGTTTAAAACTCTTTTTTCTTCGTCGGCCACAAAAACCTCTCCTTCGCCCGATTTCTTTTCTTTTTTCTCAACGTATTTCTGAGCCGAATCAAAATCTCCATAAACTTCAAATTTTTCTCCCACTTGAGGCACCTTATCGAGCCCAATTACAATACAAGGCGTTGAGGGCAAGGCCTGTTCTTGCGGTTTAGCCTGGAAGTTTTCCAAAATTTTAATCTTGCCCACAGTGGAGCGGGTGGCGACAATATCTCCTTTGTTTAGGGTGCCGTCCCGCAAAAGCAGGGTGGCGGTCGGTCCCCTCTTACTATCCAAATAAGCTTCGATCACCACGCCCTCCCCTGGCTTTTTTATATCGCCCTTTAATTTTTCCATTTCTGCCAGCAGTAAAATGACTTCCAAAAGCTCAGGTATGCCCTGGCCAGTTTTGGCTGAGACCTCAACCGAGGGCGTTTGGCCGCCCATTGACTCCACCAAGACATCGTTCTGCTGCAGCTCCCTTTTTACTTTGGCAGGATCAGCTTGGGGCTTGTCTATTTTGTTAATGGCCACCACCATGGGAATGCCTGTTTTTTTAAGGTGGGCGATTGCTTCTTTGGTTTGGGGCTTAATTCCTTCTTCGGCTGCCACCACTAAAATGGCGATATCAGCCACCTTAGCGCCTCTTCCCCTCATGGCTGAGAAAGCTTCGTGGCCCGGCGTGTCAATGAAAGTAATCTTTTTGCCCTGGTGCTCTATCTCGTAAGCGCCGATGTGCTGGGTGATGCCGCCCGACTCTTGCTCGGTTACCTTGGTTTTCCTGATAAAATCCAAAATAGCTGTTTTGCCGTGGTCAACGTGGCCTAAAACGACCACGATCGGTGGTCTAGTAACAAGATTTTCTTTTGTTTCTTTTTTCTCTGGCATATTATTTTCCCATGGCCTTGGCCAACGCTTTCTTTTCTTCTTCTGATAAAGAATAAGTGGAGGAGCCCTTTTCAATCGGCTTTACGTAAACGCGGTTGCCTTCGTGGGTGTAGAGGCCGGTTACAACAAACCCGTTATCGGCCGCATCAAGCACGGCCAGCGAAAAGCTTTGATTGCCTCCGATCTCTTTGAACGGGTTGAACCTGACAATGCCCACCTTTTGCAGGTTCTTTTGGCTCTCTTTCTTAAAATCAGCCAACTCCCGGGCAATTTCTTTGTTGCTCTCTTCTATTTTCTTGAGATAGCCTAAAACGTCTTTAAGATTTGTCGGCTCTTTTTCGGTTTTTTTAAAAATATTTAACATAGCGGAGGAGACAGGACTCGAACCTGTAAGGGTATTTCTACCCGCCGGTTTTCGAAACCGGTGCAATAGCCATTATGCGACTCCTCCGAAATCAACCCATATTTGTATCATTTTACACCGCACATGTCAAAATGACAATAAAAAATTGAGGGGTTTCGCCCACTCAATTTGACTGTGGACCCAGCGAGACTCGAACTCGCGACCTCCTCGATGCCATCGAGGCGCGCTACCAACTGCGCCATGGGCCCATAATAAGGAGATAAAAGCTTCTTTAGTCTTTCATCTTTTATCTCCTAGCCTTAATAGGTTATTCTCTGTGGTCTCAAGAAACTCTGCCCTGCGAGTATCTCTATCTAGTTCAAATTGCGGCCTGATAATGATTTTCATTGAATGCCATAATCTCGGGCAGGAAAAACGGGCGTCGCCAGAAGAATAATTTTCTTTATTGGGAATTATCTTCTCTCCCCCTTCCGTCCAGACCGGCAGAAAGACAACATCGGTCATTAACCATAATCGGTAAATTCCTGACTGAAACTTTCTTATCATTTTTTCGTCTTCGCGCCAGTAAGTCACCGTTTCGATCCGGCCGTCCTTTATTACCTTCCATTTTGTGCCGTTGCACTCTCTGCCACCGCCCGGCGCAAAAGCCAATACCTTGCCTTCTTTTGCCATGTCTCTCATTTTTTCCAAGAGCTTTATGGCTTTTCCATAATCGCCTCGTTCCACCGGTTCGGATAACGGACGAAAAGAAGCATACCATATCTTATCGTAATAATTCTTCTTGACGGGAAAAGAATAGGGATTAAGAGACGGGAAAAGTAAAGAAAAAGGGAATAAAAGCAATGGCATGATGATCGGCTCGAACAATGAAGGGTGCCTGTAATAAAGAACCGCTCCCCGCTTTTCCCTGCCTAAAATCTTTTTCACGGCGAAACTGAGAAGGTGGCGGTAGCCAGAAATCCTAATTCGTCCAAGAATTAATAATAAACAAAAGATCAAGAATCCTGCTAATTCGGCAGTCCATATTGCCAATATGCGGACAATTCTTTTTTTCACGATCTCCTCCTTTCTTAAAAATTTAAAAGGGCTGATTTCCTGTGCCCCCACCAGGAATCGAACCTGGATCTAGAGCTTAGGAGTCTCTTGTTCTGGTCCGTTGAACTACAGGGGCGTAGTTTTCAGTAGAGTTATATTAACAGAGTTTTTGCTTGCTGGCAATGATATGGTAGAATACAACAACATGGAAAAATATATGAAAAATTCACCCATCCCACAGGTAGTCAAAAAAGTTCTGCCAGCTGTTGTCAACATCACTGTTTCTAAAATGCTGCCGGTATTTGAAGCTCCTTTAGGCGCGCCGCCGGGATTCAACCCGTCTTCCCCTTCCGGGAGAGGGTTCGGTGGATTTTTTATGATTCCCAAGGGCAAGAAAAAAGTGAAAACAGGCGGCGGCTCGGGCTTTATTGTTGATCCCGACGGCATTATCTTAACCAACCGCCACGTGGTGGCCGACCCCAACGCTGAATACGTGGTCGTGCTCAACGAAAAAGAAAATTATCCGGCCGAGGTCCTGGCCCGGGACCCGATTAACGACGTAGCTATTATTAAAATAAAGAAAAAGGGTCTGGCGACAATTGCTTTGGGCGATTCAACTAAATTGGCTCTGGGGCAGACGGCCATTGCTATTGGTAATGCTCTGGGCGCATTCCGCAACACGGTTTCGGTTGGGGTTATATCGGGTTTATCAAGGGAGATTACGGCTGGCGACAGCATGACCAAAAAAATGACCAAATTGAGGGGCTTGATCCAGACCGATGCAGCCATTAACCCGGGTAATTCGGGCGGTCCTTTAATCGATATCACCGGCAAAGCCATCGGCATTAACACAGCCATGGTTTTTATGGCCGAGAACATCGGCTTCGCCCTGCCGATTCACAACGCCAAGAAAGATTTGGCTGACCTGAAAAAATACGGCAAACTCCGCCTGCCCTTCCTGGGAATAAGATACGTTCCTTTGAACGAAGAACTGCAGAAAAGATTGAATTTGCCGGTGAAAGACGGCGCCTTAATAATTTCCGAACCAGTGCCGGATGGTGAAGCAGTATTGCGGGGCGGGGCAGCGGCCAAGGCCGGAATAAAAGAAGGCGATGTCATACTGGAAATTCAAAAAATCAAAGTGTGCGACAAGAATCCGATTGAAGAGATTCTTCAAAAGTGTGACATCGGAGAAAAAATCAATTTGAAAGCTCTAAGAGACGGCAAAGAAATAACATTTAGGGTTATTTTGGCTGAAAGAAATTAAAAAAACAGTTGAAATAAAATAAGGGAGTCTTAGACTCCCTTATTTTTATTATGGGGTGGCTAAGCGGATTCGAACCGCCTCTAGCAGTACCACAAACTGCTGTGCTGCCGTTACACCATAGCCACCATATGTGCCCTCGGGAGGACTCGGACCTCCACTCTTCACCTTAGAAGGGTGTTGCTTTATCCAGTTAAGCTACGAGGGCGAACAATTTATTATACCCTCTTTATTTAAAATTATCAAGATGCTCTCTCTTGAAATGCTAATTTATAAACTTAAATCCGGAGTTGTTCACTCTCCTAGGGCTTTCTTGATTTTTTTTATCACCTCTTCCAAACTGTAGCTGGCTTTGACTAGGTAGGTAGTTGCCCCCAGCTCCAAAGCCTTTTCTACGTCGCCCGTACTTTCCAAGTTGGTTAAGATGATAATAGGTATGTCTTTAGTCCCAGCATCTTCTTTCAGAGCCTGCAAAACTTCAAACCCGTGCATTTTAGGCAAGACCAAATCGAGTAAAATCAAATCGGGCTTCTCCGTTTTGGCCATTTTTAATCCAGTCTCGCCGTCAAGGGCGCTGACCGTGTTATAGCCCTCCTGTTTTAGAAAATCACCCAAAGTCTTCTGCAAGGCGGATTCATCTTCGATAAATAATATTTTTTTTGCCATAAATTAAGCTTTAATTGGTAATAAAAACCAAAATGTCGACCCTTTATTCTTTTCGGACTTGAAACCTATTTTGCCGTCCGATTTCTCAATAATCATTTTGCCGATATAAAGACCTAGGCCCGAACCGTGAGTCTGGCTCTTCAAGGCGTTTTTGGACCGGAAGAACTTCTCAAAAATATGTTTTTGATCATCGGCCGGAATGCCGATGCCGTTGTCCTGGACGGCAAAAAGCAGGCTTTTGTTTTTCGGCGCAATTTTAACTTTGACTTCTCCCTTGTCTTTGTTGTAACGGATGGCGTTATGCACAAAATTTTCAGCCACTATTTTAATCCTGAGGGCATCGCCATAAACCTTGGGCAGATTGCCGGGAGCTTCCAGTTTTAATCTAATTTGGGAAGCTTCGGCAGCCGGCTTGTGAATGGCAATAATTTCTTTGGCCAAGTCAGTCAAGGAAAACTCCGCCTTATTCAAAAGAAATCTGCCCTGTTCGAGCCGGGAAACGGTTAACAAATCGGCAACCAGCTCACTCATTCTGTTTGTATTGTCTTCCAGTATTTTCATGTATTCTGACCTTTTTTCTTTAATTTCCCCCAAATGATTGGACATTAGAAGCTCCAAGGCCCATTTTAAATTGGAAAGGGGCGAACGCAGCTGATGGGAGACAATATTAATGAATTCCGTCTTCATCTGGTTGGCTTCAGCCAATCCTTCCAAACTGCGGGTGATACTGAAAGTGATAACGAATAGAACAACGGTCAAGGCCAAAACAATCAGCAGGACGGTTTCCGGATCAGCAGCCACCCTGGTCCCTAAAGTGTAGGTGACCACGGCTGTTATCATAATCACTATCCCCATCAGCACGAAAAGAAACTGAGGGCATTGCCAGATGGAAATGCCGTATTTTTTGCAGCGGGCTATGATATTCAGCTCGTCCAGAAGTTTTTTAAAACCCATTGTTTGATTGTATCATATTTGAAAAACAACCTAAAATATGATAGATTGAGAAATGTTCGGCGGGGTATAGTGTAACGGCCAGCACGAGTCCTTTGGGAGGATTTAGTCTCGGTTCGAATCCGAGTACCCCGACGCGGGTGTAGCTCAATGGTAGAGTCTCTGATTTCCAATCAGATCATGTGGGTTCGATTCCCATCACCCGCTCCAACTCAAAAACCACCCGTCCGGGTGGTTTTTGTTATTTCACTGCGTCTTTAAGAGTCTGTCCGGGCTTGAAGACCGGCGCCTTTCTGGCCGGGATTCTTATCTTTTCTTTGGTCTTGGGATTAATGCCTTCTCTTTCTTTTCTCTGAACAACTTTGAATTTGCCGAAACCGGTTAAAATAACCGCTTCGCCCTTGGACAAAGCTTTGGTAATTTCGTCCAAAACCACGGTCAAAGCCTCTCCCGCCTGCCTTTTCGACAAACCGGTTTTTCTGACAATAGCTTGAATTAAGTCTTCTTTATTTGGCATATTCCACCACCCGGCTTTCTCTGATGACATTGACTTTGATTTCGCCGGGATAGTTTAATTCGTCTTCTATTCTCTTGGCAATGTCTTTAGCCAATTTATGAGCGGTTAAATCGTCAATCTCTTCCGGTTTAACGAAAACTCTGATTTCTCTTCCGGCCTGAATGGCGTAAGCTTTATCAACGCCGCTGAAAGAGGTGGCGATTGCTTCCAATTCACCCAGTCTTTTAAGGTAGTTTTCCAGAGTGTCTTTGCGAGCACCCGGCCTGGCCCCGGAGATCTGGTCGGCTGCCTGGACAATAACTGCTTCTATGGTTTCAGCCGGATATTCTTCATGATGGGATTTCATGGCTTGGATAACTTCCTTGTCCTGGCCGAATTTTTCCAGAATCTTGATGCCGATATCAACATGAGAACCCTCAACCTGATGGTCAACCGCTTTGCCGATATCGTGCAAGAGCCCGGCTTTTTTGGCCACAGCCACGTTAACGCCCAATTCTGCGGCTAAAGCGCCGGCCAAATGGCTGACCTCAATCGAATGCAGCAGAACGTTCTGGCCGTAACTTGTTCTGAATCTCAAACGACCCAAAAGCTGCACCAATTTAGGATCAAGACCGATAATACCGGTGTCGTAAACAGCGGTTTCCCCGGCTTCCTTTATCTGGGAAGCTATTTCACTCTCTGTTTTTTGAACGATTTCTTCAATCCGGGTCGGCTGGATACGGCCGTCCTTAATCAGTTTTTCCAAGGTAACCTTGGCAATCTGCCGGCGAATCGGGTCAAAACCGGAAATAACCACGGCTTCCGGTGTTTCATCAACCACTATTTCCACGCCGGTCAGTTTTTCCAAAGTCCTTATATTTCTACCCTCTTTACCGATGATTCTGCCTTTAATTTCATCATTAGGCAGAGCTACGGTAGTGGTGGTAATTTCCTGGGCCTGGGATAAGGCGTACCTTTGGATAGCTAAAGCAATCATCTCCTTGGCTTTTATTTGGATTTTTTCCTGGCCTTCTTTTTCCAGTTTTCTCATTTTTTCCAGAATTTCCCTTTCAAATTCTTTTTCGCAGTTCTGTAAAAGTTCTTTTTTAGCATCTTCCTTGGAAAACTTGGATATTTTCTCCAAGTTACCGATAGCTTCCTGTCTTAATTTCTCCAGGGCCTCTTTGACTTCTTTGAGTTTTTCTGCTTTTTGACTGAAGTCTTTTTCCTTTTCCTCAAAACCAGTAATTTTCTGGTCTAAAACACTCTCTCTTTTCAGTAAAATCTGTTCGGCTTTAAGCAGCCGATCCCTGGTCTGGTCTTCGGTTTTTTTGGCCCGGCTGAGAATGGCTGAAGATTTATCTTGGGCTTGAGAAATTAACGTTTCACACTCTTTCTTGGTTTGAGAAACTTTTTCCTGCAGTTTCTGTTCGGCAGTGCCAATTCTTTTCTTGGCGATTGACTGACGAACGTAGTAACCTAAAATCGCTCCTACCCCCAAGGCGACTGTGGCCGCCAAGGGCAGGATTAATGAAGTAAAATCCATATGTTTGAATGAAAATTTGGTAGTTCATAACCAAAAGTCCAAAGTTAAGTTTAATCTAAATGGAGTATAACAGAGTTTTAAGAATCTGTCAAAACTAAAACTCCCTGAACGGGAGCTGTAATTAAGCTTGGTTGAATCTTATGTTTTCGGTTTATTTTTTGGTTTTGATAACCTGATCGATAATGCCGTATTCTTTGGCCTCTTCGGCCGAAAGGTAAAAGTCGCGGTCAGTGTCTTTTTCCACTTTTTCCATGGACTGGCCGGTGTGTTTGGCTAAAATCTTATTCAACCTCTCTTTTATTTTAACGATCTGTTTGGCGGTAATCTCTATCTCAACTGCCTGACCGGTCACTCCTCCGGCCACCTGGTGCAGCAGGACCTGAGAGTTGGGCAAAGCGAATCTTTTGCCTTTTTCGCCGGCCGCCAGTAAAGTGGCGCCCATGGAAGCTGCCATGCCAACGCAAACAGTAGAAATCGGGCATTTGACGTACTGCATGGTATCGTAAATGGCCATGCCCGCGGTTACCGAGCCTCCCGGCGTGTTGACATATAATTGAATATCTTTTTTGGGGTCTTTGGACGCCAAAAAAAGCATCTGGGCGATGATTGAATTGGCCACCACGTCGTTAATCGGCCCGGCTAAAAAAACAATCCTCTCTTTTAAAAGCCGCGAGTAAATATCGTACGCTCGCTCGCCGTGCTGTGATTTTTCAATGACAGTGGGAATTAAATTCATAAATTTTCCAAAAATTGCAGGGTTTTTTCGTTTTTAATTACGCTTTCAGTATACTCTCTCAGCTGGTTTTTATCAATACCCGGATCCAGCTGGCTGATTTTGGCCATTTCCTTTTCCAGCTCCTTTTCGTCCGGGACGATCTTTTCCTGCTTTTCAATCTCTCTCAAAACCAGGGAGTTTTTTATTCTTTTCTCAGCTTCGGCCGAAAAAGAGCTCAAGAGCTCTTCCTCGGTTTTATTTAACTTCTTCAAATATTCCGCAAAGCTGATGCCGAGCATCTGGGGCACCTGGCCCTTTACGCTCCCCAGCATTCTTTTCTGTTCCGAATCTATTAAAACAGGAGGGATTTCCATTTTTGATTCCTGGGCTATCTTGGCCAAAATCTCCTGGCGGCGCTTTTCCTTCTCGGCTTTTTCTTTTTCTTGTTTCAACCGGTCAATCTCTTCCTGACTGACTTTAACCTCCTGCTTTTTGACCTGGGAGGCGATTTTGCGGTAATCGGGCAGTTTTATCTCGGGCAAAACAGCGATCTTGGCTTTAAACTCGAAATCGTTCCCCGGCGCCATCTTTAAAACTTCAATTTCCGGCTGACCCAAAGGCTCAAGCTTTTGTTCTTTGACCGCTTTAAGGTAATTTTCTTTAACGCAATCTTGGGAAGCTTGCTGCAGGATTTTTTCCTGGCCGACTTTTTTCTCAATCATTTCTTTGGGTGCTTTGCCTTTGCGAAAGCCTTCAACTTCAATTTCCTGGCCCAGCTCTAAAACAGCCTTTTCCATAAAATCCTGGAATTCGGCCGAGGGTACTTCTATTTTAAGTTCAATTTGCGATTGGGAAAGATTTTGTTGAGTTATTTTCATTAAACTAAAAAGCTAACAATTAATAAAGCTACGATATTTAGAACCTTGATCATGGGGTTGATAGCCGGTCCGGCCGTATCTTTGTAGGGATCGCCGATCGTGTCGCCGGTTACAGCCGCCTGATGGGCCAAACTGCCCTTGCCGCCAAAATTACCGTCTTCAATGTATTTTTTGGCATTGTCCCAGGCCGCTCCCCCGGTCGTCATGGAAATGGCCACGAATATACCGGTAATAATGCTGCCGATTAAAAGTCCGCCCAAAGCTTCGGGGCCCAGAATAAAGCCGACCAGAATCGGAGCTGCAACCGGAATCAAGGCCGGCACCAGCATGGCTTTTAAAGAGGCGCGGGTAACAATATCAACGCATTTGCCGTATTCGGGCTTGGCTGTGCCTTCCATTAACCCTTTAATCTCTTTGAACTGCCTTCTAACCTCTTCCACCACCTTGCCCCCGGTTTTGCCAACAGCTGTCATAGCCAGAGAAGCGAAAAGATAAGGCAAAAGTCCGCCCAAAAACAGACCGATAATCACTTTGTAATCTTCCAGAAGGAAAACGACCTGGCCGCCCAATTCCTGAATCTCCTGGGTATAGGCAGCAAACAAAACCAAAGCAGCCAAGCCGGCCGAAGCAATAGCATAAGCTTTAGTCACCGCTTTGGTGGTATTGCCCACCGCGTCCAGGGTATCGGTCACTTTTCTGACGTTTTTTTCCAGGCCCGAAATTTCCGCAATGCCCGAGGCATTATCGGTAATCGGGCCGTAAGAATCCAGGGCAACGATCATCCCGGCCAAAGAAAGCATACTGACAACGCAAATAGCCAAACCTTCCAAACCAGCCAGCCAGAAACTGACCAAAATAGCCAGACAAATCAAAATAACCGGCAGGGCAGTGGACTTCAACCCGATTGCCAAGCCCGTAATAACATTTGTCGCGTGGCCGGTTTCCGAAGCCTGGGCGATTGATTTTACCGCCTGATATTTTTTTGAAGTATAGTAATCGGTCACCAAAAACATGCCCCCGGCTACCAAAAGCCCCATCAGGGCTGGCAGATAAAGCTGGTAAAGAGAAAAATTCAAAAAAGGAGCTGAATTCTTAATTACCCAGAAAAACCCGAAAGCTGACAAAATACCAGCTACCAATAATCCTTTGTAAAGGGCGGCCATGATTCCTTTTTTGCCCAGTTTTACGAAGAAGCTGGCAATGATTGAAGAAAGAACAGCCACCGCCCCTAAGCAAAGCGGCAAAAGAATGGCCGCGGCCTGGCCCGGGAAAATCAAAGCTCCCAAAACCATGGCTGCGACTAAAGTGACGACGTAAGTTTCAAAAAGATCAGCGGCCATGCCGGCACAGTCGCCCACGTTATCCCCGACCAAGTCGGCGATAACAGCGGGATTGCGGGGATCATCTTCGGGAATGCCTTTCTCAATCTTGCCGACCAAGTCAGCGCCGATATCAGCCGCTTTAGTGTAAATACCACCGCCCAATCGGGCAAAAACCGAAATTAAAGAAGCACCGAACCCCAAAGCAATCAGTGATTTAAGATCGCCGGTCAGAAAATAAAAGCCGGCCACGGCCAAAAGCCCCAGTCCAACCACCAGAAATCCGGTGACCGAACCTCCTTGGAAAGCCAGCTTTAAGGCCGGCCCTACGCCTTTTTTGGCAGCTTCAGCCACCCTGATATTGGTCTGGCTGGAAACCATCATCCCGATAAAGCCAGCCAGGCCGGAAAAACCGGCCCCGATTAAAAATCCCAGACCTGTTTTGAAATCAAAAAGTATCCAAAGAAGCAAAAACAAAACAGCCGCCACCAGGCCAACGCTTCTGAACTGCCTTTTCAAATAAGCGATGGCGCCCTCTCTGATATAGTTGGCCACCGCAATCATTTTGCCCGAGCCGGCCGGCGCCTTTTGGATGCGCTTAATTAGAAAAAAAGCAAATATTAAAACAAAAAGAGAAATAATAATGGGCAGATACAGCATAATTGTTGAAATTAATTATTATTTTTTGCTTGTTTTCTTGGTTTCTTTTTTAACTGTTTTCTTTTCCGTTTTTTCTTCTTTCTCTGTTTCTCCGGCCTGCTCGGCTGACCTGACGTCTATTTTCCAGCCGGTCAGCTTGGCCGCCAGTCTGACGTTCTGGCCGTCCTTGCCGATAGCCAAAGAAAGCTGGTCTTCGGGAGTTATGACCAAAGCCTTGTTTTTGGGCATAATCTTCACCTCCAGAACCTTGGCCGGCGATAAAGCATTAGCCAGATATTTTTCAGCGTCCTCCGACCACTCGATAATATCGATCTTTTCACCGCCCAGCTCATTAATAACAGCCGTGACTCTGGTACCTCTCTGGCCGACCATGGAGCCGATCGGGTCAACGCCTTCGGCGGTTGAGCTAACCGCTATTTTGGAGCGGGAGCCGGGTTCCCTGGCCACTGATTTTATCACCACAGCGCCCGATGAAACTTCCGGCACCTCTAATTCAAAAAGCTTGGAGATTATCTTGGGATAAGCTCTTGATAAGAAAACCACCGGGCCTTTGGGAGTTTCTTCCACCTTGAGCACGTAAACTTTCAGTCTTTGACCGGGCCGATAAAACTCTCCCGGCACTTGTTCTTCCCGGGGCAAAAGGCCCAGAGTTTTACCAATATCCAAAAAGACCGTTCGGCCCTCAATCCGCTGCACAATGCCGGAGATTATCTCGCCTTCTTTTGATTTGTATTCAGATAACACGACCTCCCTCTCCGCTTCCCTGATTCTCTGCAGAATAACCTGTTTGGCGGTTTGGGCGGCAATCCGGCCGTAATCTCCCTGGTTTTTTAACGGAGTTTCTAAATCTTCGCCCGCTTTGATTTTGGCGTTAATTTTCTTGGCTTCTTTAAGCATGATATGCTTTTCGGGATTGAAGCGGATTTTCTTTTCCTGCTCTTCCGGCTTTTTGTCTTTCAGCTTCTCTATTTCTTCCTCGGAATAAATCATCTCTCCAGCCACCGCTTGCTTGACCTGCCAAAACTTAACATCGCCGGTCTTCGGGTTGAATTTGGCTTTGATTATCTGGCCTTTTTTGCCATAATCTTTCTTATAGGCAGCCGCAATCGCCATCTCAATGGTTTCGATGACTTTTTCTGACGGAATGCCTTTTTCTTCGGCAATCTGGCCAATAGCTGAGGTAAAGTTTTTTATATCCATTTTAAATAAAATGTCCGCTTTCAGACGGACAGATAATATCAATCTTTCCCAAACTGATTATATCTTAGCAGGCCGGAAATA
>Ga0315548_1000951_pt1 | contig 25517 bp, 18 predicted proteins | sample SalMarSW160110MG_2_FD_202540 | JGI IMG/M metagenome (GOLD analysis project Ga0315548, IMG submission 202540) | Salt marsh sediment microbial communities from the Plum Island Ecosystem LTER, Massachusetts, United States - Salt Marsh Sediment SW1601-110 ...
TTTCTCTGCAATGAAAAACAATGACAAGGTCGGATTGATACTTTTCACCGACCGTATTGAAAAATTTGTTCCTCCGCGAAAGGGGCGAGGACATGCGCTTCGGATTGTACGCGAGTTGCTTTCGTTCGAACCGGCACGTCCGGCAACCAGCATCAGGACAGCATTGGAATATCTTAACCATGTTCAGAAAAAGCGTAGTATTATTTTCGTGATTTCAGATTTTATGGATAGCGACTATGAAGCCGCACTCCGTATCGCAGGCAAACGGCACGATTTGATCGGTGTTGTACTGCAAGATCCGCGGGAGAAAGAACTTCCTGATGTCGGACTTGTGCATTTACGTGATGCCGAATCGGGCGCTGCCAGAATAATCGATACTTCAGATGCACGCGTGCGGTCGATTTACCGGCATTTAAATCATAAAATGCACGAAGCAAGGCAATCGCTCTTTATTAAATCAAGGCTTGATGATATTGAAGTTCGTCTTGATCAGCCTTATCTCAAACCTTTGATTGATTTCTTCCGGTTGAGGGAGAGAAGATGGTGATTGGTTAATAGTTAATTGTTGTTTGCTGGTGAAAGAATAAATGGCAAATATAAATTTTGATAAATTGGAAGTCTATCGAAAATAAAAATGCGATTCCTGGCCATTATATTTCTACTTATTAATATTGCAAGTGGTTCATTTGCACAGGAAATCCGATTAAATGCAAGAACAAATACCGACACGTACCAGATCGGCAGCTGGATTGATGTGCTTATCTCGGGAAAATCAGATGCAGCGATTGATTCGATTGTGCCGATGATAAAGGACAGCGTCGGTTTTTTTGAAGTCATCGCAACAAAACGACAGGGCGCAGACCTGCAATGGCTGATCCGCTTAACGACCATTGATTCCGGAAAAGCATTTTTACCACCGATAGAGTTTGATTACAAAGTGAAAAGAGATACAAGCATACATAAAGCTTTCACAAATTCACTCCTCTTAAACATTACAGGCATCGCTATCGATCCTAAGGGTAATATTAAAGATATTAAACCGCCGATGAGTGCGCCATGGTTATTTGAAGATTTTCTGCCGTACCTGATTGCGTTAATCATTCTTGCCGCAATTGCAGTCGGGTATTACTATTACTGGCGAAAAATGAAGGCAAAGAAAGACATTTTAGACGATGTTAGGGTAGTTATCCCGCCTCACCGGGAAGCATTGACAGCGTTGCGTGTGCTTGAAGAAAAGAAATTATGGCAGCAGGGATTAATAAAAGAATACTATTCGGAAATTACAGAGATTATCCGGCGGTTCTTTGAACGGCGATGGAATATCATCGCACTCGAGATGACGACGGATGAAATCTTAGTGCAAATGAAGCATATTCCTGAAGCATTGCTGGTCTGGAAAGAAATAGATTCATTTTTCCTGACTGCCGATTTGGTGAAGTTTGCTAAGTATCAACCGATACCGGAGGAAAATATAAAAGAGATGCATTCGTCATACGCAATTGTTCGTGTGATGGTGCCGAAGATTTCTACCGAGACAGAACCACAATCACAGGAGGCCACTGCCGATGTTCGGTGATAAGTTTGCGAATCCTGTATTCTTATGGCTGCTGCTGTTGTTACCGGCAATCGGATACTACTTATGGTGGCGCCGCGCAAAAATGAATGTGATTTTACAGTTCTCTTCGTTGCAGGTCTTAGGTAAAATTCCAAGGACAATACGTGAACAAATGAGATATATACCTCTCGGACTGCGTATGACGGCAATCGTGCTGTTTATAATTGCGCTGGCACGGCCGCAGTCGATATCGGATAAACAGAGCATCTCAACCGAAGGAATTGATATCGTGCTTGAACTGGATCTTTCCGGCAGCATGCTGGCGGAAGATTTTAATCCTAATCGAATAGATGCGGCAAAAAAAGTTGCATCGGAGTTTATCGACGGCCGTATGAACGATCGTATCGGCCTTGTAGTATTCTCTGCTGAAAGTTTTACACAATGCCCGCTTACAACCGATTATGCCGTATTAAAGAGTCTTTTACGCGATGTAAAAAACGGAATGATTGCCGATGGCACAGCTATCGGTCTTGCTATCGCTAACGGGGTAAATCGTTTAAAGGACAGCAAGGCGAAAAGCAAGGTAATGATCCTGCTGACAGACGGTGTTAACAACCGGGGCAATATCGACCCAATCACTGCAGCCCGGATTGCTGCGACGTATAATATTCGTATTTACACGGTTGGTGTTGGAGCACGAGGCGAAGCGCCGTATCCAGTGCAGACGCCGTTCGGTATTCGTCGCCAGATGATTCCGGTTGATCTCGATGAGAAAGTTCTTACACAAGTGGCGGAAATGACCGGCGGTAAATACTATCGTGCCACAGATAATCGAAAATTGAAAGCAATCTACAAAGAAATTGACCAGCTTGAACGGACAAAAATAGAAGTGATGGCTTATAAGCGGTACTCGGAATTATACGGAGGCTGGTTAATTGCAGGTCTTATCGCATTTTTATTAGAAATATTATTAGCGAATACATTGTTGAGGAAGAATCCGTAAGAGCTGTCAGCAGTCAGTGTTCAGATGTCAGTGAAAGAAGTATACGAATAATGAAAGATTTCAGACAATTAAAGGTTTGGGAGAAAGCACACGCACTTGTACTTTTAATTTATAAGGCCACTAAAAAATTTCCTAAAGAAGAAATTTATGGTTTGGTAAGCCAGTTGCGACGTGCCGCTAGTTCGATCCCGACAAATATTGCTGAAGGTTGTGGCAGAAGTGTATCTGAATTCCGGCGCTTTCTCCAAATAGCGATGGGATCAGCATGCGAAGTTGAATATCTGCTGCTTCTCTCTTATGAACTCGAGAACATTGCTGAATCTGAATATGAAGATATTCTCACTCGTGTGATTGAAGTAAAGAAAATGATTGCATCATTGATTCTTAAGCTGAGGGCTGATAACTGATATCTGAACGCTTATGTTAAGATTTGAATATCCCGAATATCTCTGGTTTTTAATTTTAGTACCGGCAATCGGTGCAGCGTTCTTTTTCCTTAATTTACGGCGGACAGAACAGCTGCGAAAATTCATCGGAGATAATCTCATTACGCAGCTTGCCCCCGAAGCCAGTTTAGCAATGCGAATGATCAAGCAGCTGCTTGTTCTTTTGACTCTCGCTTGCTTGATTTTTGCCATCGCAAATCCGCAGGTAGGAACCCGGCTGGAAGAAGTGAAACGAGAAGGTATTGATTTATTTGTTGCACTCGACGTCTCGCTGAGTATGAAATCGGAAGATATACGGCCGAGCAGGCTGGAGAAGGCAAAGCGGGATATATCGGAACTTCTGCGGAAACTTACTGGCGACCGTGTCGGTATGATTGTTTTTGCAGGCGATGCATTTGTGCAATTTCCGCTTACTGCCGACTACGCCGCAGCGGATTTATTTCTATCTGCCATCGATGTAGATGCAGTGCCTATCCCGGGTACAATGATAGGAAGCGCCGTTGAAGTCGCTCTTAAATCGTTCTCAAAAGATGTACCGACTCAAAAAGCAATTGTTATCGTCTCCGACGGAGAGAATACTGAAGGTGATGTAATGGGTGCTGTAGAAGATGCAAAGAAAGCCGGTGTGCGGATTTATTCAGTTGGAATGGGAACAACCGATGGAGGCCCGATTCCAATTAATAATCAAAATGGAGAACGTATCGATTATAAACGCGACCGGTCGGGAAGTATTGTTCTTTCCAAACTGGACGAAACTATGCTTCAACAAATTGCGTCGATAACCGGCGGAACATATCACCGGGCAACGAGCGGCGGTAATGAAATCGACGATATTTTTGACGAGCTTTGCTCTTTGGAAAAAGTGGAATTTGGAACAAAACAGGTTACAGGATATGAAACACGGTACCAGTATCCGCTGACGGTTGCAATCCTTTTTCTAATCCTTGAGCTTATGCTTTCCGCGCGGCGCGGTAAACTTGTTGCTCGACTTAAGAAATTATTGCCGATTACGGCGGCAATAATTTTCTTTGCGGTATTCTCGGAAAGCTCGATGGCTCAGACAATCCGTTCGCATATAAGTGAAGGAAACCGCGTGTATGAAAAAGGTCGCTACACCGATGCCGAAGTGGAATACAAGAAAGCACTGGAAAAGAATCCTAAGTCGAAGGAAGCGCAATTCAATCTTGGCAACTCGTACTATAAACAGCAGCGTTTTGATGAAGCTCTGAGAGAATACGGCAGCTCCGGCGCGGTTATGAAATCTTCTGAAGAACGAGCTGTTGCATATTACAATCTGGGAAACTCATTGTATAGTTCGAACAGGTTTCAGGAAGCAGTCGAAGCATACAAACGTTCGTTAAAATTAAATCCTAATGATGACGATGCGCGGTATAACCTGCAGATGGCGCGCGAAAAGCTGAAACAGCAGGAACAACAAAAACAGCAGAAGCAGGATCAAAAACAAGACCGGCAGCAAGATCAAAAACAGAATCAACAGCAGCAAAATCAGCAGCAGAATCAACAACAAAAACCGGAACAACGGAAACAGGATCGGCCGCAGCCTCAGAAAAAGAACCAGATGCCCAAACAGGAAGCAGATCGCATCTTGGAGGCACTGCGTAACAACGAAAAGGAAATTCAAAAGAACCTCCGTAAACGGGAAGCAGTGAGAGTGAAAGTAGATAAGGACTGGTAGAGTCGGAACTATGAGCAGTCGATAGAAAACGATTTGCTGTTTGTAAAGAACTTGTGGTTAAAAGCCGTTAAGAAAGATGACAAATATCAAAAGAAAATATTTTCCGCATATAAATGTATTGTTTTTTATTCTATTCTTTGCTGCCTTTCTGCAAGCACAGGATGGGACGTTTACTGTCGAAGCGGATCCGATGAGTGTGGCAGCAGGAGAACAATTTCGATTGACTTTTACATTCAATGGAAGCGATGTTAATAACGTTAGGAATCTGAAAGCTCCGGACTTGAATCAATTTGTCGTCATTTCGGGGCCAAATCAATCGACGAATATGCAGTGGATCAACGGCCAAATGTCTGCTTCAATTGCATATTCCTATATTCTTTATGCACGTCAGACAGGAAAATTCACTATCGGTTCGGCAACAATTGAGTATATGGGAAAAACGCTGAAGTCAAATTCGATTCAAATTGAGGTCACAAAAGGTAAGCCAAAACAGCAGCAGAAACAACAGGAGCAGTCCAGCATTGATATTGGCGATAATTTGATAGTTAGAGCTTTTTCAGACAAACAGCGTGTTAGGCTCGGTGAGCAATTAATTATAACCTTCAAGTTGTATTGGCGCGTTTCACTTACCAAGTACGAACTAGCAAAAGCACCGGCGTTTGACGGTTTCTGGGGTGAAGACTTTGATATGCCAAAGCAGCCTGTCCAAAAGAACGAGACCTTTAACGGCAAGAAATATCGTTCTGTGGTGATAAAAAAGACGGCATTATTTGCCACTCAGGCCGGTAATCTAAGAATTGCGCCGCTCGAAGTTCGTTGTGCCGTACAAGTTCAAATGAAACGGCGGAGTAATGATCCGTTTGATCAGTTCTTCAATGATCCGTTCTTCCAACAAGTCCAGACGAAAAATCTGGAAGTGAAATCCAATCCGCTTGTGATCACCGTTGATCCTCTTCCGATCAATGCGCCATCCGGATTTTCTGGTGCTATCGGACGGTTTACATTCAATGCAAGTGTGGATAAAAAAAGTGTGAAAGCGGGTGATCCTATTACATTGAAAGTAGCAGTAGGAGGGTCCGGCAACATCAAGCTGGTTACACTTCCCAAACCGCAATTGCCTGCAGATATTGAATCGTACGAACCGGAAATTTCGGAAGATATTTCACGTGACGGCGGTGTTATTCGCGGGAAGAAAATTGCGGAATATCTGCTCATTCCGCGTAATGCGGGTCAACGTATTATCGAACCGATGGTATTTGTCTATTTTGACCTTGATAGGAAAGAATATATTACGCTTCATTCTTCACGATTCGAATTTTCCATTGAACCGGGCAAAGAATATTCCGGTAGCAATGTGAGCACTATTTCGAAAGAAGATGTTCGGATACTCGGAGAAGATATTCGTTTTCTTAAACTTTCTATCGAAAATCTTCAGCTAAAAGATAATTCGGGCTCTTCAAAGTGGTTTGTATTTTGTATGGTGCTGCCGCCGATTGTATTTGCCGGAGCATGGTTTTTCCGTAAAAGGATGGAAAAAATCTATGGTGATATGCCCCGGCTTTTATTTGAGACAGCAGGGCGTGAAGCGTCGCGACGTCTCAAAAAAGCACATGCACTGCTTGAACAGGGGAATACCGAGAGTTATCATGCTGAGATTCTTAAGGCGCTTACGGATTACCTTGAGCATAAACTCAGAACTGCAAAAGCTGACTTTGCCGTGGATGCAGCAGTTGAACAATTACGGCAGTACGGTGTGAAAGAAGAGATTATTCGATCATTAAAAACATGTATAGAACGCGCAGAGTTCGCTCGTTTTGCACCGGCTTCTGATACGGCCGAAACACGAAAAGAATTGCTCGATATCGCTGCCGGTGCTATCAATGGTATTGAGCGGACTTTCAGCAAGCGAGGTACGTAATGAAACGTCTTCAGTGGATAATTATTATCGGAGTCAGTGCTCTGATTGTGAGCGCGGGATGGGCGCAGACTCCGGAAGATGTGTTCAATCGCGGAAATGAACTTTACCGTGCAGGAAAGTATCAAGATGCGGTAAAAGAATATGAACGTATCATCAAACAAGGATACTCAAGCGCCGAGCTCTATTATAATTTGGGCAATGCATATTATCGGAATGAGCAGCTTGCCCGGGCTATTCTCTCATATGAACGTGCTGCTCAATTGCAGCCGAATGATCCCGACATAACTCACAATCTAAAGCTCGTGTATCTCAAGACAATCGATCGTATTGAACCCGTGCCGGAAATGTTTTTTATTCAGTGGATGCGTGCCATCGGTTCTCTAATATCGCCTGAAAAAGTTAAATTCTTTTTTATTCTAAGCTGGATACTTCTTTTCGGATCACTTGCAGCGATGTACTTCATTTTACGGGCGGATTTCCTTCGTGTTGCCCGAACAATATTCTTCGTGTCCTTTATATCGGTTGTTATCTGGGCAGCTATGCTGGGTATTCAATCATTTCAGGAGACAACGCAGGATAAGGCGATTATCACCGCACAGATCGTGACTGCAAAGTCGTCCCCCGATGCTAATAGCGTAGATGCATTTGTAATTCATGAAGGAGTGAAGGTGAAACTCACTGATTCAGTTGCCGATTGGGTGAAGATTACGCTCGCCGACGGGAAAGTAGGCTGGATCCCCGCCGATCAGTGCGAACGTATTTAATGCATGGTTTGAAGATAAACTTCTTTATCCCAGTGCTTGTTTTATCGTCGCTTCCATAGATTCCTTTGTAAACGGTTTTGGCAGATATGCTTTCACACCGAGTTGTTTAGCGCTTCTTACGAAGAACTCGCCTTCCATAGAACTCATCAGTACGAATGCAACTGATTTAAGTCTGTCTCCGTATGTGCCTGCGGCAATTTTTTCGTAGAACGTGAAACCGCTCATAACACCGGCGCCAAGATTGACATCGCTAATAATAAGAGAAGGTGAAATATTCTCTATCTCTTTTAATGCGCTTTCCGCACTTTCTGCTGTAATAACATTGAGATATGTTTTCTTGAGAATGTGCTCTACATATTTGCGTATAGAGACATCGTCATCAATTATGACAATGACCGCAGTTTCGTCCGGCAGGCCTAATTCTTTCTTGACCTGCTTCGTAATGGATATGTGTTCATCATCCGAAATTTTAAAGAACTGCTGGAGGTTCTTGAGATGTACGGAATCTTCTTCCGTCGGTTTGCCGGTTTGCCAGAGTGCTCGTACAGCGTCGATATATGCGCTTACCTGCACCGAGCGCTCCACTTCCACATGCTCTGCATTATTGATGGAGAAAGATATTCTCAGGGATTGAAGAAGTGAGGTTTGCATTTCAGCAGGAACAGCGAGTTGTATCATCAGCTTCATGAGCATTCGGTAAGCATCTATTTCCTGCTGTTTTGCTTTTTCCCGCTCACGCTCCAAAAGCGTATTACGCTCCTCCTCCATATTCTGTATCAGTTCTTCCTGAGTGCGTTTTTGTTCCTCTTTCATCTTGAGGAAGGCTTCTTCCTGAATTTTTTTACGCTCGGTTTCTGCCTGGATCATTTCTGCCTCAGTGGTAGTAGCAGTAGAAGATGTTCCAGGTGCTACTTTCTGTATCTGCGCAATCAATCTTTTCTCAAGTTCTTCAATTCGCTTTGCTGTCTCTTTTTCAATGGCGGTTAAATCTTTATGTGCTACCTCTTGTGCTTCACTCACGGATGCTTTGCGGGCGCGATCTTCCAATAATTGTTCCGTTTTTTCTTTCTCTTTTCTTTTCTGCGTGTCAAGTTCCTGATGTTCATAAAATTCTTTGAGCTGGCGCTTGACTTCCTGATCTACCTGTTTAGCGGCCTGTTGTTTTGCTTCGATTACGGCAACTTCACGTTCTTTCTCCATCATCATAATGAGAATGCGTTCTTCGTATGCGCGCGCATAGACGTTTTTGATGTCGAACTCGTAAACCTTACGGATATGATCGAGTGCGTCTTCAAGTTTTTTCGCTCTAACGTCTTCATCAACTTGACGTAAAAGTGCAGAAACACGGGCTATTCGTTCATCAGGCTCTAAAGGCATAAAATGATTCCTTAAATATGTTGTTCTTGAGAAAGAAAGTATACGAATTTAAGAACAGAGTCAATCTGAATATTAAAATGAAAAAAGCAAAGGTTTTTTGCATTCGCTTTTTAGAAAAGACGCGAAAAAACAAATTAGGAATAATTATTTTTTCTTTTAACGGACATGAGGAAAATATAAATCGGCATTTTATCTAATTTTCTTGAATAAACCGGCATATATTTTCAAATGCATCTTTTAGAATTCCTGAAATCGGAAGAAGGCTGACGATAATGCAGGATTCCAGTCCAAAATCATAGAAATGGCCCGGTTGAACAATAATATTCTTTTGAAGAAGAATTTGTTCTGCCCATTCTTCATCGCTTTTTTTTCGAGGTAACTGCATTATTGCATACCATCCGCCCTCAATACGAAGCACCGATATGTTTGATCCCGCAAAAATGCCTTGCAATAATCTATAGTTAGCCCTAATACGCGAACGAATTTGATTCTCCATATCTGAAGAATAACAAAGAAGTTTTGGAATAGCGAGTTGAACAGGAGTATTAACAGAGAGAAATGTATCGCTTATAATTTCCAATCTCTTGAGTGCTTCCGTTATATGTGGAGAGCTTCCATAAGTGATGATCCAGGAAAGTTTTAATTGAGGAAGTCCTATAAGTTTTGATATACCGTTTAGAGAGAACAGCAGAACCGACGATTGATTTTTTGCAAAATGTGCCCGGCGGACATCCGGCGAAATATCATACGGTCCGAAAACTTCATCAGCGATTATCGAAAAGTCATGTGTGGAAGCAAGCATATAAATACGGTCATATTCGTCCTGCTTGAGGTACGAGCCTGTGGGATTGTTTGGATGAACAAGGACAATCGCCCTCGTTCTGTTTGTGAATTGTTTTTGTAGAGATTCGAAGTCTATGTGCCACTCACCATCATACGCAAGCTGGTAATTTCGGAGCGTAATATCATTAAGCTGACACAAATATTCAAACAACGGATAACTTGGCTGAGGGACTACAACTTCATCGCCTACATTGCAGAGAAGTTTAAAGAGAAAAGAGTACGCCTCACTCGTGCTTGATGTAAGAATAATGTTTTCAGGTGTTATTGGATTACCGCTTTCGGCATAATATTCTGCGACAGCTTTTCTAGCGCTTAGAAGTCCGAATGATTCCGGTTGATAAGATGTTACGGATTGTGTGCTAAGTGCATTAAGAATTTCCCGGATTGGATATGAAAATTCGCATTTCGTGGGATTCGACTCGGTAAGATCAATAATTAGTTCTCCTCGAAGGCGTTTTTCTGCCGCCAGACAGGAAAGTCTGTTAGGTGCAGTATTCCAATCTGTGCGGGAGGAAAACATTTTTAAAATTAAAATCAGAAAAACAGAAATCAGAAAACCTGATAAAGAACAAATATAAAACCAAATTTAAAAATAGTGATGAATGAAACTGTTGTTAAATCGATAAATCACAAATTCGCTCAATCACATAAATGAGAAAATATTATTCTTCTATTGTTTCTGCTTTTTTCCTGGATATACGGTTGCGTTCATTATGGTCAAGATACTTTTTTCGAAGACGGATAGACTTGGGAGTCACTTCCACATATTCATCTTCACCGATCCACTCGATTGCCTGTTCAAGTGTAAGTTTTCGCGGCGGCTCAAGACGTACAGCTTCATCGGAACCCGAAGCACGCATATTTGTCAATTGCTTCGTTTTACAGACATTAACGACCATGTCGTATTCGCGGGAATTTTCTCCGACGATCATACCTGCATAAACTTTAATTCCCGGTTCGATGAAAAATGTAGAACGTCCCTGTAATTTCCACATTCCGTATGCAACTGAATCGCCGTTTTCCAGCGCAATTAATGAACCGCGTGTCCGGTGTGAAAGTTCGCCTTTGAATGGTTCATATCCATGAAAGATATGATGGAGAATGCCCGTACCCTTTGTCTGAGTCATGAACTCCGATCGAAATCCAATTAATCCGCGTGCGGGCACCAGAAATTCAAGGCGCGTATTGCCCTGGTTTTGCAGCATATGCCGCATTTCGCCTTTACGTTTACCGAGATTTTCTATGACAACGCCTACAAACTCATCCGGTACATCGATGATCACATGCTCTATTGGTTCGCAGACTACATCGTCGATTCGCTTGAGAATGACTTCGGGCCGCGAGACCTGAAATTCGTATCCTTCACGCCGCATTGTTTCTATAAGAATACCCAGGTGCAATTCACCTCTGCCGCTCACTTTGAAGACATCCGGCGAATCTGTTAATTCCACTTTTAAACTGACATTTGAACGAAGTTCACGTGTTAACCGTTCACCAAGGTGGCGCGTGGTTACATATTTTCCGTCAAGTCCGGCAAAAGGCGAGTTATTCACGATAAAATTCATAGAAAGAGTGGGTTCTTCAATAGCTACAAACGGCAATGGTGTTGGGTCAGATGCATCGGCAATAGTCTCGCCTATATCAACGTCTTCCATTCCGGCAACGGCTATAATATCGCCTGTTCCCGCTTCCTCGACTTCAATACGTTTCAACCCCTGGAATGTATAAATTTTTGTAACACGTGCATCTTCCACCAATCCATCTCTATGAACAATCTTCATTGGTCCGCCGAGAAGAATCTTGCCGCGTGATACACGGCCAATTCCGAGACGGCCAAGATAGTCGTTATAGTCGATTGTTGTAACAAGCATCTGAAACGGACCTGTAGGATCTCCGGCAGGCTGAGGAACACGATTGATAATCGCTTCAAAGAGCGGCTCAAGATTTGTGCTTTCTTGATCCATTTCTTTTTTTGCTATTCCTTGTTTTGCAATGCAATAAATTATAGGAAAATCTAATTGCTGATCATGCGCTCCAAGCGAAAGGAACAGTTCAAATACTTCGTCGAGTACCTGGTGCGCGCGCGCATCTTTTCTATCAATTTTATTAATGACGACAATAGGCCGGAGATTGAGATCCAGCGATTTTTTAAGTACAAACTTTGTTCCGGGCAACGGTCCTTCGGCGGCATCAACAAGTAAAAGGACGCCATCGACCATCTTAAGCGTGCGTTCTACCTCGCCGGAGAAATCAGAGTGGCCCGGAGTATCCACAATATTGATTTTAAATATTTCGTTTGTCTTTGGATCTTTGTACATGACAGCGGTATTCTTTGCCAGGATAGTAATGCCGCGTTCTTTTTCCAGGTCGTTGGAGTCCATCACGCGTGTGCCCATATCCTGATTGGCACGGAAGGTTCCTGTCTGTCTCAGCATAAAATCCACGAGCGTTGTCTTGCCGTGGTCAACGTGTGCAATAATTGCGATATTTCGTATGTTCTTGATTTCTTGCATTTTTCCTCAATAGAAAATAAAAATGCCTCAGTCTCAACTTCATTCCTGAGGCATTAATAAGATACGAAATTTTCATTAGAAAAAAAACCTAGAAAGAATCCCGATTTCCCTTATTACCGTTGCTCTGATAGAAACCGGGATTCTTCCAAACAATAAAAAGGCTGATTTCTATTGAGAACCAGCCTTGCCGAAAAAGCTTAGAAAAAATCTTTAACGCAGTGAAATACCGATTCCGGCAGCGAATACCGGAGTAGAGGCGATATTGTATTCGGCATGTATATTTACAACAGCCAACAGAAAACGGAGTCCGATTGTTGCCCGTGATTTATTTTTCCCGTCAAAAGTCATTTCAGGAATAGTAAACGGTGTTTCAGATCCGTCAGGTGTGGTAAACTTGCCGTCAATTTGTGAGAGTGTAAATGTAGCTTTTTCCAGCTGGAAGCCGCCGTACACTGTTATAAAAAGCAGTTTCTTGCTTGCTTCAACGCCGTAAGCATAACCGGTCGCTTTAAAAATGTCTTTATCATCATTCGATTTAAAATTCATTTTTTGCGTCATGAAATGAGCGGCGATATTGACGGGGCACATTGGAATCCATTGATCGATACTATAGCGGAGGCCGAAGCCCATATAATTAAATTTACCGGCATCGGCGACTGAAACCGTCGGAATGAATCTGACCATGACTTCTAAACCAAAAGGCAAACCGATTGCGGCTTGAGGCATAGGCATGGGTACTGCAGGCAGATCGAATCCGTTAGGAATTTGAAAAAGGATATCACTCCCACCGTTTGCCGCGGTGTATGCGTTTCCTGCCAGTGATGGTTTTACTCGAACATAATATTTCGTGTTCTTATCACCAACAGCCGTAGGCACTCCTGGAACAACAGCATCATAATCGACTCCGGCATGAAGCTGCACAGCCCCATTGCTGATATTGATAAAATCCGGTGTTACAAAATCATATTTCCTATCAGCATCTTTTATCATAGCTAATCCAACTTTTACACCGACATCAAATCCGAGTACGCCATGCAAATCCGCAGAATGATAGAATGCCGAATTCAAGTCGCCCGCAAAGCCGTTAAAGATCGGACTTACATAATTTGCAGCATTTTTAGCGCCTACTCTGCTTAATTCTTCCGCTAAATCCTGCGCAATAATTTGATTTGTTACAGCAGCGATGCAGAAGATTAGAATGAGATACCGTGTGATGAATTTCATAAAAGTTCTTTCTATATATTGAACAAACACTTATTTTCCAATAATAAATATAAGAGAAGATAGCCGAGAAGCAATGCTTCTCTCTTTTGAAACGCAGAGATCTGTATTATACGATATGGAGAATTCATTCAGCAGCAGAAAGCATCACATGGCTTATCTCTAATAATTCAGGTGATTATCAACGATGTTCCCGGTAAAGATACCCGGATACATATTATTTCCTGTCTATTGCTTCCGTATGCGAATTTTTATAGGTTTAAAAATTGTATGTGGTACCGGATTACTTTTTATATACGGCAGATATTTATGTATGTTGAGTTGTTTCTCTTTAAAAATGATATAGATCTCTTATAGTTGAGCAGAAGAGAATTATTCTATAAATACAGCATTCAAGAAGATCGGTACAATAGATGAGTGTTGATAGAAAAGGGCGCCAAACACAACGGAAACTTATTCTTATTTTTCTTTTTCTGATAATAAGTATTTCTATTGCAGCATATTCTTATTATCGCTTTCAACAAAGACGAATTATCGATGAGAAGCAGAATGAACTTGCCGCTATTGTAGATCTGAAAATCCAGCAAATTATTCAATGGAGAAATGAACGGCTTGGTGATGCTGGAATAATTTTTGAAAATATACTTATTGCTAATCAGGTAAGATCTTTTTTTCAGTCGCCTAATGAATTGAATCGAAAAAATGAAGTTAATTCATGGCTGCAATCTTTCCTTAAGCATTATGGATACTCGGCCGCCTTGTTACTTGACACAATGGGAATCGTTCGTCTTTCAAATCCTGCTGCAGAAGAAGATATTCGACCGCAGGTCCGAGAACTGATCAAGGAAGCAATTATTCAAAAGGAAGTAATTCTTACTGATTTCCATCGATCGGATGATTCATCAAAAATACAAATCTCTCTCATTACTCCAATTCTAATAAACAAAAAGAATACCAACAGTGTGATTGGCGTATTATTATTAAATATAGATCCAAACAAGTTATTGTTTCCTCTTATTCAATTGCAGCCCGCGATGAGCCGTTCCTCCGAGACACTACTAATAGAAAGCGACGGCGATGATGTTGTTTTCCTGAACGAACTTCGTCATAGGAAGGAAACACTATCCGCATTGAAGCTGCCGGTTTCAAAAGAAAAGCTGCCCGCAGCTATGGCGGTGCGCGGCATCGAGGGTATTGTGGAAGGAATAGATTATCGTGGAATTCCCGTTCTTGCCGTAATGAAAAGAATTCCTGACTCCCCCTGGTTTATAGTTACAAAAGTGGATCAAGAGGAGATCTACGCACCACTTCGGTTTCATACTTGGTTGATTGGCGGAATAACAATCATTTTTATTCTTGCATCAGGTATACTTCTTTACATCTGGTGGCAGAACAAACAGCATCAAGCAAAGATTGAACGTTTGGCGTTACTTAAACACTTCGAATACTTGGTCAAATATGCTCACGATGTTTATATTCTGGCAAATGAAAATCTTGAAATTATCGAAGTCAATGACCGTGCGCTAGAAACGTACGGATATACACGCGACGAGATGCTGGCATTGAATATCAAAAATCTGCATATCATATCGCTTGAAGAACTCCCGGAAAAAATCAAGTCCGATATTGAGCATGAGGGAGTTACATTTGAATCGATTCACCGGCGAAAGAACGGCAGCACTTTTCCTGTCGAATTAAGCGTACGCCTTATTGAAATAGAAGGAAAGAAATTCTATCAGGGCATTATTAGGGATATTGCGGAAAGAAAAGAAGCAGAGGAAATTTTAAAAGAATCCGAAGAAAAATTCCGCACTTTTGCCGATCAGTCTCCTAATATGATTTTTATAAACTATAACGGGAAAGTTGTCTATGTAAATGAAAAATGTGAAGAGCAAACGGGGTATACAAAAGAAGAGTTTTATTCTCCTGATTTCGATTTCCTTAAATTAACTGCTCCGGAGCATGTAGAGCTTCTTAAGGAAAAGTTTCGCAAACATACAGAAGGCGAAGAAGTTCCAGCGTATGAATATACAGTATTGAAAAAAAATGGGGAACGGAATGACGTAATTATTACGACAAAACTCATACCGTACGAAAACGGGAAAGCAATTCTCGGTATGATTACAGATATTACTGAACGCAAGAAAACCGAAGAATCATTGCTCAAATTTCGATTAGGCATTGAACGTTCTCCCGATGCAATCTTTATCACCGATCCTTCAGGAATCATTGTCTTCGTAAATCCGGCTTTCGAACGGTTGTACGGTTATAGCTTTCAGGAATCCGTTGGAAATATGCCTCGTACTCTCAAATCGGGAACCATTCCTTCAGAAGATTACGAGCGCTTTTGGAGTAATCTCCTCTCAAAGAATGTGGTTTCCAGTGAAATTATCAACAAAACAAAGGATGGCCGACCTGTACATATTGAAGGTACAAATAATCCGATCCTTAATGATCAAGGTAAAATTATCGGCTTTTTAGGAATACATCGTGATATTACAGACCGGAAACAAAAAGAAGAGGAGTTACAACAATCTTTTTCGCTCCTTCAAGCAACATTGGAATCCACTGCTGATGGGATTTTAGTTGTGGGTTTCAATGGAAACATCACTAATTACAATGTTCAATTTATCAAGATGTGGAATATCCCTGAAAACATCATGAAAGAAGGCAAGGATAGAGAAACAATTAGTTTTATTCTATCTCAGTTAAAATCTCCGAAAGATTTTGTCAAAAAGGTGAACACGCTTTATTCTAATCCGGAAGAAGAGAGTTTTGATGTTCTGGAATTCAAAGACGGCAGAACGTTTGAGCGCTATTCGCATCCTCAACGAATAGAAGGACGGCCTGTCGGGCGGGTATGGAGTTTCCGCGATATCACTCAGCGGAAACTTGCGGAAGAACAGCTGCAAGAAAGTGAAGAGCGTTACCGCCGTCTTGTGGAATACTCACCCGACGCTATTGCTGTGCATGGTGAAGGAAAGTTCTTGTTTGCAAATCCTGCGGCTATAAAGCTTATTGGTGCTACCGATGAATCCCAGTTGATTGGAATGCCGGTTATGAAAGTAATACATCCGGATTATATAGAGATAGTCCGACAGCGAATGCTAATAGGAATGAAAGAAAGAAAAGCATTGCCGCCTATGGAAGAAAAATTTATACGTCTGGATGATTCGGTTATAGATGTAGAAGTGACTTCATTACCGATTATTTTCAAGGGAAAATCCGCGACTCAAGTTGTCGTACGAAACATTACGGAACAAAAGAAATTACAATATCAATTTTTCCAATCTCAAAAAATCCAGAGTATTGGCACGCTTGCCGGCGGAATTGCACATGATTTCAATAATATCCTGGCAATTATTCTTGGGTATTCTTCAACATTGGAAAAGAATAGAAGCGATTCCAAGAAACATGCGGAAGGCATTTCAGCAATTAATCAAGCAATAGATCGAGGCGCCGCGCTTGTTCGGCAAATACTTACATTTGCACGGAAAACCGATGTCATATTCGAGCCGGTCAGCGTTCCGGATCTTATACATGAACTTCTTTCAATGTTAAAAGAGACTTTTTCAAAGACCATTACATTCACACAAACCTATACACCGGAAATTCCAGATATTATTGCTGATCGCACGCAAATCCATCAAACACTCTTAAACCTTTGTGTTAATGCGCGTGATGCAATGCCGAATGGCGGATCAATCACAATTAAGGCGGAGCAGTGGAAAAGAGAAGACATACATAGACGTTTCCCTTCAGCTCCCGAAGAAACGTATGTCTGTATCAGCGTGGCAGATACCGGAATGGGGATGGATGAAACGACCTATACTCGTGTATTCGATCCCTTTTTTACAACAAAGGAAAAGGGAAAGGGAACCGGTCTCGGTCTTTCAGTTGTATATGGTGTGATGCAATCACATCATGGATTTGTGGATGTAGAAAGCAAAGTAGGAGTAGGAACTACATTTTATTTGTTCTTTCCTGTCTCAAATATGGAAGAGAAACCGATTGATGTGGTACCGCAGGAAAACGAAAAATTTACCGGCGGCACAGAGACAATACTTTTTGTTGAGGATGAATATCTTTTACTGAAAGCTGTAAGACGTTTTTTGAAATCCTTTGGATACAGTGTCTATGTTGCTGCAGACGGTGAAGAAGCTATAGACGTTTTTACCAGGCATCAGGACGAGATAGCTCTCGTGCTCTCCGATGTCGGTTTGCCTAAAATGAGCGGGATTGATGTGTTTAAAAAACTCAGAAGTATTAATCCTCAGGTGAAAGTCCTTCTTGCAAGCGGTTTTTTTGAACCCGATCTCAAACAATCTCTTAATAAGCTGGGAGTGCGAGGATTCATTCAGAAGCCCTACTCGAATGATGAGGTCTTGCGAAAGCTTCGGGAGATTTTAGATGAAAAAAGCACGTAAGAGAATGTAAATATTCATATATCGTGCAAATCATTCAATCATAACAAATTCTACAACGGCATTTTTCATCCGGGTGATCCGGCGGAAATAATCGGTCGCTGTTCATTAAATATTCAAGAAAGGATAGTTTTATGTTCGCGCATATCAGGCGATTCACTTCATTATTCATCCTTTTACTCGGCGTGTTGATACCGCTTACATCTATAGCACAGGTACTACCGCAACGCGTGTCCATTGAGAAGCATATAAAGATTCTAAAAGACAAACTCAAACTAAATGATGAACAAATAAAAAAGATTAAATACGTACTCGAAGATCAGCGTGAAGAATTATCCATAGCAATGCATGACAACCGCGGCGATAGTCAGGCAATGGATGAAGCGGTACAAGAGATAAGGAAAAATACTGATAATAAAATCAAAGCGATTCTTAATGAAAAGCAGATCGAGGTTTATAATAAAATCATTGAAGAACGCGAACATGCAGAAAAAAGACGGTGATAATTAGAAAACGTCGGATTTATAACAAAAGACAATGTATCGGTTAGAATAATACCTTGGAAAGTATAATGATAGCCGGGTTTTTACCGACCGGCTTTTATATTTTTATAATAAAACTTTTACATACCCGTTCTTGCTTCTCTCTCCATTTCTCGGTACTATTTTTCTGTAACTATTCTGCGGATAGAAATGCAAACTTATATACGCTCTGCTTTTATAATCATAGGTTTGGTGCTGCTTCAAACCACCTTCATCCCGTTTATCTCTCTTAGCGGATATCTACCCGATATATTTATTCTATACCTAGTATATATTGCTTTACGCCGCGGACAAATAGAAGCGACCATCTATGGATTTATCATCGGATTGCTTCAGGATATAATCACGATAAAGTTTTTTGGTCTGGCCGCGTTCTCGAAGACCATTTCAGGATTTGTTATCGGTTATTTTTACAACGAAAATACAGTTGAGCAGACACTCGGATCATATCGATATCTATTGCTGATCGGGATGTGTTCGATAGTCCATAGCTTCTTGTATTTTTCTATTTTTTTCCAGGGCAGCGAAAACGCAGTATTCCTTTCGGTTCTTGAATCTACATTGGGAATGACGCTGTATACGATCATCATCGGCATTCTGCCCATGTTTTTCTTCGCCCGAAAATTTAATGTTCCGTATGCCCAATGATTACTGATGACAAAATTGATGTATCTTCGCGAAGACGCATATTAACTATTGTCATTATAGTTGTATTTGCCATTCTTTTTCTTCGGCTCTACCATCTACAGCTGCTGTCCTATTCGGAATTCGGAAAAAAATCCGAGGAAAACAGTGTACGCGTTGTTATAAAAGAACCGGTGCGAGGATATATGTTCGATCGCAACGATCGTCTTGTTGTGGATGTAGGGCCGGCGTACACAGTTACCGTCACACCTGCATCTTTCGATACAAACAATCTCGTTTTTTTAAGTTCACTGATGCAAGTAGATCCTGCGGTAATTAAGGAACGCATCAATCGCGGTCGTACGTATTCGCGATTTTCTCCTGTACGAATTCTTCGTGATATTGATTTTAAAACCCTTTCTAAATTGGAAGAAAACCTTTACTTGCTTCCCGGGGTTAATTATGAGGTGGAATCAAAACGCTTATATCCATTCGGCAAATGTGCGTCCCATTTGCTTGGATATTGTAAAGAAATAACCGATGAGCAACTGAAGCAGACCGGTACGGTGTACCAGCAAGGAGATCTTGTCGGGTCATCGGGATTAGAGGCAAGTTATGAGACATTCCTCCGTGGTGAAAAGGGATACGAGTTCATCTCGGTCAATTCCAAAGGTCAGCTTCTTGGATCTCTGGAAGAAGGACGGCGTGATATTCCTTCGAAAGAAGGATTCGATCTTATACTGAGCATTGATTTTGGGCTTCAAGCATTCGCTGAATCACTCATGACAAAATATCGTGGTGCATTGGTTGCCATTGATCCAAACGACGGCGGTATTCTTGCGATGGTAAGCAAGCCGGATTTCGATCCGGCAATATTCAGCGGTGTCACTTCATCTAAAGTTTGGACAAAATTGAATACCGATCCCGACAAACCTCTTTTCAATCGTGCCACGATGACGCGTTATCCGCCCGGTTCTACATTCAAGATGCTTATTGCAGCCGCGGCACTGGAGGAAGGTATCATTAACGAACGTTACCGCATAACATGCAGAGGATCATTCCGATTCGGGAATAGAATTTTTAAAGATGTGCACGTGCATGGATCCGTAAATGTTGTGCAGGCTATTCAAAAATCGTGTGATGTGTTTTTTTATCAGCTTATCTTAAAAGTTGGATTAGATAAGCTTAATGAATACGGCAGGCGGTTTGGTTTCAGTAAGTCGACCGGAATTGATATTGGAGAGGAAACATCGGGGCTTATTCCATCCGCAGAATACTACGACCGAGTATACGGAAAAGATAAATGGACACAAGGAAATCTTGTCAGTCTCGGTATCGGTCAAGGGGAGATCGGTGTATCGCCGCTGCAGATGGCGCGATATGTTGCGGTTTTTGCAAACAACGGTACACTTATTCAGCCTCATGCGGTTAATTCAATCCGCAATAAACGCACAAACAGAATCGACATTATTGATCATAAGGAAATTCCGGTGTGGCTTAATTATGATGTAATGAGAATGATCAGAGAAGGCATACGGCGCGTTGTTGAAGAACCGGGAGGTACCGGTAGCCTGGCGCGTATCTCTGGCATCGTCTCAGCCGGAAAAACTGGAACTGCACAAAATCCGCATGGTGCAGATCATGCATGGTATGTTGGTTTTGCTCCTTTTGATCAGCCAAGAATTGCGATTGCCGTTATGCTGGAAAATGCCGGATACGGCGGGACAAAAGCAGCTCCTATTGCCGGCATGGTTATGGAAAAATATCTTTTCGGTGAATTGCGCCGGAAAGTGATCAAACCTGTGTCTGCAGTGATCCCACGTGATACTATATTATTGAAAACAACGGAAAAAGGAGAGCATTAGTATGTTCTCGTACTTTAAAGAATATTTCGATTTCCGCGTGCTTTTCATCTGCCTTGCCTTGGTAATCGTTGGTTTGATATGTATATACAGTGCAACATTTGATATTAATAATGCAGCGAACTTCCACCGTCAAGCTCTTTGGGCCGGTATTGGTTTCATCATCATGATAGTTATATCGTTTGTACCTCTCCGAACTTTACAACGGCTTTCAATTACTTTCTATTTTATCGCAATTGCTACTCTTGTAATTATTCTGGTTGTCGGAAGCACTGTGAAAGGTTCTAAAAGCTGGTTCGGACTTATAGGTCTGGGCGGGCAGCCGTCTGAATTTGCAAAAATTACAACTGTACTAGCGTTTGCTTCATATATTTCAAAAACCGATGTTTCTATCTCGAAAGTAAAACATCTTTTCATATCATTAGGTATATTCGCAGTACCGATGTTCCTTATTCTTGCGCAACCTGACCTCGGAACTACCATTGTTTTCTTTGTAGTTTTGCTGCCGTTGCTGTATTGGGCGGGCGCATCAAATTTTATTCTTGTTTCTATCCTCGTTCCTATTTTGACGGCATTTGGCGCCCTTTTAGGTACGACTTATTTTATAATTGCAGTTGCTATCGGTGCGGTTCTACTCTACATTTTTCGCGAGAATAAATTTACGGTTGCTGTAGCTTTCGGCATTATGCTGGCAATAGGACTTTCCGTGCAGGTCATGTACGAAAGCATGCACGTCTATCAGCAAAAAAGAATTTCTGCATTTTTGAATCCTGAAGCCGATCCTTTAGGTGCCGGTTATAATGTGGTTCAATCCAAGATTGCTATCGGATCAGGCGGATTTTTTGGCAAGGGATTTCTTAAGGGAACGCAGACACAGCTGAATTATATCCCTGAACAATGGACAGATTTCATTTTTTGTGTTACCGGAGAAGAGTTCGGAACTCTGGGAGCATCGATCGTATTAGGTTTGTTTGCTGCGCTTCTGCTGCATGCTCTTCGAGTTGCGAGTATTTCAAGAAATAGATTCAGCAGCCTGGCAGCGATCGGTATAATGGGAATTTTTGGAACGCATATCGTTATCAATACCGGTATGTCGATGGGATTGATGCCCGTGGTCGGTCTTCCGCTGCCGTTTCTCAGCTATGGCGGTTCTTCACTCGTTGCCAATATGATAATGGCAGGATTGCTGATGAACTTCTATGCGAATCGAAAAGAATATTAACCACAGTCTACTAACTAATGACCGGTTTTGTATGAATATAAAACGATTGATTGTATTCTCTTTTTTCTTCACCGTAGCGTTACAAACATTGTGCAGCGGTGGAATTATTTTTCTTGAAGACAATAATTCTACCGATAGTGTCCGAAATTCTATAATCTTCATCAGCGACACGCAGGCACCAATGGCATTTGAGAAACTATTCGTGCGGACGCATAATAACGAAGAAGCTACGAAAATTCTTCTTAATGCAATTGTAAGTGATTCAACTGTTTCATCGATCTTTATGCTTGGTGATATAACAGCGATGAGTTCATTCGATAATAATTGGGCAACTATCGATTCGTTCCTTACATGCCTGAAAGGCAGAGGAATTCCTGCCTATGCAGCTGTGGGTAACCATGATTATCTTCTCTTCTCAAATTCCGGCGAGGCTAACTTGAGTAAAAGATTTTCAGGTTTTAAAAGAACCGGATATACGGTTCGAATCAGTTCTCTCGCAATAATTATATTATACTCAAATTTTAAGAAGCTGAGTCATTCGGAAAAAAACAACAGCAGGAATGGTATCTCAGTGAAATACACGCTCTTGAACAGGATTCGACGATTAGAATAATAGTGGTTGGGTGTCATCATTAACCATTCTCCAACAGCGCCATAGTCGGGCATAACCGGCAGGTTCATGATACATTTGTTCCGCCGTTTTTGAAATCCGATAAGTGCCGGCTTTTCATAAGCGGTCATGCACATACATTTCAGTATTTCAAAGATACTGTCGCCAATAAACATTTTCTGGTAATAGGCGGAGGATTACTTCACAAACTCAAAGCCGGAGAACCGAATGAATTACAGGATCAGATAAAATGGGATACTGAATATCGTATGTTCCATTTTATTCGCGGAGTTTTTACAGCAGATGGATTACTTCTCAATGTTATGATGCTGGCAGAGGATTTAACCGGACCTAAATCCGTCTATGAGTTGTTAATTCCATTTCCTCAAAGATAAAACGCAGTCACTTCCTCATTGTATCTTTAATAAAGGATTGAATAATTTTTAACCTCTGTTATATTCGCGTTTTTATCTAAAGATCCGGAAAAGGATTATAAAAGGTGAATCAGATACAAACAGTTTTATTTGATCTCGGTAATGTGATTCTATACATAGATTTTGGAGCATTCTGGCGCGATCTCGGATTTTTCAGTGCAGAGGAAATTGCCCCTTTTAAAAATGGATATGCGTCTTTGACATTGCAGTACGAGACCGGATATATTTCGACGGATGAATACTTGAATGGACTTAGAACAGTTTTTAAGAATAGGTACACGGTTGTACAACTTGATCAGGCATTTTCATGCATTATTCAGCAGCCTGTAAAAGGGGTAACCGATATAATGAAAAGTATATCGGTTAAATGTCAAATGGCGTTGGTCAGCAACACCAATGAAATTCACTATAAACTCAGTCTGAAAAAATTAAAAGAGCTTAATATCTTTCAGAAACACTATCTCTCATACAAACTACATGTAATGAAACCCGCACGCAGTTTTTACGATACAATAATAAAAGATCAGGGAATTCTTCCATCCAAGATGATTTTCATCGATGATATTGATGAGAATGTAAAAGCGGCACAAAGTGCAGGAATGCAGGCAATAAAGTTTAGAAGTAAGGAGGGATTGGAAACAGATTTAAAAAGATTGGATGTTCTCTGATAACTTCCTTTATCAACCTTATAAAAGTTTGAAACCTTGACGAGATTGTATTTACAATTTCACAGCGCCGATGCCCGGCCGATCCATCAATGTTATTTTTCCGTTATTGATTTTTGTGCCTTCAAAAAAATCATTTTTAATAAGCAATGCACCGTCAAGATCCGCCCAATCGACCATTGGAGACAGATGAGATGCCGCTGATATGGCACATGATGTTTCTGTCATACAGCCGATCATAACTTTCATTTCCAGAGAACGGGCAAGCAGTAGCATCTTATGTGCTTCGCGCATTCCCGTACATTTCATCAGTTTAATATTGATTCCATGATATACACCTGCTGCCTTTTTAATATCGGCGAGACGCTGTACGCCTTCGTCTCCGATAATCGGAATCGGCGATCGCTCTGTCAACCACGCCAGATCGTCTATCTGTTCCTTCGGCAGAGGTTGTTCAATCATCACCATATTTTGTTCCTTCAGCCAGTGAAGCATTTCCAACGTTTTCTCTTTGTCATTCCAGCCCTGATTTACGTCTCCGGTCAATGGTTTATTTGTAACCGAGCGAATCGTTTCGACCATTTCCTTATCGGTTTTACGTCCGAGTTTTACTTTTAATATTTTATACTGTTCTGCCTCTTTTGTTTTTTGCCTCACAACCTCAGGAGTATCTATACCGATAGTAAATGATGTATTCGGAGCCTTATTTTTATTATAGCCCCAGATATTAAACCACGGTTGGCCCATCAGCTTGCCGATAAGATCGTGAAGCGCAATATCCACGGATGCCTTTGCAGCTGTATGACCAGGTTCAATGTTATCGATATCGTTTAAAATGGTTTCAAGATCGAATGGGTTTTCATACTTACTCAAATCAATTTTAGACAGAAACTCCTGTACAGTTTTATGCGATTCACCAAGATATGGAGGCAGAGATGCTTCACCATAACCGAATATTCCATTCATTTCGATTTCAGCAAGCATCACCGGCGTTGTTGTTCTCGAATTAGTGGCAATAGTAAAAACATGATTCAGTTCCAATGTATACGGGTGATACGAAAGTTTCATAGAACCGGTTTTTAAATCGGCCGGAATGATCCCGGCAACAGATTTATACGAATCGTTGATAATCATTGCGGCACCGGTTGCAAGTGCGGTAGATTTTAGAAAATCTCTTCTGTTCTGTGACATTACAAAAGTGTCTTTTTTCTGTGCAACAATGCAAAACTATGTAATTAGAGGGATAAATACAAATTTCTGCGTTCTACAATGACGTTTATTCTTGAATTCCTTTTCTTAATATAAAAAATCCCAGTTTTCGCTTGACTTTCTGTGGTATTTCCGTAAATTTCATCTTCAGTGTGGGGAAAAATGGGGAATTCGGGAAAAAGAATTCCCGATGATTTATTTTTAAATAGAAGAGGACATTGTGTCATCTTTTAAAGGCAGATATTCTTATTCGGTTGATGAAAAAGGGCGTGTGGCGCTTCCTGCGAAGTTGCGGATAAAACTTGCAACGAGTGTAAAAGGAAATTTTGTCATAACGCGCGGATTCGAACGTTGCCTTTATGTATATCCGCAGGATGAGTGGAACAAGCTGGAACAATTTGTCCGCAGTCTTTCATTTCTCGATGCACAGCATCGTTTTTACGCACGAACGTTATTTGAACGTGCAAACGATTCAAAGATTGACGGTCAATCCCGAATTACAATTCCTCCTGACTTAATAAAATTTGCAAATATTGAAAATGAAGTGTTGATACTCGGTGTACTTGACCGGATTGAAATCTGGAATCCT
>Ga0315548_1000952_pt1 | contig 25516 bp, 27 predicted proteins | sample SalMarSW160110MG_2_FD_202540 | JGI IMG/M metagenome (GOLD analysis project Ga0315548, IMG submission 202540) | Salt marsh sediment microbial communities from the Plum Island Ecosystem LTER, Massachusetts, United States - Salt Marsh Sediment SW1601-110 ...
GGAGCAGGCCAAGTTCGAGAGCATGGACTTTGACGAGCTGATTAGAGAGCTGGAGCAGCGCTTAAGAGAGCAGACCGAGCAGCACGACGGGGGCGGCCACTGGATCGGGCGGGGGGGGACCTCTCCTTTCGGGCACTCCGGCTACCACCCGCAGGGTATCAGAATCGGGGGGAGGCCGGGGGGACGGCACGCCGTCCAGATTGCCCAGGAGCGGCGATTTAAGAACTACCGCAGCGATTTAACCCTGGACGTGCGCCAGATAGGCATGGCCCTGAAAAAACTGCGGCAGCTGCGCCGCACCGGACTTGAGGATGAGCTAGACTTAGAAGGAACGATAAAGGCCACCGCCAAGAACGCCGGCGACCTTGATTTTATCTGGCAGCGGAGCCGCAAGAACACGGTCAAGCTGCTCTTGCTGATGGATGTGGGCGGTTCAATGGAGCCCTACGCCAAGCTCTGCAGCCGGCTATTTTCAGCAGCCCACTCCAGCACCCATTTCCGCGATTTTCAGTACTACTACTTCCACAACTGCATCTATGATTATCTTTACCAGGATGTTGAGCGGGAAGACGCGGTGAGCACCGTCCACCTGCTGCACACGCTTGAGCCCGACTACAAGCTGCTGCTGGTGGGCGACGCCCGAATGGGGCCCTGGGAACTGACCGAGCGCTACGGGGCCATCAACTACTACGAGCGCAACGAGATACCGGGGATACTCTGGCTGAAAAGAATCGCCGACCACTTCAGCCACTGCGTCTGGCTCAACCCCGACGACCCGCGCTTCTGGATTCACGCCACGGTGCAGATGATTGGCCGGCTCTTTCCCATGTACCCGCTAACGCTGGGGGGGCTGGAGGAGGCGGTAGGCAAGCTGGTGGTGAAGAGGTAGATATTTACTCTGCGGCCAGCTTTTGGCCGGCCAGAAATGCCTGCTTCAGGGCGGTGGGGTGTTTTTTTATCGCCCCTTTCTTATCAACGCCGGGGAAGAGCAAATCTCCGGCATATTCAACATCAATGACTTTGAACAGGGCTTTGACCGTGGCCAGCGACGGCTCGAAGAGTTTTGCCAGCTTCATGCCGCCGACGGCGATAAATAAACCCTTCCTCGGCCGCCTATCGCCCAGCGGGGGCTGCTTTAAAATATACTTTCTCGCCCAGAGCGCCTGGCAGCGGTCAATCATGATTTTGGCCTGGGCGCTCACCCCCATAAACTGCACCGGCGAGGCCAGCACGATTCTATCCGCCTTCTCCAGCTCTCTATAGACCATCTGCATACCGTCATCGAAGCGGCAGACGCCGGCCTCGAAACAGGCGTCACAGTGCTGGCAGGGGGTCATATCAAGGTCATTAAGCACGATGGTCTTGACCTCGGCCCCCTGGCTCTGGGCGCCCTTCAGCACCTCGGCCAGTAAAAGGTCGGTGTTGCCGCCACGGCGCGGGCTGCCGGCCAGGCCCAGAACTCTCACTTTAAGCCTCCTTCGATGTAGCTCAGAAGCTCGGCTTCTCGCGCCCTCATCCGGCGCTCCGAATCAGGCTGGTCGTGGTCATAGCCCAGCAGGTGCAGCAGGCCGTGAATGAGCAGGATAGCCAGTTCCTTCTTTACCGGATGGCCGTGCTCCTCCGCCTGACTCACCGCCTGGGGGTAGGCGATAATCACCTCGCCCAGATGGAGCATGCCATCGGGGGGGTGGATAAAGGGGGACTGCCCGACCGCCTCCTCCCGGACGGAAAAGGCTAATACATCAGTCGGCTCGTCCTCTCCCAGGTAGTCCCGGTTCAGCTCTCTAATCCGCTCCTGGGTGGCGATAAGCAGCCCCATCTCCGCCTCAGCGCCGGCTCCCTGAGCCTCCAGAACCTGTCTGGCGATACCCTCCAGCCAGCGCCGGGCGGGGCAGCCGTCAAAGCCTTTGTCGATTGAGATGTTTATTTCCATCTATAACAATCATAGCATACGGGGTTGAGGGGGCAAAGCCCTAGATGGTGGGGCTAGAAGGTCTTAAAGGGGTAAAACCCCTGTAGGGTGGGTTAGGGTGGGAAGAGAGAGAACTGTTAAAAAGGGGAGGGAAGACTTCCCCAAAGGGGGTATGATATAGTAAAATCATAAAGCCCACTAATTCCTCAAACTTGGGGAGGGGTCGCATAGTGGCCTAGTGCGGGCGCCTGCTAAGCGCTTACCCTGGGAAACTGGGGTCGAGGGTTCGAATCCCTCCCCCTCCGCCACCTAAGATTGGGTGCCCCTTAAACTAAGGGGCGTTTTTTGTTATCCTTATAGAGCAATGACTAAATATCATATCTGGACCATCGGCTGCCAGATGAACAAGGCCGAATCGGAAAGGCTGGGCAGCTACTTCGAGGGGCTGGGCTACCATTCTACCGATAGCGCCGCCGAGGCTGATTTAATCGTGCTCAACAGCTGCGTGGTGCGCCAGCACGCCGAGGACCGGGTGGTAAACAAGCTCCACGCCCTTAAAACCTTAAAGCAGGCCAAGCCGAATCTAACGCTGGCCGTCACCGGCTGCCTGGTCAACGCCGACACCGCCAGGCTCAAAGAGCGCTTCCCCCAGGTGGACCACTTCTTCAGGCCGGGGGAGCGCCCACAGTGGCTGGAAGGTGAGGGGTGGAGGCAAATACTACCCCGGAATCCGGCGCCCTGCAGCTATGTCCCCATCATCCAGGGGTGCAACAACTTCTGCGCCTACTGCATCGTGCCTTACCGCCGGGGCCGGGAGCGGAGCCGCCCGCTGGCCGAAATCGTTGATGAGGTGAGGGAGCTGGTGGGGCGGGGCACCAGAGAGGTCACTCTGCTCGGGCAGAACGTGGACTCCTACGGGCACGACCTGCCTGATAAGCCCGATTTAGCCGATTTGCTCTATGAGCTTAACCCGATAGAGGGACTAGCGCGGATACGCTTCCTGACCAACCACCCCAAGGACATGAGCCCCCGGCTCATCGAGGCTATAGCCGGGCTGGACAAGGTCTGCGAGCAGCTCAACCTGCCGGTGCAGGCGGGCAGCAATGAAATCCTCAAGGCCATGAAACGGGGCTACGCCATAGAGCACTACCGCCGGCTCATCGCCGAGATAAGAAGCAGGATACCGGAAATAGCGCTGACTACCGATGTCATCGTCGGTTTTCCCTTGGAGACAGAGGAACAGTTCCGGCAAACGGTCGATTTGCTCGAGGAACTGAGGTTCGACGCCGTCCATGTGGCCGCTTACTCGCCCAGAGCGGGGACTTACGCCGCCAAGAACCTGGAGGATAATGTGCCTCCTGAGGAGAAAAAACGGCGGTTAGACGAGGTGGAGAGACTGCAGAAGGGCATCGCCACCGAGATTAATGCCCAATTACAGAATAAAGTGGTTGAGGTGCTGGTGGAAGGTAAAGCCAGGGACAGGTGGCAAAGTCGGGCCAGAAATGGTAAACTGGTATTCTTCAATGATAACAGTGACCGACTTGGGCAACTGGTCAAAATCAGAATCGAGCAAACCAGCCCCTGGTCACTGCGGGGCAGAGTTGAAAGTTAACCTTAAATAGGAGGGGAAATGAATAAAACTAGACTACTGACGCTGGCCTTAATTGGGGTATTGCTTATCGCCACCCTGGTATTTGCCGGGGGCTGCCCGATGCCCGCCGAGGGCGAGGAAGGCGGCGGCTTCGACTGGACGATAATCATCTTCCTGGTGCTTATTTTTGCCATCTTCTACTTCCTGCTCATCCGCCCCCAGCGCAAGCGGCAGAAGCAACAGCAACAGCTGATGGAGGAGTTGAAGCGGGGGGATAAGGTAATCACCGCCGGCGGCATTTACGGAGTGATTGATAGCGTCAGCGAGGACAGCGTCGTCATCAAGGTTGAATCGGGAACCACCATGAGGGTATCCAAAAGCAGCGTCGCCATCAAGCGGGAGCAGCAGCAGTAAGAACTGCCATCACCCCCTTGATAAGGGAAGGCTGTAAAATAAGAGGGACAAAGCCTCTAACCTTAGTTAACCGGGGTTTCAAGAGGGGCTTTGCCCCTCTTTTAATTTTCGGGTGATTGCCCAGTTTTTAGCATTTGTTTGGCTTCCCACCCTCCCACCCTACAGAAGTGATACTTCTATCAATTTTCTCTCAGGGGGAGGGGTTATAGAGCCTTAAAGAGGTGAAACCTTTTGGGCGGGTGGGTATGGGAAGATAAACTCTGGGGTGAAAGAGGGGCGGGGCTAGAACTTATCCCTGCTGTCCAGCATTATGGTTACCGGCCCGTCGTTATGAATCTCCAGCTGCATATACTGCTGGAAACGCCCGGTGGCCACTCTAAGTCCGCTGGCTTTAACCTGCTCGACCAGCTGCCGGAATAATTCTTCGGCCTGGGGCGGCGGGGCGGCCCCGGTAAAGCTGGGGCGGCGCCCCTTTCTGGTATCGGCCAGCAGGGTGAACTGGCTCACCAGCAGTAGCTCTCCCTTGATATCTAAAGCGGAGAGATTGAACTTTTCCTCTTGGTCAGCAAAGATGCGCAGGTTGACCATCTTCTGGGCCAGATACTGGATATCTTTATCGCTATCGCCGCTAGCCACCCCGACCAGAACCACCAGCCCCCGGCCGATGCTACCCACCACCTCCCCCCCAACGCTGACCGAGGCGCTGCTGACCCTCTGTAAAAGCGTTTTCATTTCTTCTTGCCTTTTTCCTTCTTTTCGGCCGGTTTCCCCTTAGCCTCCCCCATATCGGGGGGCTTTTTTCGGCTGTCGGTAATATAAAAACCACTCCCCTTAAAGATAACCGGGGCGGAGTGGATAACGCGGCGCGGCTCGCCCCCGCACTTAGGGCATTTGGCTACCGGATTATCGTGAAAGCCCTGCTTCCTTTCAAAACGGTGATGACATGACTGGCACTCATACTCGTATATAGGCATTAAGCAACCTCTTGAATTATTCCCGAATATTTTACCGTAAGCGACCGCCTCAAGGCAAAAAAAGGTCGGGGTCGGGGCCGGTGGTGGGGAAAAGCCTGGCTGCCGCCTCCATGGCCTCAGCCACCACGAAGAGCGAGCCGGCCACGCAGACCAGGTCTTTCTCACCGGCCAGAGCCAGCGCCTGGGAGAGCGCCGAAGGGACGTCCCCGATTAACTGGGCTTTTATGCCGTGGCGGATGAACTCGGCCGACAGCAGCGCCGGCGCCAGCGCCCTGGGGTGACCGGAGCGGGTGACAATGACCTGGTTAAAGAGGGGGGCCAGCTCGGCGACCAGGCTGGCGATATCCTTATCCTGGGATGTGCCCATGACCAGGATGGCCCGCTCGAAGTCAAGGTACTGCCGGATAGACTGGGTCAAGTTCCGGGCGGCGCCGATATTATGGCCGCCATCGACTACCAGCAGGGGGCGGCGGCGCAGAATCTGGAACCTCCCCGGCCAGCTGACCTGCTCAAAGCCTTTAACCACGCTTTCCCGGGGAATATCAAAGCCATTATCGGCTAAAACCTCCAGGGCGGCCACCGCTGTGGCGGCATTGACCAGCTGGTGCTCACCGAGGAGGGGTAAAAACAGCTCATAGCTAATTCTGCCCTGCACCCGAAGCCGCTGGCCGTCCAAATCAAAGCTCAAGCCCTGCCAGGTGACGTCTTTACCCACGGTGACCAGCCTGGCCCGGCGCTGGCGGCAGGCTTCTTTGATTACTTTGGCCGCCTCGGGGGGCTGGGGGGCGGTCACCACAATGCTATCGAGCTTGATAATGCCGCACTTCTCGGCGGCAATCTCGGTTAAGGTATTGCCCAGCACATCCATATGGTCAAAGTCAATCGGGGTGATAATGCCGACCAGGGGGGCGACGACGCTGGTGGCGTCGAACTTGCCACCCAGCCCCACCTCCAGCACCTGCAACTTGGCTCCTTTCTGGCCGAAATAGGCGAAGGCCAGCGCGGTGAGGAACTCGAAGGTGGTCAGTTTACCATATGTAGCCTTCTCGTTAACCGCTTCCAGGGGGGATCTAAGCTCGGTCACCAGCCGGGCCAGCTCGTCCTCGGAGATAAGCTCCCCGTTAAACTGGATTCGCTCCCGCCAGCTGTGGAAGTGGGGTGAGGTGTAAAGCCCGGTGCGGTAGCCGCAGGCGGCCAGCGCCGAAGCCACCATAACGGCCACGCTTCCCTTGCCATTGGTGCCGGTGATATGGATAGAGCCGGCTTTGCGGTGGGGGTTGCCCAGAAGAGACAGTAATTCATCGACACGCCTGAGGTCGTAGAAGGCGGGGTCGTGGGGCATGCCCACCTTTTCGTAGTCGGTGTAGCTGTTGATGTAGTCTATGGCCTGCTGGTAGTTCACGGTCGGCTAATTATATCACCACCGCCAGCAAAGCCACAATCGGGATAAAAAGCTTATTCAAACTCGCCCCTGGACTGGGCGGTAAGTACGGTAGAGGCTATCCCCAGAGGTAGAAAGGCGATGATAGCCGCGATTGAGCCGGCCAGCGCCCAGCCCCAGTGCTTCCTCTGCACGCCAAATATGCCGCCGACCAGAGCCAGTACCGAAATAAGCAGGATGGGAATACCCATAGCCAGGATGATACCGGGTACGAACCCGGGGACGTCTGCCATTCCAGGAGAACCCATCATACTGCTAAAAACGCCGAAACCAAGCATATAAAAAAACGCTGTCAGTATCCCCAGCGCCCCGGTGATAATGTTCAGAATCCCGGCCGTTGTCGGCTTGCTTGTCCTTTCCATTTTCGCCCCCTTTACCTGAATAATGGTGGAGTCTAACATAAATAATAGCTGAAGGCAATAGCCCACTTGACGTCAATATTTGGCGGCTGGTATCATCAACGCAGGGGGTGAGAGGTGAACTTCGACGAAAAGCTGAACTACAGCACCGATAAGAACAACAGCCTGCTCTGCATCGGGCTTGACCCCGACCCGGAGCAGATGCCGCCTAAAGTGGACGTTTTTAAATTCAACAAGTCAATCATCGACGCCACCGAGGAGCTGGTCTGCGCCTACAAGCTCAACTTCGCCTTCTACGAGGCCCTCGACGACGGCATTGATATCCTTAAGCGCACCATCAAATGCATACCGGAGCATATCCCGGTAATCGGCGACGGCAAACGGGGTGATATCGGCAACACCGCCCGGGCCTACGCCCATGCTGTCTTTGTCACCCTGGGCTGTGACGCCACCACCGTCAACCCCTACCTGGGCTTCGATTCGGTGGAGCCTTTTATCGGCTACTGGGACAAGGGGGTTTTTATCCTCTGCCGCACCTCCAACCCCGGCGCCGTCGATTTCCAGAACCTGCGCTTCGAGACCGAGAAGGCCGAGTTCGCCCTCTTCGAGATAGTGGCCATCCGGGCCGCCCTCTGGAACAAACAGGGTAACATCGGGCTGGTGGTGGGCGCCACCTATCCCGAGGAACTGAAACTGATAAGGCAGACCCACCCCGACATGCTGCTGCTGATACCCGGCATCGGCGCCCAGGGGGGCGACCTGGCCTCTTCAGTGCGCTACGGCATCAACACCACGGGCCGGAAAGCTATCCTGACCTCGTCACGGCAGGTTATCTACGCCTCCCAGGACAAGGACTACGCCGAGGCGGCACGGCGGGTAGCCGCCGACCTGAGGGAGAGAATCAACTACTACCGGGCTACCCCCACCCTGGCTCCCTGAGGTAGCCAGCATGGAGATAAACCCGGGTGATATCGTCCGACTTAAAAAAAAGCACCCCTGCGGCAGTGACCAGTGGCAGGTGGACAGGGTGGGCGCCGACATCGGCATCAGGTGCCTCAAATGCCAGCGCCGGGTGCTGCTCAAGCGCCCAACTTTTGAGCGCCGGGTTAAAGACCTTGTCTCCCGAAAACACGATTTGTGAAGCAGCCTATTCCCCAACATGCACCCTGCCCCAAAGAGCCACACAGCGAGCTAACGAACTGATACTATCCTCTTCCGTCTGGCCATCTTTACGGAAGCAAATCTTCATATAGTTATTCAACACCAGGGCACCGACACTCTCAATAGCAACACGTACTGCCACCAGCTGGGTAACAATACTCTCGCATTCGCGGTCATCCCCGAGCATTTTCTGAATACCGCGAATCTGCCCTTCAATCTTTTTGAGCCGACTTATCAGCATTTCTTTCGATACTTCTTGCTCAGCCATATTCTCCTCCATGAGTTGATTTAATTCTTAACTGTCTAGAGACTTGACGTACCCTACCCCTATAGGGTATTATACTTTTCTGGCTGCTACTTTTACCCTGCTTAATTTTAACATATAATGCTGCCGGCGGGCAGATGCATAGTCTGAGACGGTGATAATGGCTGAATTTGAACCAAGGATAATCGGTTTCCTCTGTAACTGGTGTTCTTATGCCGGCGCTGATTTGGCCGGTACCTCGCGGAAAAAATACCCGCCCAACATGAGGGTGATAAGGGTGATGTGCTCGGGCCGGGTGGACGAAAGGTTGATTCTGAAAGCCTTTGTCGCCGGTGCCGACGGTGTTCTGGTCTGCGGCTGCCACCCCGGAGATTGCCACTACCAGAAGGGAAATCTAAACGCCCGAAGAAGAATGACCGGATTGCTTCCCTTCCTGGAGGCGGTGGGTATCAACAAAGACAGACTCAGACTGGAGTGGGTATCAGCCTCCGAAGGGCCCAAGATGGCCGAAACAGTGAAGAGTTTTACCCAGACGATAAAGGAGCTTGGCCCCAATCCAATTAGAAAAGACCTATCCAGGGATAGCGACCGGTTACAAGAAGCGGCGGCTAGCTGAGGTAGAAGACCCTGGCATTTAGCCTGGTCATAACATAAGATTTGTAAAAGGAGGTTTTACATGGCTAAAGTAGCAATCACGGTCAATGGTGTGGCGCCACCTAACATCTACCCGCCCATGATTCTGGGCTCCAGCGCGGTTGGCAGCGGGGATGATTTAACCATATTCTGCTGCCCCGGCGGCGCCCCGACCATGGTCAAAGGGGAGCTGGAGAAAATCTCCGGCAAGGGCCTGCCCGACATCGTGGAGCTGTACAACGGCATACGCGAACTGGGCGGCAAGATACTGGTCTGCGAGCTTGCACTAGAGAATAAGGATCTGAAGCCCGAGGACTTCAGGGAAGGCGTGGAAATAGTGGGGGCGACCTCGTTTATGGCCTCAATTGCGGACGCTAATATAACCTTCTCTTTCTAAAATTAGAAGTAAAGGCTATGTCAATAAGGAGGTAACTATGGCTTTACATACTCTGGACGTTCTGGGACTGAAATGTCCCCAACCGGTGTTGAAGCTGGCCGTAATGGCTAAAAGTATTCCCGCTGGAGACACCGTAGAAGTAATTGCTGATTGTGAGTCTTTCCCCAAAGATGTCGAAGCCTGGTGCGGCAAGATGAACAAGACGCTGCTCTTCTGTCTGGATGAGGGCGGCGGCAAGCACAAAGCGCAAATTCAGTTCTAAGAGGTATCGATGGGAGAAGGATTCACCCCGCGGATAGTTGGCTTTCTCTGTAACTGGTGTTCTTATGCCGGCGCCGACCTGGCCGGGGCGGCCAAGCTGGAAATCCCGGCATCGCTATCGGTCATCAGGGTAATGTGCTCGGGCCGGGTTGACCCGGTGCTGGTGGCCACCGCTCTGCTGCGTGGAGCCGACGGCGTGCTTATCGCCGGCTGCCATCCGGGCGACTGCCACTATAGAGAGGGAAATTACTATGCCCGCCGCCGATTCGCCCTGTTAAAGAAAACCCTGGAGACCCTGGGGCTGGACACAAAAAGGCTCATGCTGGCCTGGGTATCAGCCTCCGAGGGGCAGAGGTTCGGTGAGGTAGCCAACCAGTTCGCCGGGCAGATTATCGGGGCCGGTATTGCCGGAATTGAGGCCAGCCTGCTGCTGGCCAACTCGGGAAGAAAGGTATACCTCATCGAGAAGACATCCTATATCGGCGGCAACGTCATCAAGTTCGAAGAGGTATTCCCCAACATGGACTGCGCCACCTGCATGATAGCCCCCAAGCAGCAGGAGCTGCTGGCCAACGAGAACATCGAGCTGCTGACGCTCAGCCAGGTTGAGGCGGTCAGCGGCGCTGCCGGCGACTTTTCGGTGAAAATCAAACAAAAGGCCAGGTATATCGACCTGGTCAACTGCATCGGCTGCAACGCCTGCTTTGACCCCTGCCCGGTGGAGGTGGACAACGAATTCGAGGAGGGGCTCACCAAGAGAAAGGCAGTATATATTCCCTGTGCCGGGGCCCTGCCCAATGTCCCCGCCATTGATACCGAGAACTGCCTGCGCTTCAAAGGGAAGGAATGCCAGGCCTGCCAGGAAGCCTGTGCCTTCGAGGCTATCGACTTCGACCAGCAGGACAAGGAGCTTGAGCTTAAGGTGGGCGCTATCGTCGTCGCCACCGGCTTCAGCATGTTCGACATCGGCAAAATCAGCCAGTACGGCTATAAGAAGCTGGGCGGCGTCTACTCCGCCATGGAGATTGAAAGAATATGCGCCTCCAATGGCCCCACCCAGGGGGAGATTACCCTCCAGAGCGGAGAGGCGCCAAAGTCGGTGGCTATTATCAACTGCGTGGGGCGGGAGGAAAAGGGCTACTGCTCTGCGGTATGCTGTATGGCCGCTCTCAAGCTCTGCCACTTCTTGAAGAACAAGCTGCCCGAACTGAAGATAACCCAGTTTTACTCCGACCTCTGCATTCCCGGTAAAGCCTACCAGCATTTCTACCAGGAGGTAAAAGATAGCGGGGTTGATTTCATCCGGGCTGAAGTAACCGGAATTTCAGAATCAGGCAAAGAACTGGCGGTTAAATATAAAACCGGCGAGGGCAAGGAAAATAGCCTAGCGGCGGATATGGTTATCCTCAACCCGGCGCTGGAACCGGGAGCCGAATCGGCCAAACTGGCCGGGATGCTGAATATCCCCCAGAGCCGGGAGGGGTTTTTCAGCGAGAAGGAACCGGACCTCACCCCGGTAGCCACGGCGCAGGACGGTATATTTATTGCCGGCTGTGCCCAAGGCCCTAAAGATATAGCCGAGACTATAGCCGAGGCGGAAGCCACGGCCGGCAGAATACTTTCTCGGTCAGGATAGAGGTTAAGAAATGGCAAAGAGGCTGGGCGTATACGTATGTGAGTGCGGGACTAACATCGCCGATAAAGTGGATATAGATAAAGTGCTGGCGGTGGTCAGGTCGCTTAAAGACGTGGTCGTCGCCGACAGATATAAGCTGCTCTGTTCCGGCGACGGGCAGGAGTACCTGAAGCAAAGCATCACCGAGAACGGCTTAACCCACCTGGTGGTGGCCGCCTGTTCACCCAAGCAGCACGAAACCACCTTCATGAACGTATGCGAACGTGCCGGACTCAACCCCTACCTTTTCCAGCTGGTCAATATACGCGAGCAGTGCGCCTGGGTCACCTCGGACGGGGAAGCGGCCACCGACAAGGCAATAAGGCAGATAAGGGCCGCCATCAGCCGGGTCCACTACCATACCGCCCTGGAGAAGAAGGGGATGGAGTGCAATCCCGACGTCCTGGTAATCGGCGGGGGTATCGCCGGCATTAAAGCCAGCCAGATACTGGCCGCCCCCGACCGCAAGGTCTATTTAGTTGAGAAAACCGCCTCCCTGGGAGGTAAAACCAGGCGCTTCAGCAAGCTGTTCGTCAATATGGAATCGGGGCCGGCCCTGATAGCCGGGGAGATAGAGCGCCTCCAGAAAAACAAGAATATCGAGGTGCTTACCGAAAGCGAGGCCGAGCAGATTTTGGGCTTCCTGGGCAATTTTGAGGTCAAGGTGGTCAGCAAGGCCGAGGATAAAGAGGCTAAAGAACAAAACTTCAATGTCGGCGCGGTGGTGCTGGCTACCGGATTTGATCTGTCCGACGCCAAAGGGCTGCCCCAGTACGGCTACGGCACACTCGACGACGTCTACACCAGTCTGGACTTTGAGGAGATGAACCTCGCCGACGGCCCGACTCAAGGCAAAATCCTGCTCAAAAACGGCCAGCCGCCCAAGTCGGCAGCCATCATCCACTGCGTGGGGCGGGCCGAGAAGGGCTACTGCTCCAAGGTATGCTGTCTCTACTCCTTCAAGTTCGACCGGATGCTGCAGTCCCAGCTGGCGGGAGTAAAGATAGCCCACTTCTACTCCGACCTCTGTATCCCCGGCAAGGCCAACCAGAAATTTTATGAAGATAGCCGAGAATCCGGGGTTGAGTTTATCCGCTCGGCGGTGACCGAAATCGCCGGCGGTGATAAGGGGCTGACCGTCAAATATGAAAGCGAAAGCGGCGCCAAAGGCGACCTGGCGGTGGACATGGTAATCCTCCTGCCGGCCATGGAAACCAGCGGTGACGCCAGGAAGTTTGCCGAAATGCTGAACATCCCCCAGGACGACAAGGGCTTCCTGGCCGAGGAGCACCAGTTGCTTTCCCCGGTGGCATCGGCGGTGGAGGGCGTATTCGTTATCGGCTGCGCCCGGGGGCCGCAGAGTATCGCCGAGTCGATAGTGCAGGCCGAAGCCTCCGCCGGCAAGATACTCTCCGCCCTGGTTCCCGGCCGGAAATTAGAACTGGAGGTCAAAACATCCCAGATATTAGAGAGCTTCTGTACCGGCTGCAAGACCTGCCTCGAAGTCTGCCCCTACGGCGCTATTACCTTCGATGAAGACCGGCAGATATCAGTGGTCAACGAGGTCTTATGCCACGGCTGCGGCAACTGCGCCGCCGCCTGCCCTTCAGGGGCAGCCAGACTGAAGCACTTTACCTTCCCGCAACTCTACCAAGAGCTTAAAGAGGTATTAAGATAGGCCAAATGGCCAGAGTGTACGATAAGAGGTGTCGATATGGCTCCCGATGACAAAGGTGCCCTTTTTCCCGCCGAAGGCGGGGTAAGAGAAAGGGTTATAGCTTTCCTGCAAAAGGCAATCAGCCAGGGTTGTTTTGATGCCGTCCTCATACCAGCCAGAGCGCCGGGGACTGATTCGCTGACTTATTCATTAATTGGAGCTGAGCAGCTCCTGGAAAATGCCTATCCCCTGCCCCCGGTTATGCCAGTGCAGGGGGCCAAGGCCATCTCCAGTCTCACCCGGACGGGCAAGGGGACTAAGAAGATAGCCGCCCTGATACGGCCCTGCGAACTGAGGGCGACGGTTGAGCTATTCAAACTGGGGCAGGTGGACCTAGATAATATCTGGCTTATTAGCATCGATTGCCCCGGCGCGCTGCCGCTGGCCGAATGGGCCAAGGACGCCAAGAAAGCCGAAGACGCCTTTGCCAAAATTCTTAAAGAGGGACCCAACGAGGACATACGGCCAATCTGCCAGATATGCGATAAATTCTCCACCACCGGGGCGGAGGATTTACACATAGGGGTACCGGCAGGAAAGGCCAGCGGTATTTTACTCATCCCCAACAGCCCCAAGGGCGAGGCCATCCTGGAATGCCTGGGCATTACCGCGGGAGAGGACCTATCCGGGTGGAGGGAGCGGGTGGATAAACTGACCGGGGCCCGAGTAGAAAAGAAAAGGCAGGCCCAGCAGGAACTTGAAGCCAAGAGCAAGGGCCTGGATAAACTGCTTGATACCTTCAGCCAGTGCATAAACTGCCATAACTGCATGAGGGTCTGCCCGATATGCTACTGCCAGCAGTGTTTCTTCGATTCGGACAACATGCAATTCTCGTTTGAAGACTACCTCAAGAGGGCGCAGGCGGCCGGCGGGCTGAGACTGCCGCCCGACACCCTGCTCTTCCATATCGGGCGCATGTTACACATGTCTCTATCCTGTGTATCCTGCGGAGCCTGTGAAGACGCCTGCCCCACCGCCATTCCGGTGGCGCAGGTCTTTAGCCTGGTGGGGAACAGAAACCAGGAAGCCTTTGACTATGTCCCCGGCCGGAGCCGGGATGAACCTCCCCCCCTGAGGGTCTATCAGGAGGAGGAATTCGAAGAGGTGGAGCAGTCCCACGCCGCGGTCCCCGCCAAACAGGAGGCGCGAGATGGCTAAGACATTAAAATTAAATAAAGGCGCCGAGCAGTGTCTGCTGGAACTGCTCAAATTCCTTTTAGAAAGAGGCAAGGTCAAGGGGGTTTTTACCCTCAGCAAGGTAGGTGAAAGCGGCGGAGTAGCCTATTCGCTCATTACCGACCCGACCGCGCTCGAAGCGGCCTTGCCCCTTTTCCCGTTGATGCCGGTAGACGCGGCCAAGGTGCTTTCCCGCCTGACACTGGTAGAACCGTCCGCCGAGCCTATCGCCGCCGTGGTCAGACCCTGCGAACTGAGGGCACTGACGGAACTTATCAAACGAAGCCAGGGAAGCCTGGACAATCTCCTGCTAATAAGCTCAACCTGCGGCGGAGTCTACCCTCTGGAAACAGGTGTCAACGGGAATATCAGCGAGAAGCTCCCCGGATACTGGGAGGCGGTTAAAAAGGGCGAGATTGCTGCCGACATAAGACCCGCCTGTGCCGCCTGCGAGCACTTCGTGCCTTATAACGCCGATATAACCCTGGCTCTGATTGGCAACCAAGACGTGGATAAACAGTGCCTGATACAGCTGAACACCGAGAAAGCCGAACAGTTTGCCGATGGCCTGGCCGGGGAACTCAGCAAGGGAGAAGCTAAATCGGGGGTAGTTGACAGTCTAATAGCTAAAAGGCAAGCCAGAAAGCAAGAGCTACTTGATGAGTTCGGGGTGGAAGACTTCGACGTACAGAAGGTCTTTGAGAAATGCATCGTTTGCCGTAACTGCAATAAAGTCTGCCCGGTTTGTTACTGCAAGGTATGCTTCTTCGATTCAGGCGGCGATGAGCACGACCAGCGCTACTACGAAACAGAGATGGGGAAGAAGGGGTACGCGCCCGTCCTGCCCGCCCCGATATTCTACCAGCTGGTAAGACTATTCCACGTGAGCATATCCTGCATAGGCTGTGGCCTGTGTGGCGACGTGTGCCCGGTTGATATCCCGCTCTGGGCGGTCGCCCTGAAAACAGGCGGGGCGGTCCAGAACGCCTTTGATTACCTGCCGGGGAGAGACCTGGACGAGGGGCTACCTGTTACCACCTTCAAGCCGGATGAGTTTGCCGCCACTGTAGACTAACGATAGTCCGTACCACTAGCTACGATATCCCAGGCACGGTTTAACCGGTATAATAAAGGCGTATTGTTGAGCAAGCCCCCCAAGTGTCCCCTTCCTGCTGACGACACACAGCTTGCAATCTGATAGAATGTGATTAATAATGAGAGGGTTTAAGCCCAGGTACACTTAATTACCCCCGTTTATGAGAAAAGAGCAGATAGTGGAACAATATCGGTATCTGTTTACGCCGCTCAAGATCGGGCCAATGACGGTGCCCAACCGAATAGTCATGAATGCCCACGCCCACAGGTTTCATTCGTCTATAAGTGCGCCCAACGAGCGGGCAATGCGTTACTACCTGACCAGAGCCAGGGGCGGGGTGGGATTAATCATAATGCCCTACGCTGGAGTCGCGCCGTACACTACGGTACACCGCCTGGTAGCGACGCAGGACGATAACGCCATCCCTGCCTTCGCCGCTATGGTAAAAGCCATCCGTGAATATGATGTCAGGGTGGTCATACAGCTGCACCATTCGGGTAAATACGCCAGCCCTCGAGCCTACGGAGGGGCGGCGCTGGCTCCATCTCCGATAATGGAGGGCATCCTGCCGGCCAGTTTCCTGGGCGCCCATGAAATGCCCCATGAAATGGACATCGATGAAATAAAGCGGATAATACAAGCCTACGGCAGCGCTGCCTCCAGGATGCGAGAAGCCGGCTACGACGGCGTTGAAATCTCAGCCGTCATCAGCTTCCTGCTCGGCTCATTTATGTCTCCGGCAACTAATAAGCGCTCCGATGAATACGGCGGCAGCCTGGAGAACCGGCTCAGACTCCCTCTCGAGGTAATCGATGCCGTTAGAGCCGCTGTAGGCTCTGATTTTGTAGTCGGTATGAGGATGGACGGTGACGAGTATATCGAGGACGGGCTGACCCTGGATGATACCAAGGTGATTGCCCAAAAATTAGAAGCCACCGGCAAGCTGGACTATCTGAACATCGCCGCCGGGGCATACCCCACCCCCCATGTTCCTCCCATGTATTTCCCTCTGGGGCCATTTGCTTACCTGGCCGCTGGTATTAAGGAAGTGGTGAGCCTGCCGGTATTCTGTGGAGGCAGGATAAACGACCCGATACAGGCGGAGACTATCCTGGCCAATAGCCAGGCGGATATGATTGGCATGACCAGAGCTCTCATCGCCGACCCTGAGCTACCCCATAAGGCACGAGAAGGGCAACTGGATGAGATCCGCAAATGCATTGCCTGCAACGATGCCTGCTGGCCCCCGCTATTTGAGGCCACGGTACCGCTTACCTGTGCCATCAATCCGGAGGCGGGGAGGGAGGCTGAACTTGCCCTAAAGCCAGCCAGCCAGAAAAAGAGAGTAATGGTTATCGGTGGTGGGGCCGCCGGCCTGGAGGCAGCCAGGGTGGCCGCCTTGAGGGGACATGAGGTTGCTCTCTACGAGAAAGAGGAGCAGCTGGGCGGACAGCTGAATATAGTGGCCAAAGCCCCGGGGAGGGCCGATTTCGCCGAAGTTGTCAGATACTATACATTCCAGATGAAGTTACTCAACGTTGAGCTTCATCTGGGAACCGAGGTAACCGCCGACATGGTTAAGGCGGAGAACCCCGATGTTGTGGTCGTCGCCACCGGCTCGCTGCCGGCCAAGACGAAATTGCCGGGGTCAGATAAGGTCAAGGTGGTAGAGATTCGTGAGGTTATTGAGGAAAAGGCCGGGGTGGGGAACAACGTAGTGGTAGTGGATGAGGAATATCACATGCAGCCGCTGGAGGTCTCCGATTTCCTGGCCGACCGGGGGGCCAAGGTGGAACTATTGACCAAGAGCCTCTTTGCCGGCAGCCAGGTGGATGAAAGCACTCTGGCCGCCATTTATGACAGATTACTAGGTAAAGGGGTTATCATAACACCACTGACCAAGGTAAAGGAGATAAGAGGGGATGCGGTAATCGTGTTCAACGTATTTACCAAAGCCGAAAGGGAGCGCAGAGGGATAGATACGGTGGTTATCGCTTCCGGTGGCGAGGCTAACGATAGCCTGTACCGCTCTCTCAAGGGGCAGGTGAAGGAGCTTCATGCCGTAGGTCAGTGTATCTCACCGCGCAAGCTACGCGACTCAATCTGGGATGGTGCCCGTGTCGGAAGGCAACTATAACGGGGTCTGGGTCCTGGCCGAACAGAGGCTGGGCGAGCTGCAAGAGGTCTCGCTGGAGTTAATCTGCTGGGGGCGAAAGCTGGCTGACGGGCTCAATGAGGAACTCAGCGCCCTGCTTTTTGGGGATAATACCGCCGGCCTGGCCTCCGAGCTTTCCAGTTACGGGGCCGATAAGGTCTATTCTATCAATGACCGGTCACTAACTGGCTATCCCCCGGAAGCCTACACTGAGACACTAACGACCCTGGCCACTGAACAAACCCCCGCCGTGATATTGTTCGGCGCCACCGTGTTCGGCAGAGACCTCGCCTCCAGGCTGGCAGCCCGACTAAAGACCGGACTGGCTTCAGACTGCACCGCTCTGGAGGTAAGCGATGACGGCCTGCTATCGGCGGTAAGGCCGGTCTACGGCGGCCAGTTAGATGCTACCGTTATCATCCCTGCCGCCAGACCCCAAATTGCCACCATGCGACCCGGCAGCATTGATGCCAAAGCTGCCCAGAACCACGGCAAGGTAAATATTATCACCGTCGAGCCTCAACCGGCGGAAACACGCAGCCGGACCACCGGCTTTATCAAAGCTGACCCAAAAACTCTCCGCCTTGATGAGGCCGAGGTTATCGTAGCTGGCGGCGGCGGAATAGACAGCCAGGAGAGCTTTCAGCTTCTTGGGGAACTGGCCGAGCTTCTGGGCGGATGTGTCGGGGCATCACGTGTGCCGGTGGATAAAGGGTGGGTTCCATTAGAGAAGCAGATCGGGCAGACCGGCCTTACCGCCGCTCCCAAATTATACCTCGCCTTTGGCATCTCGGGCTCGATTTACCACACTATGGGCATGAAGGACTCCAAGGTTATTGTGGTGGTTAATAACGACCGAAATGCGCCCTTCTTCAAGCTGGCCGATATGGGCATTGTGGGCGATTACCGGGAGATGGCGGCGGCTCTAATCCATGGTTTAAGAGAGATATCGGTGGAGCAAGAGAATGACCGAGAAGTTTGATGCAGCGGTAGTCGGTGCCGGGCCAGCCGGTGCCACCGCCGCCCTGGTACTGGCACAGGCGGGGTTAAAGGTCGCTCTCGTTGAGCGGGGCGAGACTCCCGGGGCCAAGAACGTGTCCGGCGGCGCCTTATATTACAGCGAAGTGCTGCATAAACTCGTTCCCGACTTCTGGCAGGAAGCCCCGGTGGAGAGGTATATAACCAGGCACGTCACCACCTGCCTCACCCCGACCGCTTCCCTGTCACTCGACTTTAAGGATACCGACTTTGGCCATCCCCCTTATAACGGATTCACTCTGCTCAGAGCCAGATTCGACCGCTGGTATGCGCAAAAAGCGCAACAGGCCGGCGCCCTGCTTATACCGGAGACGGTGGTTGATGACCTTCTCTGGGCTGATGGTAAGGTGGTTGGCATCAAGACGAGAAGGGATGAAGGTGAACTGTACGCTGACGTGGTTATTGCTGCCGATGGGGCCAACTCCCTCCTCGCCGAGAAGGCAGGGCTGAGGGACAAAACGTTGCCGGCTGATTTCGCCGTCGCCGCCAAGGAACTACTGGCCCTGCCCAGCCGAACCATCGAGGAAAGGTTTAATCTCTCTCCCGATGAAGGGGTTGCCAGTGAATTTGTCGGCTCGTGCACCGAGGGCATCCAGGGAGGAGCCTTCTTATATACCAACAAGGCCAGCATCTCCATCGGGATAGTGGCCAATTTGAATCGCCTCCGGGAAAGCAAACTGTCTATCGCCGAGCTATTAGACAGCTTTAAGGAGCACCCCGCGCTCAAGGAACTGCTAAAGGGCGCTACTATTAAGGAGTATTCCGGTCATCTGCTCCCTGAGGGTGGGCTGAAGGCTATGCCCAGACTTTATGGCGACGGCATCCTCCTGGCCGGTGACGCCGCCGGTTTAGTATATTCCACCGGGTTAGTGCTGGAGGGGATGAACTTTGCCATAGCCTCCGGTTTCGCCGCCGCTGAGGCGGCCAAGAAGGCGAGTCAGGCCGGAGATTTCTCCAGGAAGAGCCTGGCTTACTATGAGACCCTGCTCAATGGCAGCTTCGTTCTTAAAGATATCAAAAACTTCCGGCACACTACCGGTTTTCTGGCCAAACCCCGGCTCTATGAACTCTATCCCGCCCTGGCCTGCGGCGTAGCCCACCGCCTCTTTCGCGCCGAGGGCCAACCGCGGAAAAAATGGCTGGCTTTAGTCAGGGATGAAATGAAGGGCAGGATTTCGCTACTGCGGGTGATCAAAGATATTATCAGGGCCTGGCGGGCACTGCTATGATAATAGAGGATAAGCTGAGACAGACCAGATTCAGCGTGGATGAAGCCCCCCATATCAGGGTCAATTCCGAGATCTGCCAGGATTGCGATGACAAGCCGTGCCTGTATGTCTGTCCGGTTCAGAATTATACCTTAAAAGACGGCGAGGTTAGTTTTATCTGGCACAGCTGTGTAGAATGCGGCGCCTGTCGTATAGCCTGCCTTAAAGGTGCTATCGACTGGAGCTATCCCAGGGGCGGTTTTGGCGTCTGCCTGCGTTATGGTTAGTAATTTTTGAGGGCTAATAATGAACATAGTGGTCTGCGTAAAGCAAGTAGCTGATATAAATATTCCCATCGAGCTAGACCCGGAGACAGGTTCTATCGTCAACGAAGAGCTGGCCTATGTAGTTAACCCCTACGATATGCTGGCTGTAGAAGAGGCGGTGCGCATCAAGGCAAAGACCAACGGCCAGGTGACTCTTACCAGCCTGGGGGAGCCCTCGGCGGAGATGGCCCTGCGCAAGTGCCTCGCCCTTGGCGCCGATAGAGCCATCCTTCTTTGTGACCCGGCTTTGGCTGACTCCGATGGCTATGCCACAGCCACGGTGCTGGCCAAAGCGATCGCTCTTTTTCCATACGATCTCGTCCTTTGTGGTGTCCGAGCTACCGATACCAACGCCGGCCAGGTTGGCAGCGCCATTGCCGCCATGCTGGGCATAGCCCTGGTCACCGGGGTCACTAAAATTGAAGTTTTGGCCGACCAGAAGAAGGTCGTAGTCCAAAGAAAGCTTGAAGGAGGCAATAGAGAGGTGGTGGAAACCCCACTCCCCGCTTTACTTACCGTGGAAGCCGGGCTTAATAAGCCGACATACCCGGGCTTGCCCTCTATGATAGCGGCCCAAAGGGGGGAGATAGAGCGCTACGATATAAAGGGTCTTGGTCTATCTTTGAACGAGGTCGGCTCCAGGGGAGCCAGGACTCAAACCGCCCGGCTGTCACCATCCAAGCCAAGACCAAAAAAGATTTTCACCCCCGACAGCAGCCTCCCGGCAGCAGAGAGGATGCGGCTGATTATGTCTGGAGGTATCGCCGAAAGGAAGGGTGGCTTACTCGAAGGCGAGCCGGCAGAACTCGCCTCCAAATTGATTCAATTTCTCAGACAGGAGAAATTACTGCCTCAATAGAGGAGAAAGGGGGTAGCAATGGTAATAATGGTTTATACTTATCAAGTTCCGACGGAGAAGCACAGCCAATACCTTAAGGCTACCGCTGAGAAAATCAAGCCTTTCTGGGAATCACACGGCTGCAAATCTTATGATGTGTGGCAGGCAGCCGAAGGCGGGACGAGCTTCATAAAAATAATGCTCTTCGAAGACATGGATTCAAAGCAGAAGACCATGGCCCTTTCCACGGGCGAGGGCAAACCGTTTGTGGACCTCTTCTATAGCTTTGCTGACAACATTTCGCGCCAGGCTTATATCCAGAAGACCTGAAGTAGGCTAGAAAGGAGGAAATTTGGCCGAGCCAGAGTTCAGAAATCTATTTTCCCCAATTAAGATAGGGACGATGACGGTGCCTAACAGAATAGTCTTCCCGGCTCACTGGACGTGGTTTTTTGGGCCACATGAAGCACCTAATGAGAGGATTAGGCACTACTTTGCCGCCAGAGCCAAGGGCGGGGCCGGGCTGATCGTAACGACACCGAACATGGTGTGGCCGCCAACTACGAGCGGTGGCTACGTTGCCACCCGTGATGATGAGGCCAGGCCCGCCTTTGAGATGATCAGCCAGGCTATCCATGAGCATGGAGCCAAGGCGGTGGCGCAGCTAGTACACCTAGGCCCGGACACCGGCGTCCTGGAGAGCGGAGGGGCCGGACTGGCCGCCTCGGCCGTAGGCGGGCTATCAGGGCTGCTACCAAGCATACTAGGCAGTGATATACCTCACGAGATGGACAAAGACGACATCAAGCAGGTTGTGGCCTCTTATGCCGATACGGCCTACCGGATGCGGGAGACAGGATATGACGGCGTCGAGGTCTCTTCGGCGGTAGGCGCCGGTATGTTGCTCATCTCATTCCTGTCCCCGCTTACCAACAGGCGTACCGATGAGTATGGTGGCAGCCTGGAGAATCGCTTCAGATTGCATACCGAAATCATCGATGCCGTCAGGAAAGCGGTAGGTTCTGATTTCGTGGTAGGCCTGAGGCTGGTTGGAGACATGCTGGTTGACGGCGGCACCACCCTGGACGATACCAAAGTGCTGGCGGCCAAAGTAGAAGCCAGCGGTAAGGTGGACTATCTAAGCATCTGTGCCGGTCGAGCCGGGCATATCCCAGGCATGCTCTTCCCCCTAGGATGCTTCATTCATCTGGCCGCTGGCGTCAAGGAAGCGGTAAATCTGCCGGTGATATGCCATGGCAGGATCAACGACCCGGCTCAGGCAGAGCAGACGCTAAGCGATAATCAGGCCGACCTGGTGGGTATGGCCAGAGCCCTTATCTGCGACCCGGAATGGCCCAACAAGGCGCGGGAAGGAAGGCTGGACGAGATTCGCAAGTGCATCGCCTGTAACCAGGGTTGTTACATGAACTTCCAAAAGAGGCTACCGATAACCTGCACTCTCAATCCAGCGGCGGGTAGAGAAAAGGAACTGGCGACAATAGCCCCCGCCACGACTAAAAAGAAGGTGATGGTAATTGGGGGGGGAGCCGCCGGTCTGGAGACAGCCCGGGTGGCTGCCCTGCGAGGTCACAGGGTCAGCCTCTACGAGAAGGAAAAGGAGCTGGGGGGGCAGTTAAACATAGCCGCCAAGATACCAAAGAGGGAGGACTTCGCCGAGGTCCCCAGGTATTATACCTACCAGATGAATCACCTCGGCGTTGAGGTTTTTCTGGAAACAGCGGTGACTGTGGAAATGGTAAAGGAGAAGAAACCTGACGCCGTGGTAATAGCCACCGGCTCGGCACCCAGCCACCCCCCAGTACCGGGGGGTGATAGAGCCAATGTGGTGTGGGTACGCGATGTACTCCGGGGAGAGGCGGCGGTGGGGGAAAAGGTGGTGGTGATTGCCGCCGAGCACCATGAGCAGGCGTTAGGCGTGGCCAACTTCCTGGCCAGTAAGGGGAAAAAGGTAGAACTAATCAACCACAGTCTTTACGCCGGTATTGAGTTAGACAGCGGAACCATGGGATTTATGTACCGCCAGCTGCTGAACCAGGGCGGGGCCATAACCCCCCTAACCCGGGTAAAGGAGATAGAAGAGCATGCCGTGGTTACCTTAAACGTGTTGACCGGTGCTGAAAGACGGATAGAGGGGGTTGATAGCGTAGTCTTTGCTGCCATTGGCCAGGCAGATGACACCTTATACCGTGCCCTGAAGGGTGAGGTAAAGGAAATCTACGCCGTGGGACAGTGTCTATCGCCACGACTTCTCCCGGACTCAATCTGGGATGGAACCCGCGTGGGGCGATGTCTATAAGCTAACCGGAAAGGAGAAATAATGGTTAAGCTCAAAAAAAGCAAAGAAGAGATTGTTAACAAGGCCAGTGAGCTGGGGGTGGAGTATGAGAGGAACTACCAGGGCTGTGCCCAGTGCAGCTTTGGTGCCGTAGTTGATGCCCTGAGGTGGGGTGGCCTGGAACTCATAGCCGAGGACGTACAGGAACAACTCCTGGCCGGATTGACCGTGCTCTCCGGTGGTGTGGCTATGACGGGGAACGGTACCTGCGGGGCAGTAACCGGCAGCGGCCTAGCCATAGGCTTGGCCATGGGAATCACCCCCAAGAAGCAGCTGGAAAACAGAGGCCTCAGGCGAAAAGGCTACACCGCCGTGCAACAGGGTGTGGTGAACAAATTCGTTGATAGATACAATTCCATACTGTGCAAGGATGTACAGAGAAAAACTTTCGGTAAAGCCTGGGATTTATCCCGGCCGGAGTTAAGCGAGGAATTCGTCAGAACCTCAGGAGTTTTTGACATCAGCCAGAGAACACCGGATAGGGCGGTCTGTCTTACCCCCAACTGCACTATTGCCCTGGCTGCCAGGTGGGCTAGCCAATATATTCTGGAGGAACTGGAAAAGGGAACCCTGATGGGTCAGTTTAGAATCCTGTAAATCCGAAGAGTAATCTACTAAAAAGGGAGGCCAAAATGTACCAACGAGAAGTCTTAAGCCTGGCCGAGGCCCGAGCTGCGGTTGAAGCTGCCCTGGCTGAGGCCGGTAAGGAACCACAGCGCCCCCAAGTTATTGCCATCGTCGATGACCGGGGTGATCTTATCTACTTTGCCCGCATGGACGGGGCGCTGCCCATGTTCACCGACATGGCGATAAACAAAGCCTACACCGCCGCCCGCATTCAGCGGGATACCGCCTCCTTCGGCGACTGGCTTAAGGAAAAGGGCAGAGACATAGCAATGTGGACAGATAGCCGGCTCACCCCGACCAGGGGAGGGCTGTCTATTATCAAGGCCGGTGAAGGCTACCTCCCCCTTGGTAAAAAACAAGGCAGGGTGCTCGGCGGTATTGGCGTCAGTGGCCGCTCCGGGGAAGAAGACGAGCAAATTGCCCTTACCGGGCTAAAGGCAATAAAGTTTGCCTAGGCTATAACTGGCCGGCTATTGGCTATTTATCCAGCACGAAAACCGCGCCGTTGGTGGCATCCACCCTGACGCGCTGTCCGGTCTTTATTGTCTGGGTAGCGGTGCGGGTGTTCAGAACGATGGGGACATTATTTTCGCGGGCGATGATAGCCGCATGGCAGAGGGTGCCTCCGCTATCAGTCACAATAGCACTGACTATGCCAAACACCGGCGACCAAGCCGGATTGGTGTTGGCACAGACCAGAATCTCCCCTGGCTTTACGTGCTTCAGGTCTTCATACCTGATGGCGACCCGGGCTATCCCTTCTGCCTCACCGGCACAGCCGGTCAGACCCCACAGGTCGGCTTTCACACCCGGCTTTGGCCGGGGCTGTTCACCGACGATAATCTTGATGGCCACGGCATCCTTTGAATCCATCAGATCCTTCTCCACCGCCTCTTCAAAGCTGTCCCGGTTGGTGATGATGGGAGCCTTCTGTTCCGTCATCCACCCCTCCAATTCAGCCCGCCGCCGCCTGGTAAACCAGCGCATGTCATAGGATTCAGGAACCAGCATCACACGGTCAATTTCGTCCGGGCTCAAGAAGAAGATATCATCGGGCAAGTCTATTGTCCCCTTCTCAGCCATCCTTCTACCCATGGCCAGATAGCCGCGGCGCATCAGGGCATGCACCATCAGCTCGCAATAGAGGTCATGCTCTTCGCTGAAGACACTTACTTTGCCCGATAAATCTATCAGGCCTCTATATAGTTCTCTTTGCGCGGGTGGCACCTTATTGAGGAAAGCGGCTATTGCCTCTTCCCTCAGCTTGGCCAGTTCATCCCGGGTAGCCTCAAGTGCATAGCCGGCCCCATGGACGATGTAATTCCTGACCACTCCTATGGGCGTGGCCGGGTCCTCCAGCCAGTAGGGCTCGGTGAAGTCGTTGGCACGCCTCATCCGCCAGCCACCGACCTCATCAGTATTCATATAGTCCATAAATTTCTCCAGCCATTCCTTGCCCCTGGCTTCCTGCTGCAGCTTGACCAGCAGGGCTTCCGGCTCATTATCCCTAAAGGTATCCCCCAGTTTCATCTTTAGGGCCAACTGGCCAAGCTGCCACATGTCCTTGTCCATTTGATAGACCTTGTTGGGGAAGCCGCGCAGCATATTCTGGAAGGCTGGTTCTTGGTCACTCAGGCCGAATTGCTCCTGGCATAACTCAGCAAACATCAGATAGGCAGCGTGGGAAGAAAAAAGCCCCTCGTGGTGTATTTCCCACATCCGCGCGTAGGTCTCTATCAGGTCGTGGTGGTGATGGAATAATTCAAGAGTGTTAGCATGGTCAACGTCAAGCTCCTTGAGCTTTTGATACATGCCGAGCAGCTCCTTCTTGCCATCCGCCCATATGCCGTCAAAGTTTTCCAGATACGGGCGTATGGCGACGCGGAACTTCTTCTC
>Ga0315548_1000953_pt1 | contig 25510 bp, 21 predicted proteins | sample SalMarSW160110MG_2_FD_202540 | JGI IMG/M metagenome (GOLD analysis project Ga0315548, IMG submission 202540) | Salt marsh sediment microbial communities from the Plum Island Ecosystem LTER, Massachusetts, United States - Salt Marsh Sediment SW1601-110 ...
CCAAAACAAAGTCGGACAATTTGCTATATTAATGTCACTCTAAGCCGCCTAAGGAAGCGAAGAGTCCATGTTACGACCGTTTTAATCGAGCAATTCAGGGATTCTTCGGTCGCTTTGCTCCCTCAGAATGACACCTTGCCATGTCAATTGTACGACTTCAGTCTGATTCGTCAATGAGTTATTGGAGGAAATTTATGGATCGCAAATTGGCTTTTGTCCTTGTTATTATGCTTATGCTTGCCATAATGGCTTGCAGCTTTACTATTAACTTACCTTTTACGGAGATAAAAACCGGCCCAACCGTAACTGATGATATTTTTGTACACTTACCCGGGGCTACCAGCGCTGTGACAGACCTTACCCTGGTTTTTGGGGCAGGCCAGCTGACCCTTAATCCAGATGGGCAGGATGCGCTTGTCTCCGGCAGCGCTACCTATAACGTGGCGGATTTTAAACCTCAAATCACTGAAACAGGCAACAATGTTCGTATCAACCAGGGCAACGTTGATTTAAAAGGGATTCCAAATATTGGAGCAAATGTGATCAATGAGTGGAATCTCAAATTGGGCAACGCTCCGATTAACTTGCGCATTGCCGCGGGAGCATATCAAGGTAGCCTCGAACTCGGCGGATTAGACTTACGGAGTCTGCATATCACGGATGGGGCCTCGGAAAACCGTGTTTCATTTTCCAAGCAGAACCTGAGTGAGATGAGTATCCTACGATATGAAACTGGCGCTTCCAAGGTCACCTTAACCGGTCTGGCGAATGCTAACTTCACTAATATGGTCTTCAAAAGCGGGGCTGGCGACTATACCTTGGAATTTACCGGTGAGTTACAACATGATGCCAGTGTTGACATTCAATCTGGTTTGAGTAACTTAAACATTATCGTACCCGAGGGAACCGCGACTAGTCTCTCCATGAGAGGAGGTCTCACCAACGTCAATTCAAGTGGTGCCTGGAATTCTTCTGGCGACATTTACGTTATAGAAGGAAGTGGTCCTTCTATAACAATCAATGTAGATATGGGCGCAGGAAATTTGGAACTACGTAACCCTTGATCTGAAAAAACTTCCCCCACTAATGTATATAATAATGGCCCGGCGGATACTCCACCAGGCCATTATTATAAGCAGCCTTATCTGAGTGAGATTGGATGAAACTTAATCCAAGGCGTCGTAGCCAGGACCTTCCGTGAAGTAATTATAATTGGGCTGAATATCTTTGGTTAGATCGACAACCTCTCCGGCTTCCAGGACCCGAGTGTGCTTGAGATGGACTGACTCACCATGGTGGTCCTCGCCATCGTAAACCGTATCGAATCCTGCGACGCCAGCGGGCATGCTGAGATACTCTTCGCCCTTGGCCTCGTACGCTTCAGGTACCTCGTCCTCGGGGAAGATGGCTTCAAATGGGCACTCAGGAACGCAGGCTCCACAGTCGATGCAGGTATCCGGGTCGATGTAAAACCACGGCCACTTTTCAATCGGCTTGCCTGGAATGATGCACTCCACCGGACAGACATCCACACAACCGGAATCGCGCAGGCAAAGGCTGGTAATAATGTAGGTCATTGAGTGTACCTCCCGTGAAATGGAATGATTTTCTGGAATAATTCTCTTGTCACAATTTTACCTCAAAACAACTGGTGCTTTATCATACTTAGTGTGACACCCATCATGAAAAGCGATATGCTTTTTGTCCCCTTCACTATTCTTTTACTAGACCATGATAATAATAGTAGTAGTTACGCAGTTCACAGGAAAATCGGGGGTGTTTGGGCGGGTGTTGCCCGCCCAAACACCCCCATCCTCCCACCAACTGCGTAAGTCCTAAATAGATAACTCTCGCTCGACCTCATACAATAATTTCTTATTAAATTGCAGGTCCCAAATCTGATCGACTAAAACAATTCTAGCCCGCCGGATTACCTTTGTCAAGCGCCCTTAAAGTATTTCCGGAAAAGCAGATGATCTTTACCTGGGGGAATTGCCCCGAAAAACTTGATTTTAGGTAAAACAAGTCGAATTATCTTGACAAGAGCGATCTTTGTAATTATTATCAGACTGCCATCTTTCCTGGAGGATGGCATAGCACAGCTCAATAAAAAGCTTATCATCACATTTTTGGAGGAAAGCATGATTTACGAATTCGTTGAAAAGCTGGATAACAAAGTTCATTTTGAGGAAGCAGATGCACATTGTGACATCCCCTGTGGCATTTACGATCCGATCACGGCGCAAATTGCCGCGCTGACGGTTGTCAGGATGATTGACTTGATGAATGACCTGGACAAAACCCATAGCGAGCGGGATTTGGAATATCAAAATAGCATGTCCAGGTATATTGCAGTCAAAGAAGAGCACGCTGAGAAAGTTAAACACGAAATCCGGGTCATCTGGGGAGATTACATCAAACCACAACATATGGAGAAGCACCCCGAATTTCATGAACTGGTGCATAAGATTATGCAGCTTGGTTCCAAGAGCCGGCAAACCGCCAATCGAGAAACAGGTGTGCAGCTGGTCGAGGCAGTCAACCAATTCGCAGAGGCATTTTGGGACACGAAAGGCATCTCGATCAAACACGCTAAGGCCCCTTACGCACCTGCCCTCGAAATGGTGTATCCCAATCTTTAATGCTAAGACTGATCAAGGTTTCGGGCGATAGCCTGTCACCGCGATATCGAGAGGGAGATTTTGTGCTCGTTGCCAAAATCCCCCTCCTTTTTAATCGCCTTAAGCAGGGAGATACGATTGTCTTCAAGCATCCGAATTATGGCACCATGATCAAAAAGGTTGACTACCTAGACAAAGACCACGATCAAATTTACGTCATCGGAACCCACGATTTTAGCGTCGATAGCCGGGAATTTGGCCCTATAAGCAAAAAGACGTTAATTGGAAAAGTCATCTGGCACCTCCATCAACCCGTCCCTAAAGATAAGATTGGCTCGAGATGACCGATCATGTAGTCGTGGGGGTGATATAAATCATTGGTAAACTAAACCACCCACATATCAGAACTTGCTATTAATGAATCCTTCCCCTCGCCGTGCTCCTGTCCCCCCGCTTCTGGCTCTAGCTTTCGGCTTATTGGCGGTTTCCACAGCAGCGATATTTATTCGCTACGCCCAAGTTTATACACCCTCTCTGGTCATCGCTGCCTTTCGCCTGACCTTGGCAAGCTTGGTGCTGATGCCTCTGGCTTTCACACACCGGCGTGAGGAATTGCGTCTGCTCAGTCGTCAGGAACTATACCTGGCGTTGACCTCCGGAATCTTCCTGGCTCTGCATTTCGCTACCTGGATTACCTCCCTGGAGTACACCTCTGTTGCCAGTTCCGTTGTTTTGGTGACCACCTCACCACTCTGGGTGACGTTGCTTTCCCCCTTGATCCTGAAAGAACCTCTCACCCGCCCGATCTTGCTGGGCATGGCTATGGCTCTGCTGGGCAGCACAGCAGTTGGTCTGAGCGATTCATGTACCTGGAGCGGAACCAGACTGCTCTGCCCACCTTTAGATGAATTCATAAAAGGTAAAGCTTTCCTGGGGGATTTACTGGCGCTGGCGGGAGCCTGGATGGCTACGGGTTATTTAATAATCGGTCGCCACTTGCGAGCCAAAATGTCCCTAATCTCCTATATTTCTGTAGTATACGGAATGGCCGCATTAATTTTAATCGTTATCATGTTTCTGGCTGGACAGGTTCCCTGGGGTTACCCTCCTATCGCCTATCTCTGGTTTGTGTTGCTGGCCTTGGTACCGCAACTATTAGGTCATTCCACCTTCAACTGGGTTTTGGGCTATCTTTCGGCAGCTTATGTCTCTATCACTTTGCTGGCAGAGCCCATCGGATCAACCATTCTGGCCTACTTCTTCTTAAATGAGACGCCCACTGCCTTCAAGGTTTTTGGTGCTATACTTATTCTCTCTGGGATTTATGTAGCTACCCAGGGTGAATCCCGCAGAAAAACCCGTGAAATCGCGGAAATGTCGGGGTAGCAGGTGTGTTTCAGCCTCCAAATTTTTTGCCTTCCCCTGGAAAGGATTCTTGAGGTGATTTTTCCTGAGACCAGAGCTGTTTGCCACCTATAATTTGGCTCAAAAAGTGAGAAGTTCCCCCACAAGGCGACTCAGTGACTAAGAAATATTCCCAGCAAACCAGTCGACCAAACAAAGGACCGGCTTCTGAAGGCCAATCTTCCTGGCTAGATACTCCCTTTCGATATCTCTCTAATTTTCGGCGCTTTGGCTACGATATTGGCGGTGTGCTGGCGCTGGCATTCGCTTTGATGACCCTTCTGGCGTTGTTCGATCTCACCGGAGGGGCGCTACTGACCTGGTGGGCCAGATTACTGCGCAGCTTCTTGGGGTGGGGAAGCATCCTCATGGTTGTCGTTGCCGGCATCGCTGGTCTGGTAATGCTGCGTTGGCAGACGGGTGTGTCTCAAGAAATCAACTGGGGCCGTATCCTTTACTTAGAAGCAGCTGCATTTGCAGGGATAGCGCTGCTCACCGTAATAGGCGGATCATCCGTGCAACGCGCTGGACAAGGTTTGGATGGAGGGCTAGTCGGTTGGGGGCTGGTTGAGTTGCTGGACATGGTCATACCAGTTCCATGGCTTCAAAGCACATTCTTGAGCTTGGTGTTTCTGATATTTAGCGTGCTCGGCTTGGGACTTTGGCGACTCATAGCGGTTCTATTGCGTAACCAGCGAGAATCCGGCTCACGATCAGCTGCGGGCACATTGACACCAGATGGCACTGTCAGTGCAGGTACGTTTGACGGTCAAGAGAGCCTAAACGCCCCTGCTTTAGGAGAATCGAGGAGGAACCTACCCAGCCTACCGGCTGAATTTCGTAAGAAATTCAAGATCCATATCCTGGAAGAAAAGGGTTCAAAACCTCCTCCACGTGATGAACGCCTCCCACTTCTGGACTTATTAGTAAATGAACAAACCACTCGTCCCGATGAACGCAACATAAACCTGACGGCTGGTTTGATCGAAAAAACCTTGGCGGAATTCGGAATTCCAGCTAAAGTGGTCGGCTATCGCGTCGGTCCAACCATTACCCAGTTCGCAGTAGAACCGGGTTTTCTTGAAAAGAACGGGCCAGAAGATGAGGTCATCCGTCAGAAAGTGCGCGTCTCGCAGATCTCGGCTTTATCGCGTGATTTGGCCCTAGCCCTCTCAGCAGAACGCCTACGCATCGAGGCTCCCGTACCGGGTCGTCCCTATGTAGGTATCGAAGTTCCTAACACTCGCTCAGCGCTTGTAAGGCTACGCCCAATCCTAGAAACAGAAGCCTTCTATAAATTTGGGTCTCCTTTAACAATTGCCCTCGGTAGGGACGTCTCCGGGCAAGCGGTGGTCGCCGATCTGGCGCGTATGCCTCACTTGCTCATCGCTGGCACCACTGGCTCAGGAAAGTCAATTTGCATCGCGGCCCTGACTACCTGTTTAGTGATGAACAATACCCCTGAAGACCTTCGCCTGGTGATGGTTGACCCTAAAATGGTTGAACTGGTCCGTTTTAATGGCCTTCCCCACCTTTATGGCAAGGTTGAAACCGATATCGAGCGCATTTTAGGGGTTTTACGCTGGACGGTTGCAGAGATGGATCGCCGCTATAAATTACTGGAGTCGTCTCGCTCCCGGAATATCGACACCTACAATCGCAAGATTCGACGGCGCCGTTCAGAGGAACCCCTCCCACAGATCGTGGTGATGATTGACGAGCTGGCTGACCTGATGATGACCGCTCCCGATCAAACCGAGCAATCCCTGGTCCGGTTAGCTCAAATGGCACGCGCCACGGGCATTCACCTGGTGGTAGCAACCCAACGACCCAGTACAGACGTCGTCACCGGTCTAATCAAAGCTAACTTTCCAGCCAGGATTTCCTTCTCGATGGCTTCTTCAGTGGATTCACGGGTAATCTTGGATGCAGTCGGAGCAGAATCACTGCTTGGACGGGGTGACATGCTATTCTTACCTCCAGAAGCAGGAAGTCCAATTCGCGCCCAAGGCATTATCGTCACCGACCAGGAGATCGAGAAGGTAATCACCTTCTGGCAAAAAGCCCACCCACAAGAAGAGGTCGTTTCGCCTCCCTGGGAGGAGTTATTAGAGCAAGAAGCGATCTTAGCTGAAAAAGATGATCTCATCCTCGAGGCGATCTCTATCGTGCGGCAAACCCAACGCGCCAGTGCCTCCATGCTACAGCGCCGTCTCAGAATAGGTTACCCACGTGCGGCCAGATTAATTGATGAGCTGGAGCATCTGGGGGTGGTCGGACCAGCGCAAGGAGCCGGTCGTGAACGTGAAGTGCTGATTGCCCCCGATGAGCAGGTCGATCTGTAATTGTGCGTATTAGGGTGGCTGAATCTTGACAGCACATCCAGCATAAGATAGCATACCCCGGTGCTGAAAACTATGTCAGAAAGTTTCGTAAATTTCATGAGCAAGATGGATATCATGTCGAAAGCTATATGGCACCTCGACGTTAATCCTCACTCAGAAAGGTAGGTACAACTTACGTGGAACAGGTGGCGGAAAAGAACAAGCCTTCCAACTTTACAGACCAAATGCGGGCGCGCTTTAAGGGGATACTCGATCCCATAGGTACCGCCCTAAACCACCTCGGGCTCAAACCCAACACTATAACTATCTTAGGACTTGTAGGTAACACGCTTGGCGCGGTTCTCTTAGCACAGGGGAAAATGACCTGGGGTGGCGTGCTCATCTTGTTGATGGGGCCAATAGATGCTCTAGACGGTACCATGGCCCGTTTGCGAGGAGAAGATGATGATTTCGGTGCTTTCGTTGATTCAGTCACCGACCGTTATTCCGAACTAGTCATATTAGGTGGCTTATTATTCTATTATCTGCAGCAAAACCAGTGGCTTGCTGCCGGATTGACGTATGTAGCAGCCGGGGGTTCTGTGCTGGTGTCGTATATCAGAGCTCGCGCCCAATCACTCGGTTACGATTCAAAAGTCGGCCTGCTGACACGCATGGAACGCTATCTGGTCCTGGCGCCCGCGCTGGTGCTTAACTTGCCGATAGTGGGCTTATGGATAATCGCTTTACTGGCGAACTTTACAGCGGTGCAGCGTATTGTGGATGTGCGACGGCATAGTCGCTCGCGCTGATGTGATCCTTTCAGGAATGGTTAACACAAAACTCACCTCGTGATCAGGAGAGAGTATGGGATTTAAAATCGGACCTTTGTCTATCCGTTATTACGGGATTATCATTATGCTTGGTGTTTTGGCTGCTGCCTGGATCTCCGATCGAGAGGCTCGACGTCGAGGGGAAAACACCGAAATGGTTTGGGATGGACTGGTTTGGGTGGTAATAGGGGGTATCGTCGGTGCCCGCATCTGGCATATTCTTACACCCCCTGAATCGATGGTGGCTGTAGGTATAACCACAAAGTTTTACCTGACCCACCCTCTAGATGCCTTGGCTATTTGGAATGGCGGTTTGGGTATTCCGGGTGCAGTCATTGGAGGTTTGTTCACACTTTATCTGTTCACCCGGCGTCGAAAGGTGAATTTTGCGGTTTGGGCGGATATCGTTGCCCCCGCCCTGGCATTGGGACAGGCTATTGGTCGCTGGGGAAATTTCATAAACCAGGAACTCTACGGCGCACCGACTAATTTGCCCTGGGCTATCTACATCGCTCCCCAAAATCGCTTACCCGGCTTCCAGGATATCGCTTATTATCATCCACTATTCCTTTACGAATCCTTGTGGGATTTGGCCAATATGGCCTTCCTTCTTTGGTTGGGGCGGCGCCATCAGGATCGCCTCAGATCAGGAGACCTGTTTCTCATCTACTTGATCATTTACCCGGTAGGACGCTTCTTCTTGGAGTTTCTGCGCCTGGACCCCTCGCAAGTCGCCGGCCTCGACGCCAACCAAGCGCTCATGGCGATAGTGGCGGTCCTATCCACGGCTGCAATTGTCTGGCGGCATCGTAAGAACCGCGAACCACTGCAAGAAACATTAGAAGAAGCAGATTAACCTCGATGATCTGGTGTGGGACTCATCTATCAGAATAAAATGAGCGGTAGGGTTTCTTTTTGGGCCGCATGGGGTAGTCATGTATGATCGTTACACAAAACCTCAGCAAGCGATTTGACGACTTCTTAGCGGTAGATGGAGTCACGCTGACAGTTGGGGCTGGAGAAGTATTGGCATTATTGGGTCCCAATGGAGCTGGGAAAACCACTACCATACGCATGTTGACCTCAGTTTTGCCTCCCTGGCGTGGTTGGGCGCAAGTAGCCGGTTACGATGTGGTCAAGCAAGCCTCTAAAGTGCGCGCCTCTGTGGGGATATTAACCGAACAACACGGCCTCTACGCCCGTATGCCAGCCGGGGAGTACCTCGATTTTTTTGGACAGTTATACGGACTGCCGGCAGCTGCGCGCAAAAAAAATGTGGGGCGTATGTTAGAGAAATTTGGCTTGCTATCTTATAGGAACCATCGTATTGGGGAATTTTCTAAAGGTATGCGTCAAAAGTTAGCTTTGGCACGCGCTTTATTGCATGATCCCCCGGTCCTCTTGCTGGATGAGCCAACTTCCGCCATGGATCCAGAAAGCGCTCGCTTGGTGCGCGATTCAATCCACGCCTTGCGTTCAGCCGAACGGACGATTGTCATCTGCACCCATAATCTATCAGAAGCCGAAGAACTAGCCGACCGCATTGCCATCATTCGCCGGGGTCGGATCATCGTCCTGGGGTCGCCCTCCGATCTCAAACAAAAGTTGCTTGGCCCGCCTGAGTTCGAGGTGCGGTTAGGTTCTACTTTAAACGGGCAAAAGCCACAACTACCGCAAGGCATTATTGTCACCACACAAGGTGCCAACTGGTTACGTTACCAGAGCTCCCAACCGGAGCAACTTAACCCCCAGGTATTACGAGCCCTCCTGGCCCAAGATTTTCCCGTCATCAGCTTGCAAGAGGTCGTCAAGAGTCTGGAGCAGGTCTACCTACAAGCAATTAACATGCCGGATGAGATTGAATCCGAGATGGAAGCACTGGATGTTAGATAGTTTTCGGGTAGCGCTGATCGTCACAAAGCGCGAGGTAAGGGATCAATTTCGAGACTGGCGTATCATCATTCCTATCCTGGTATTAACGATATTATTCCCGGCATTGATGAATTTCACGGCCAAGCAGGCGGTTGGTTTTATCCAGCGATATGGTGCGCCTATGGTTGGCGAGCGTTTAATCCCTTTCTTGCTCATGATAGTGGGCTTCTTCCCGATCTCAGTTTCCCTCGTCATAGCTTTGGAAAGCTTCGTGGGGGAAAAAGAACGTCATAGCATCGAACCGCTTTTGAGCAGCCCCCTCAACGATTGGCAACTATATGTAGGCAAATTACTGGCATCCATATTGCCATCGTTAATGGCCAGTTACCTGGGCATCGCGGTGTATTTGGTCGGGATTTTCCATCAGGTCGGCTGGACCCCAGAAATCGTCCTACTGGTACAAATTCTGGCCCTGACAACTGTACAAGCTCTCGTGATGGTGAGTGGGGCAGTAGTGGTATCTACCCAAACCACCTCGATCCGGGCTGCCAACCTCCTAGCTTCCTTTATCATCATTCCGATGACATTTCTAATCCAGGGGGAGAGCGTCGTGATGTTTTGGGCAAACTATAACGTGCTCTGGTGGGCGATCTTCGGTCAAATCATTATCGCGGGTTTACTCGTTCGCACCGGTATTTCGCACTTCAATCGTGAAGAACTACTCAGCTGGGAATTGGACACCCTCAACTTACGCTGGGGGTGGCGGGTATTTTGGACAGCTTTCTCAGGTCAGGCACGCTCGCCTTTCGACTGGTACAGGCGTGAGATCCCCCCAACTCTGAAACGCTTGGGGTTGCCCATCCTATTGGTGGCTGCAAGTCTAATGGCGGGATTGTATTTAGGCACTGCTCAGATAGAACGGTTCGCCTTGCCAGCCGGAGCTATAAAAATCGAAAATCTAAAAGAAGGCTTCGTCAAAGGATTAGAAGCAATCCGCTTCGTCTCGGTCGGGAGTGTGCCAATCGTCTGGCTTCACAATCTACGCGCCTTGGTTTTAGCCACGTTTCTGGGAATATTTTCTTTTGGCGTATTAGGGCTGATCGTAGTGATGTTTCCGCTGGTGATAATCGGATATTTCACCGCGGCAGTTGCTCAAGCCGGGATTTCTCCATGGCTGTTCCTCACCGCGTTCGTACTCCCTCATGGGTTGCTGGAGATACCCGCCATGATCCTGGCAGGCGCGGCGATCTTGCGACTTGGAGCGACGCTGGCTGCACCCGCTCAGGGTCGCACGATCGGTGAAGCCTGGTTGTACGCCCTGGCTGACTGGTGCAAAGTTATGATCGCCTTGGTGATACCATTGCTCTTAGGGGCAGCAGCCATAGAGGTACTGGCCACCCCACGTTTGGCTTTGCTGATTTTTAGAAACTAACCAGGCTTTGGCGGATTAAATGCCCCGGCTACCCGATCCTTCCCGACCGCTGTTGCTTGGATCCAGCACATGAATTATGCATTAATCCAATTCCCAATCTACCATCAGGTTCCACCACTTGATGATTGAAAATCTCTGTGGTCGGATTTAAGAGGAGCACTCATGCCGAAACTTATCATCCTGGGTTCTTCCAATGCAATTCCCGACGAACTTCATGAAAACACCCACATGGCAGTGGTCGGCCAGGCAGGCTCCCTTCTGATAGATTGCGCAAGCACACCAATCGTACGCTTGAACAAGGCCGGCATTCAATTGGATGATCTTACCGACATAATCCTGACCCACTTCCATCCTGACCATGTATCTGGCGTCCCGTTGTTGCTAATGGATATGTGGTTAATGGGTAGGCAACACCCATTAAAAATCCATGGTCTGGCCTATACCCTGGATCGCCTCGAGAGCCTCATGGGTTTCTATGAATGGGGAAAATGGCCAGACTTTTTCCAGGTTACCTTTAACCGACTTCCAGAAGAAGACATGACCCTGGTTCTCGAAGGTAAAGAATGGCATGTGTTCTGCTCACCGGTGTGCCATCTCATACCCAATATTGGCTTGAGGATCGAATTTCTCGAGACAGGCAAAGTGGTGGCTTATTCATGTGATACCGAACCTTGCCCACAAGTGGTCCGGTTGGCTCAAGGCGCTGACGCCCTGATACACGAATCCACCGGCCTCGCTGAAGGTCACAGTTCGCCTCATCAAGCTGGCCAGGTTGCACGTCAGGCAGACGTCAAAAGCCTTTACCTCATCCATTACCCCACTGGAAACGCCAATACCGACGTATTGATCTCGGCTGCCAAATCCACTTTTGAGGGTCCCGTTTCTTTGGCTGAAGATTTTATGGTCTTCGATTTTTAGCTATTTGAATTTGTGGAAAAGGTGGGTTGCTGACCAATCATCATCCCCCATTCGGGTCATCCGACCTGCAACTTTTTTTACCAGCCCGTTATGAAAGGCACCCAATCTGAATTATCAGGTAGATGACGGGCGAATATGTAATTCGCCGAGGAGGGAGGCTCGCTTGGCCAATGCAACAGGTGCATGTGAGCCTGTTCAATTGTACGTCCCCCCTTGTGATGGTTGCAGGATGAACAAGCCGCGACCAGATTATCCCAGGTATGTTGCCCGCCTAATCGTCTTGGAAATACGTGATCAACGGTCAAGTAGGGTGTATGCCGGCCACAGTACTGGCAGGTGTAATTATCACGCCGCAAGATCTCCCGTTTGGTCAGCTTGACTCTGGGGCGCGGCCGTTTAATCATCCTCTCAAGCCGGATGATGGAGGGGCGGGGAAATGATCGAGAGATCGATCTGATCTCTCCGCGTCCATTGAGTATCATAGTTGCCTTACCAGCCAAGATCATCCCAATGGCACGCCGTGTGTTGCATATGTTGAGCGGCTCAAAATTCGCGTTGAGCACCAGGACCGAGGCTTGCATGGGTTCCTCCGTAACTTTGCGAATTATAGCACGGGTTTTTGTCCTTCCGTAAGGCTTCCCCGCAGGTTAACTCTGGCTGGCGAGTCGCCGCTAATTCTTAACTCACGTTATAATTACATAATGAACCCTGAGCTTATAGACAGTGAATTCCACCCTGAACTGATTCCCCGTCGAGGAGAACTAATCGCCTGGGCTTCCGCTTTACTCGTCGGCATAGCCTGGCTCATCTTGCATCTGGTAGATCAAAAAATCAACTCGGCAGTGCCCATTTTAACGGTTTTCCTGGTGCTGGCTGCCTTAAGCATCAGCCTTGGGAATTGGATGGACCGCCAGACTAGGATTTGCATGGATCAAGAAGGCCTCAGCTTTAATAACGGTTTGCGCCACGTCCGGTTAACATGGAATCAAATCCAGCGAATACAGGTCGAGTCTTCTGGTTGGGGTAATAAAGTCTTTGTCGTGGGACAAAACAAACATTTTGAGTTCCACACTTTGGGTGAAGTAAAAGTTTATGGAGAGCTCAAAGGGCGCATGGGGTTTGCTCAAGGAGAGCATATCCTGCAAACTATCCTGGCTCGGAGTGGGTTGAAAGCACAATATTCGAATGTCGGTAAAATTTATGCGCGTAAGTAGCCTGGCTCTGCGGTGAGTATTGTGCGCTCTCTCCGCGGAGGGCGCGTTTTTATTTTTACAGCTCGCTTATCGATATTTCTTGGCAGGCAGTTCTTATCCGGATTTCAGCTTCATCGAATCCTATTTTCCAGGAGGCACATGTGAACATCGATGAACAAGTCAGATACCTGATGCAAGGTACGGAGTATGGTGACGATGACCTCAAACAAGCCATGGCTGATGAACTGCGCCAGAGGCTGGCGGAGGCTGCGCGGGAGGACCGTAAGTTACGTGTCTATTGTGGTTACGACCCTCGTAAACCAGATTTGCATCTTGGGCACACCATTACCATGCGAAAATTACGCCAATTCCAAGAGCTTGGCCATCAGGTGACTTTCTTAGTCGGCACGTACACATCATTAATCGGAGATCCATCGGACAAAGATCAACTACGCCTTCGACTCACCCCTCAAGAGGTTGAAGCCAACGCCCATACTTATGCAGAGCAGGCTTTCAGAATACTGGATCGGGATAAGACCGAAGTTCGCTACAACGCCGAGTGGCTCTCGAAATTAACCTTTGCTGATTTGATCGAGCTGGCCTCGAATTTTACCGTACAACAATTTCTCACCCGCGAAAACTTTCGCCAGCGTTGGGAAAAGGGCGATGCTGTTTACCTGCATGAGACCTTCTACTCCATCATGCAGGGTTACGACGCGTACGCCTTGCGAGCTGATGTACAAGTCGGCGGCACTGATCAGCTTTTCAATATTGTCACTGCAGCCCGCAAGATTATGACTTATCTAGGAGTCAAACCCAATATCGCCATCATTATGGGCATTCTCCCCGGCACAGATGGGATCGTGCGTATGAGCAAATCCCTGGGAAATCACATCCCCATTCTCGGGCCCCCTGAAGACATGTACGGCAAGGTCATGAGCATACCAGATATGGCCATGGGAGACTACTTCCGGCTAGTTACCCGCTGGAAAACGGGTGAAATTGCCGAGATCGAAGAGGGCTTACGCTCGGGCCTCACACACCCACGCGACGCCAAAATGAAACTGGCACACGAGATCGTCGAGATTTTCTTCGGTCAGGAGGCTGCAACCCAAGCCGAACAGGCTTTTGTGCATGTTTTCCAGCAGGGTGACCTTCCTGAAGAAATGCCCGAATACCAACTGCAACCCGGTCAGACGATTTTGGACGTTCTAGAAGCCAGTGGTTTGGTAGGCAGCCGGAGCGAAGGGCGGCGCTTGATCGATCAAAAGGGTATCCGTCTGGATGGAGAAACCCTGACAGACCCAAACCAAACCTTCCCGCACCCAGGCGTGCTTCAGACGGGTAAACGGCACTTCTTGCGGATCGTAAAATAACCCGAAATCTCCGGAGAGCATAACTAATTCCAGCAGCGGCGAAGAGCAGGCGATTGCCCTCCCTTCACCGCTCTTTTAAGAGCTACTACCTTTTCTCCACCCGGCAACTAAAAGCAGTGGCTGTGCTCCTCAACGCCTGATCATACAAACTGCTCTCTTCTGGGGTGTCTGTCAGTTCTGGGGCAAAAGGGGTTCGGGGTGGAAACTCGCCCTCAACCAATGCACCCCTCTTCTGGCTTGCCTTGACATTAGAACCTATGTTCTATATAATCATTACAAAACCTGATGATTTTTTCAACACCTCACTCCTATGTCTCTATGGCAGCGTCTCCTGCGCGCCCTGGGCTATAATCCGACCCCACGCGTATATTTTCCGATCGACCTGGATCTGATTCAATCTCTTCAGCAGGTCGCCGACCAAGAACAGCGCCCCAGTGATGAAATCGTTGCTGACTTGCTCTCCATTGGCCTGTCCCAGCACCATGCAACCAACGACTATTTAGAACGCTGGCACAGCCTAACAACGCGCCAGCAACAGGTAACAGCCCTGACCTGCCTGAACTATACCAATCGCCAGATCGCAGCCCGCCTGATGATATCTCACGAGACAGTCAAGACTCACCTGCGCAACGTTTTACACAAATTCAGACTGCACACCAAAGACGAACTGCGCCAATCTTTCGCCGACTGGGACTTCAGCGCCTGGGATGACCCCCTTTTCTGAAAACCCCTCCGAGGGGGCCTCCGCCAATCAGATCGATCGACTGGCCTCTCCCGGTTAACCCTTTAGGTTACCCCCAGCCTCAACTTCTTTTCCCCCTATAGGGGATTGTATTCTTTCTCCTTTTGCGCTAAGGTAGGGGCGTGAATACGCTTCTTGATCCCCTTCCCGGTAATTTGTTGCTGGTCGTGGCGCAGCGCGCGGCTGGAGCCATTATGCTAGATCTGATAGCCCGCCTGGCATGCCGGGGACCGCTGCGCCTGCTGGACGGCGGCAACCGTTTTGACCTGCACAAGTGCAGCCTCGCCATAGCGCGCAACTTACGCCAGCGCAGCGTAGATTTGCCCCGCATCCTGGAACGCATCCAACTGGCGCGTGCCTTCACCTGCTACCAGATGGTCACCCTGTTGAAAGAAACACCCTCTCAGGCCACGCCCACTCTGGTATTGGACATGCTCTCCACCTTTTACGATGAAAATGTCCCGACCCCGGAGAGCCAGCGTCTGCTACAGGCTTGTATTCTCAATCTGCAGCGCTTGAACCGTCTGGCACCGGTAGCCATCAGTGCTCAACCAGGGCCAGCCGGGGCGCGGCCAGAATTGCTCCAGGCTTTGCAAGCCGCAGCCGAGCAGTTCTGGACTTTAGAACCTCATACCCCTTTGCCGCCCCTTCGATTGCTGTAGAACCTCCGGTCGGTCATGGAGGGGAGTCATGCTGTTATTTAAATAACGTGAACTCGGGTTTAGAGAAAGATGGTCATAGTCGTTATCCCGAACCGGCGTTAAATAGATTACAGGATCATCGACCTCATTAGAGCATCTATGGGACGCACACTGCCATCCATCACCCAGACATTTTTACAGGAGCAGGAAGCCTTTTCCCGTTTCCGGCGCGCTTTACGTCATGCCGATCAGCAGGCTCTGGACGACTTGTTCGCCGCTGCCCGTAAACATTTGGCCGCGGCCGCTTACGCCTCCCACACGCTCCCTTTTGAAACCTTTTTGCTGGCCATGCTGCTTGAAGAGCACAAAGAGGTCATGCGGCTGCGCCAGCTGGTCGAGGGCTTGCAGGGCTTTCACGAGGGTTGAGCCCCACCATGTTGGATATGCAACTCGCTCCTTCCCTGATAGAGCGCACCGGCTGGCTGTTCGATCTCTACGACTGTCCCGAGCGGGACCGGCGATCCCGCCCCCACCGAGACCAGGAGGGCGCTTCTCAAGGCGGCGTGATCCTGTGGTTGCTGGGTGATGATGGCTTGCGCTACCGCCTGCACCAGCCCTTTCCCATCACTTTTTACGCGGCCGGACCCGCAGTGCGCTTGCGGGTCTTATGGCGTTATCTGCAAACTCAGCCCTTGCCAGTCGAGCTGGAGCGAGCGCAGCGCCCTGACCTGTTCTCCCAGCAGCCGCTCACTGTGCTGGCTATCCAGGTAAAACAAGCCGCCGTTCAGGCACACCTCTTCCAGCAAGTTATGCAGCGCTTCCCCGATCTGAGCTACTATGATGCTGATATACCCCTCTCGCTGCGTTACGCTGCCCGCTACGGCGTCTTTCCCCTGGCTCGCTGTCGAGTGCTTACCGATGATAACAACCGGGTACACCACATCAGCGCCCTCGACTCCCCATGGGATCTAGACCCCCCCGCCCTGCCCTTGCGCCTGCTCTCACTTGAGCCAAACTGCGACCCCTCGCAGGCGACCCCTTCCCACTTGGACATACGCTTTGAGCGCTACGACTATCGCCTGTCATTGAAGCCAGAGCGCCCCTTCCTGGTTGGGTTGGTCGCCATCCTGCGACGGCACGACCCAGACGTGCTGCTCACTTCCTGGGGAGACACCTGGCTACTCCCACATCTACTCAGCCTCTCTCGCCGCGCCCACATCCCATTGCCCCTCAACCGCGAACCCCATCGTGGCGTAGCGCATCGCCCGGCGCGCACCTATTTCTCGTACGGGCAGGTGATTTACCGAGGGCGCCAGGTGCACCTCTTTGGCCGCTGGCACATTGACCGCTATAACGCCATGCTCTTTCACGATTATGGCATGGAAGGCAGTTTGGAAATGGCGCGCATCACTTCCCTGCCAGTACAGACCGCCGCCCGGGTCTCCCCCGGAACCGGTATTTCCGCCATGCAAATGCTGACTGCTTTGCGTTCCGGAATCCTGGTTCCGTGGCACAAGCAGCAAGCCGAGCATCTCAAAAGCGCCCTGGACCTGCTGCGCGCCGACCAGGGCGGCCTAGTCTACCAGCCGACCATCGGCCTGCATCAAAACGTAGCAGAGATCGACTTCATCTCCATGTATCCCAGCATCATGGTGCATTTCAACATCTCCCCCGAAACCGTCGGCTCCAGTCGCAACATCGCGCAAGCAGCCCCTCAGCTGGGTTCGCCAGGTGATCCCGACGAACCACCCGGCCTAGTGCCCCAAACACTGGCTCCTCTCCTAAACAAACGCCTGGCCCTCAAAAACCGGTTGGCTGATTTGCCCAGCTGGCACCCTGATCACCGCACCTACCAGGCGCGCGCTTCCGCCCATAAGTGGCTGCTGGTCACCTGTTTTGGCTACCTGGGATACAAAAATGCGCGGTTTGGACGCATCGAGGCTCATGAGGCCGTTACCGCTTACGGGCGCGAGGCCCTGCTGCGCGCCAAGGAAGCTGCCGAAGATCTGGGATACTCAGTACTTCACCTTTATGTTGACGGACTGTGGGTGTCAAAATCCGGCGCTGCCAAAGTCGCCGATTTCCAGCCGCTTCTGGAAGAAATCATCGCGCGAACCGGCCTGCCGATCGCCTTGGATGGCATCTACCGTTGGGTGGCTTTTATGCCCTCACGCCAGGATCAGCGCGTGCCCGTCGCAAACCGTTACTTTGGCGTCTTTCAGGATGGTTCGCTCAAAATTCGTGGTATCGAGGCCCGTCGCCGGGACACACCTCCTTTCATCGCTCAAACCCAGTTGGAGATGCTGCAAATACTCGCCCGGGCACGTTCGCCAGACCCCGCAGACATCCCCCTCTTCCAGGTGCTGGCTTTGTTGCGCCGTCAGCTGGCAGCCTTGCGCGCCGGTCGAGTCCCGCTGAAGGACTTGCTGGTATCCCAAAAGCTCAGCCGTACCCTGGATGAATACCGCACGCCCTCCCCGGTAGCCCGGGCGGTCGCTCAGCTGGTCGCGGTGGGCAAGCCAGTCAGCCCTGGGCAGCGAATTCGCTTCCTCTATACCCGTGGTGAACCGGGCGTGTATGCCTGGAACCTACCCCTACCACCTAATCCCGCCAGCGTGGACGTGAATCGCTACAGTGAGCTTTTCTTGCACGCCGCCAGCGCTGTTTTACAGCCCTTCAGAGTAAGCGAGGCGCGCTTGCGCCACTGGCTCTTCAGCAATGCGGCTTACACCGCCCCACCGGGAGCTGTACCATCCAAGGCCTTCGCATTGGGGCTTAGAACGCCGGTAGCCTTACCACTATGGCTACCGCAGCCAGCCCAAGTCGAACGGCCTTAGGCTTTCATGATCAGATATCCGTATCGAAGTTTGGTGGGGACCGTTAAAGTAACAAGTCTCTTGGCAATGACCTACTCTCCCAGGGGGCTACCCCCCAAGTACCATCGGCGCTGGCGGGCTTAACTACCGGGTTCGGGATGTTACCGGGTGTACCCCCGTCGCTCCAATCACCAAGAGACTTGTTCATCACGTCTCACGTTGAGGTGTAAATGTGAGCAAAAAGCCCAATTGACAGACCCCTCCTAAGACGTAATTGACAAAACCATTAGATTTAGTAGTTACGTAGTTCAGGGGAAAATCGGGGGTGTTTGGGCGGGCGTTGCCCGCCCAAACACCCCCATCCTCCCACCAACTGCGTAAATCCTAAGATTGTTAAGACTTACAAACTGAATAGATCCTTACGAAAAGGTTCGAGTTCTCCGCACCACTGGACAAGTCCTCGGCCATTAGTACGGCTTAGCTGAACGCATCACTGCGCTTACACTTGCCGCCTATCAAGCAGGTAGTCTTCCTGCGGCCTTACTCCCTTAGCGGGATGAGGGACCTAATCTTGGAGCGAGTTTCCCACTTAGATGCTTTCAGCGGTTATCTCTGCCAGACATAGCTACCCAGCGATGCCGTTGGCACGACAACTGGCACACTAGCGGTCTGTCCACCCCGGTCCTCTCGTACTAGGGGCAGCTCTCCTCAAGTCCCTTACGCCCACAGCGGATAGAGACCGACCTGTCTCACGACGGTCTGAACCCAGCTCGCGTACCGCTTTAACGGGCGAACAGCCCGACCCTTGGGACCTTATTCAGCCCCAGGATGCGATGAGCCGACATCGAGGTGCCGAGCGAGGCCGTCGATGTGAACTCTTGGGCCTCACTAGCCTGTTATCCCCGGGGTAGCTTTTATCCGGTAAGCCACGGCCCTTCCACTCAGTACCGTGGGATCACTAAGCCCGTCTTTCGACTCTGCTCGACGCGTTGGTCTTGCAGTCAAGCTCCCTTATGCCTTTACACTCTTCGGCTGGTTTCCATTCAGCCTGAGGGAACCTTTGGGCGCCTCCGTTACCTTTTAGGAGGCGACCGCCCCAGTCAAACTGCCCACCAGGCACGGTTCCCCACCCGGTTAACGGTGTGGGGTTAGGGTCTAGACAGAGTCAGGGTGGTATTTCACCGATGGCTCCACCGAGGCTAACGCCCCAGCTTCTCAGCCTCCCACCTATCCTACACAGACTGTGCCCAAACTCAATGCCAAGCTGCAGTAAAGCTCCACGGGGTCTTTTTGTCCTGCTGCGGGTAACGCGCATCTTCACGCGTATTTCAATTTCACCGGGTCCTTCGTCGAGACAGTGCTCTGGTTGTTACGCCGTTCGTGCGGGTCGGAACTTACCCGACAAGGAATTTCGCTACCTTAGGACCGTTATAGTTACGGCCGCCGTTCACCGGGGCTTCGGTTCAGAGCTTTGAGCGAGCAAGCTCGCCCTAACCCCTCCCCTTAACCTTCCGGCACTGGGCAGGCGTCAGCCCCTATACATCGCCTTTCGGCTTAGCAGAGACCTGTGGTTTTGTTAACCAGTCACCAGAGCCATTTCACTGCGACCTTTCAACGCTCCAGCTGATATTAACTTTCACGTCAAAAGGCACCCCTTCTCCCGAAGTTACGGGGCAAATTTGCCGAATTCCTTAACGAAGGTTCTCCCGTTCGCCTTGGTATACTCTACCCGTCTACCAGTGTCGGTTTGCGGTACGGGCACCCAAAAATCAACGCTTAGAAGCTTTTCTCGGCAGCAAGGCTTAACCACTTCTGCCTCAAGGGCTCGCACTCGTGCCTCAGCTCGGTCCACGGATTTACCTATGGACTTCATCGCTTACACACTTACACCTGCACAACCAATCGCAGGCTGGCCTACCCCGCTGCGTCCCTCCATCGCTCAAATTGGGTGGTTCCGGAATGTTGACCGGATGTCCATCGCCTACGCCTTTCGGCCTCGGCTAAGGACCGACTAACCCGACGCGGATTGACCTGCCGTCGGAAACCTTAGACTTACGGCGAACACGGTTCTCACGTGTTTTACGCTACTCATGCCTGCATTCTCACTTCTGCCCGCTCCAGCCGTCCTTTCGGTCGACCTTCCCTGCTGGCAGAACGCTCCCCTACCGCCCCAGTCTACGACTGAGACCCATGGCTTCGGTGCCAGGCTTAGCCCCGTTATATTTTCCGCGCAAGACCACTTGACCAGTGAGCTGTTACGCACTCTTTAAAGGATGGCTGCTTCTAAGCCAACCTCCTGGTTGTCCGAGTAGTCTCACATCGTTTCCCACTTAGCCTGAACTTGAGGACCTTAGCCGATGGTCTGGGCTCTTTCCCTCTCGACTACGAAACTCATCTCCCGTAGTCCGACTGCCATGCTCTAGAGTATCGGCATTCGGAGTTTGGTTGGGTTTGGTAAGCAGTAAGCCCCCTAGCCCATCCAGTGCTCTACCTCCGATACTGAACGCATGACGCTAGCCCTAAAGCTATTTCGGGGAGAACAAGCTATCTCCGAGTTCGGTTGGCATATCACCTCTACCCACAGCTCATCCCCTAATTTTGCAACATTAGTGGGTTCGGGCCTCCACGAGCTATTAAACTCGCTTCACCCTGGCCATGGGTAGCTCACCCGGTTTCGTGTCTAATCCCTGCGACAGTGCTTCTCCGAAGAGAAGCGCACGCCCTATTCAGACTCGCTTTCGCTATGGCTCCGGGTGTCACTCCCTTAACCATGCCACAGAGATTAACTCGCAGGCTCATTCTCCAAAAGGCACGCCGTCAGGCATAGCGGCGCGCTTCCGGCTTTCGCCAGTGCACAGACCCGCCATTAGCCCTTCGACTGCTTGTAAGCTTACGGTTTCAGGTTCTATTTCACTCCCCTCACCGGGGTACTTTTCACCTTTCCCTCACGGTACTTGTTCACTATCGGTCGCCAAATGTATTTAGCCTTGGAGAGTGGACTCCCCAGCTTCCCACCGGATTAGCGTGCCCGGTGGTACTCAGGTACCTAGCGAGAGTCACTCTACTTTCGCATACAGGACTATCACCTTCTTTGGTTGGCTTTCCCATACCATTCTGCTAGCAGAGTGATTTGTAACTCTCATATGCCAGGCCCTACAACCCCGCTAAAGTAAACTTAAGCGGTTTGGGCTGATCCCCGTTCGCTCGCCACTACTAAGGGAATGATCTCTTTTCCTCTGGGTACTGAGATGTTTCAGTTCCCCAGGTGCCCCTCCCATAGCCTATGTGTTCAGCTATGGGATGCCGCTGGATCGCAGCGGCGGGTTTCCCCATTCGGAGATCCTCGGATTAACGCCTGTACACGGCTACCCGAGGCTTATCGCAGTGTCCCACGTCCTTCTTCGGCACTTGGCGCCAAGGCATCCACCGTAAGCTCTTAGTAACTTATCACGTGATGCGGAGAAATCGAAACTTTTCAATTATGCGCTCTATTCAGTTGGTAAGGTGCTGTTTGGCAGCCATTTCGTTTGTCAGCTACCAAGGAGTACCTCTCACGTTCTTCGTCAGGGGTACTGCTTGAGTGCCAACCCTGGCTTTTACGCAATACGACCCGGCTCATCGCCGGGTCGCTATTGGCCGCACGATGAAGCCTGAAACGTTTTTAGATGATCAGATCGTTATTCAAATCCAAATTCACATGCCTATGTGTATGGTAGCGCAGGTGGAGATGAGGGGATTCGAACCCCTGGCCTCCGCCGTGCAAAGGCGGCGCTCTCCCATCTGAGCTACATCCCCAAAAAGCACCTTTCGGGGTAGTGGGCCTGACTGGATTCGAACCAGTGACCCCTGCGTTATCAGCACAGTGCTCTAACCAACTGAGCTACAGGCCCGTTGAACGGACCTTAGCAACTGAGGAGTGATAGGAAGTGCCTAGTCATCCAGCATCTCGGCACATTGCGAGAATGAGTAAGCGTAGAGAAACAATCTGCACCACAAGAGTGCTGGAATGTCGCTCGCGGCTCCTAGAAAGGAGGTGATCCAGGCGCACCTTCCGGTACACCTACCTTGTTACGACTTCGTCCCAGTCACCAGCCCCACCTTCGACAGCTCCCTCCTTGCGGTTAGGATACCGGCTTCAGGTGTTGCCAGCTCCCATGACGTGACGGGCGGTGTGTGCAAGGCCCGGGAACGTATTCACCGCACTAATGCTGACGCGCGGTTACTAGCAACTCCGACTTCATGCAGGCGAGTTGCAGCCTGCAATCCGAACTGAGACCAGCTTTCAGGATTGGCTCCACCTTGCGGTTTTGCAACCGATTGTACTGGCCATTGTAGCGTGTGTGTAGCCCCGGATATAAAGGCCATGCTGACTTGACTTCATCCCCGCCTTCCTCCGGCCTTAAGCCGGCAGTCCTGTATGACACATGTAACATACAGCAAGGGTTGCGCTCGTTACCGGACTTAACCGGACATCTCACGACACGAGCTGACGACAGCCATGCAGCACCTGTGCTGGCTCCCCGAAGGGTCGGTCACCTTTCGGATCCCTACCACCAGCATGTCAAACCCGGGTAAGGTTCTTCGCGTAGCATCGAATTAAACCACACGCTCCGCTGCTTGTGCGGGCCCCCGCCAATTCCTTTGAGTTTTAGCCTTGCGACCGTAGTCCCCAGGCGGTGAACTTATCGCGTTAGCTACGGCACTGATGGATTTTACCCCACCAACGCCAAGTTCACATCGTTTACAGCTAGGACTACCGGGGTATCTAATCCCGTTTGCTCCCCTAGCTTTCGCGTCTGAGCGTCAGGAACGGTCCAGGAGGCCGCCTTCGCCACTGGTGTTCCTCCCGATATCTACGCATTTCACCACTACACCGGGAATTCCACCTCCCTCTACCGCCCTCTAGCCCGGTAGTTTTGAACGGCTTCTCCCAGTTGAGCCAGGAGCTTTCACGTCCAACTTACCGAACCGCCTGCACGCGCTTTACGCCCAGTGAATTCGGATAACGCTCGGATCCTACGTGTTACCGCGGCTGCTGGCACGTAGTTAGCCGATCCTTATTCCTAGAGTACCGTCCTTCCTCTTCCTCCAGAAAAGCGCTTTACGACCCGAAGGCCTTCATCGCGCACGCGGCGTTGCTGCATCAGGCTTTCGCCCATTGTGCAATATTCCCTACTGCTGCCACCCGTAGGTGTCTGGCCCGTGTTTCAGTGCCAGTGTGGGGGGTCACCCTCTCAGGTCCCCTACCCGTCGTCGCCTTGGTAGGCCATTACCCTACCAACTAGCTGATGGGACGCAGGCCCCTCCCGAAGCGAATTACTCCTTTAGTCGCAGAGATTCTAAACCCTACGACCACATGGGGTATTAGCAGCCCTTTCGAACTGTTATCCCCCACTTCGGGGCAGGTCACCAACGCGTTACTCACCCGTTCGCCACTAGGAAACCCTCGTACGAATACAAAGGCTCCTCGTTCGACTTGCATGTATTAAGCACGCCGCCAGCGTTCATCCTGAGCCAGGATCAAACTCTCCGCAAAAAAACGCATCATTAAGATGCGATTGCATCAGATTTGTGTTTTTCGCTGGAATTGTCAGGCTTTCTTCTTCCTATCACTCTTCAGTTGTTAAGGTCCTGCCATTGGAGCGGGCAGGATTGTACCAGCCCGCCTCTTGCCTGTCAAGGGCTTTTAAGAGCTCAACTGCCGATATCTCATTAGACATCGGCAGGTCAGACCAACGAGCCTGATGCTCTGGTCTCTGACACAGGGGTATCTCTTCAATTGTCAGAGATCTTCCCACTTTCGGGCGAGATCTACATTGTTAGCGTTCTGATTATTATTATATACACTTCTCGGTACTTGGTCAAGGGTGCATGTCAGATTGTGTTAGCCCAAAGTAGTAGAGTCCCCTTTTGCCAAAGTTAAAATGTCCCCTCGAAAGGGACACAAAAGTGGACGAACTATTGACCATGAGTAAGAAAGAACTGAGCCGATTAGAAATCATGCAGCGGATCGAGGGGAAAGGTTTAACGCAGAAAGAAGCAGCCCAGATGCTGGCACTAAGCCTGCGGCACGTGAAGCGACTGTATCGAGCCTATCGCCAGGGAGGAGCACAAGGTCTGGTGAGCAAACGACGTGGCAAGCCGAGCAACAATCGTTTGGATCCGCAAGTAGAGCAGCGGGCTATCGATCTGATCCATGAACGCTATATGAACCTGTTGCAGCCTCCGATTGATGAGTACAAGATAGCCTGTGGGAAAGTGGTCAGAAGAACACTGACCACTTTCCCACAGGCTCTACGATTACGGTGGATGTTCCCTAAAAAGGGGACATCTCTACTTTGGAGAAAATAGGACATTTCTACTTTGGGTTGACACAGGCAAAAGGATAAATAAATTTTGTACTTCTAGCGTCTTCTCAACTCTTCCTTAAGCAGCAGGCTAAGGACGATGCTTACCACACTAACAACCACCCCTCCCAAGAAAGCCGGCCAGAAGCCATTTACGGTGAATCCTACACCGAAGTAAGTACCCACCAGGCCGGCCAGGTAGAATAAAAGCGTGTTTATGAACAGAGTAAAAATCCCTAGCGTCAAAACGATCAACGGGCAGGTCAGCACCGTTAATAAAGGTCTTAGAAGAGCGTTGATCAGGCCGAAGATTAATGCCAACAAGATGATGGATAGCCAGTTTGTGCTTTGGGCGTTTATGCCGGGAACAAAGTAAATGGCTGCGTAGAGCGCTATGGCGTTGATCGCCCAACGGATAATAAAGCGGTTCATGATAATGTGCCTTTCTCTAATTCTTTTAGATGAACGAGTTGCGGATGTGCTTGATCATCCCAGCTTTTTTCTTGAAGCGAGGTGGTGAGCCAACCGCGCCGGTTGTGGCAAACGGTAGCCTGTGCTACAGTTTAACACAACTCGAGCAGCTGAGGGCAGATCTACCCGGTGACCAATGGAGACGTAGACCGGCTTGACATGAGCGCGGGTTCGCAACGCCAGGCCCAATACCTGCTTACCTTCCAATATTTCTGCACGGCTGCCCTCGGCCTCGCCTAGGGGTGTGACCTGCCCGACCAGGATCGATTTCGCTAGGCCAATGGTGGGTAAATCTAACAACACACCCAGGTGGCAGGCTACCCCAAAGCGCCTCGGGTGAGCATAACCGTGTCCATCTACTATTAATACGTCTGGCAGGCTGTTTAGTCGCGCCAGGGCAGCCAGGATAGCCGGTGCTTCACGGAAGGAAAGCAGGCCAGGTATGTAAGGGAAAGTCAGAGGCGCCGAGACCCTGGCTTGATCGATAGGCTCCAGGTTGGCATAATCCAGCACGACCGCT
>Ga0315548_1000955_pt1 | contig 25475 bp, 15 predicted proteins | sample SalMarSW160110MG_2_FD_202540 | JGI IMG/M metagenome (GOLD analysis project Ga0315548, IMG submission 202540) | Salt marsh sediment microbial communities from the Plum Island Ecosystem LTER, Massachusetts, United States - Salt Marsh Sediment SW1601-110 ...
ATCGCCACTTCGCAGAGTAGCATTTTCGATATTTACTTTCATAGTATCCGCCCCCTTAATTGGCTTTGGTGAGAGGCCTATCTTAAACTCTTACAAACAAAAACAGAAAATAGCCCAAAATCGACTGCAAATCAAGAGCAAAACTATCAAAGTGCCTAAAGTTGGGAGTGACTAAAGTGCCTAAAATTATGGATTGTTTTTCACTTTAGGTATTTTAGCACACTTTAGACACTTCTACTTTAGTTGTTAAGATAAGTTTGTTATAATTAACTCTTCGTGGTATTGCTGGATATTGGATTCCGCCTGCGGCGGATAAACCTCGAAACGAAAATCGAGTGCCGAGACACAGAGTGGTGGTAGCTGAATGACGGTTCAGTGTGAATTATGTCCGAAGATGTGTCTGATTGAGCCGGGCCAGAGCGGCGAGTGTCGGGTCAGGGTTAATATAGATGGGGTATTGCGAACCGTTGTTTATGGGTATCCGTGTTCCATCCACGATGACCCTATCGAGAAAAAGCCGCTTTTTCACTTTTTGCCGGCAAGCCGTATCCTTTCCATAGCTACTGCGGGCTGTAATCTTCATTGTCTGAACTGTCAGAACTGGGAAATTTCACAGGCCAATCCCGAAGATACGCCTGCGTATTATTGTCCGCCGGAGAAACTTGTTCAAATTGCCAAACAAAAAAATTACCAGTCAATAGCATATACATACACCGAGCCGATTATCTATTACGAGTACACTTATGACACAGCCAAACTGGCCAGAGAAGCGAATATACGCAGCGTTCTTGTGACGGCAGGTTATATAAATAAAGAGCCGTGGAAAAAACTATTAGAGGTTGTCGATGCAGCTAATATTGATTTGAAGGGAATGACGGAAGAGTTTTACAGAAAGGTTTGCTCGGCGACCTTAAGGCCGGTTCAGGAAGCGATGGTCATAGCCAAGGCGAGCGGTATTCTGGTTGAAGTTACAAACCTGATTATTCCAACGTTGAATGATAAGCCGGAGGAGATACGCCAGCTTTGCCGGTGGGTGAAAGTCAATCTTGGCGGTGAGACGCCGCTGCATTTTTCGCGGTTCTTTCCTCAGTACAAGATGCGGCATCTGCCGCCAACTTCGCTAAAGATGCTGGATATGGCTCATGACATTGCTGCGGAAGAAGGGCTTGACTTTGTTTATATTGGAAATATCCAGAGTGAACGAGGCGAGAATACATATTGTCCGGGTTGTAAGAAATTACTCATTGAACGCATCGGCTATACTATTACGCAGAACCGTCTTAAAGAAGGTTGTTGCCCGTATTGTGGTAAAGAGATTTACGGGGTTTGGAAATGACACGCAGAAAATTTATTCAAGTATTATTAGGTATCGGCTCAGCGATTGTTATTGGTGCTTGTTGGCTGGTAAAAAAGGCTGCGCCGCGCAAGTTTGTACGGGCAGCTCGCCTTAAAAAATATCCGGGTTCTGTGAGAACTTTGCCGGGTACTTATAACCAAAGCGAATGGAGTGGTTAATATGGACAAGCAGTTGAAAAAATACGACGGGAAAAAAATTCTTCCTGGTTTTGTGATTGTATTGTTATGTATTTTCGCCATACTTATATGGAAGACACGTATCCGAAAAGTTCCTGCCTTAACTAAAGAAGCAGCAGTTCCCAAAAAAGAAGAGACCGTCGAGCGTGCTAAGGTTGTTTTGCGTTCACAACTTTCCGAAAGAGGTTGGTACCCGGGCGATGCTAATGAACTTAGCAGGCAGATTGAGGATTTTTACGAAAAAGCTGATGTTAAGCCGATTGAAGATGTGATTGCCTTGATTTTGCCGCATGCGGGGTATCAATTCTCCGGCCAGACAGCGGTTTTTGCTATGAAAGCGTGCGATAAAGCGTATAAGCGAATTGTCTTAATTGGGCCAAGTCACTATCTTGCTATGGAGCAGATGCTGAGCGTGCCGAGAGTAACGCATTACGAAACGCCTCTTGGGCAGATACCGCTGGATGTGGAATTTATAAACAAGCTTCTTAAATTTGATGTGTTTCAAAATGTGCCGCACGCCCACCAATTTGAACATAGCGTTCAGATAGAGCTGCCGCTTTTGCAATATTGCCAAAAGAATTTCAAGCTTGTGCCGATAGTGGCCGGCAGCTGTTCGCAGAAGACAATTAGTGAGGTCAGTGATATCCTGAAGAGTTTAATTGGCCGGGAGACTCTCGTTATCGCAAGTTCTGATTTTACCCATTACGGCCCGAACTATGGATACGTGCCTTTTAAGGAAGATATACCCGAGCAGTTAAAAAAGCTCGATATGGGGGCATATGACTGTATAGCCAAGCTGGATAGCGAGGGCTTTTTAGCATATAAGCAAAGAACCGGAGCGACAATATGCGGCTATGTTCCAATTGCAATATTGATTTCGATGCTGGATAAACCGGCCAAAGCTGAGTTGATGAAATACGCAACAAGTGGTGAGCTGACGGGTGATTTTACAAATTCCGTCAGCTATCTTTCCATTGCTTTTTCCGGGAAGTGGGGTAACCGCCCCGAGGTCGAGCCGAAAGCAAATAACCGTGAGTTGACCGATGAAGATGAAGAAGAGCTTCTGACTTTGGCCCATAAGACAATAGTTTATGCTCTGAGATACCAAAAGGTTCCTGAGGTTGACGAGTTGGGTATTACAGTCAGCGAGGCGATGAGAAATCCTCGTGCGGCATTTGTGACACTTAAAGAGAATCATCAGCTCAGGGGCTGTATAGGTAACATCTTTCCACAAGGGCCTTTGTATAAATCGGTTATCAACAACGCTGTTAACGCAGCTTTTAATGATAGGCGATTTGTTCCGTTGAGTGCAGCAGAGGTCAACGATATTACGATTGAGATTTCGGCGTTGACCGTGCCCAAACCTGTTGATTCTTCGAGTGAGATTAGAGTTGGCATCGATGGTGTGGTGTTAAATAAGAGCGGCCATTCTGCTGTGTTCTTACCTCAGGTTGCACCGGAGCAGGGTTGGGATGTTAGTCAAATGCTCACACAGCTTTCTTTAAAGGCGGGGTTGCCTCCTGATGCCTGGAAGGAAGGTGCAAGCTTTCTGGTCTTTCAGGCGGATGTTTTTGGTGAGGCTGAGAAATGAGGTTTTCTCGAAGCTTTTTGATATTCAGCTACGGCCTGTTTACTATCGCAGCCCAGAGTCTTTTGTTTCGTGAATTTGTCACTACCTTTGAGGGCAACGATATAAGTGTTGGAATCTTTTTCGGCTGCTGGTTTCTGTGGGTCGGCCTGGGAGCATTACTCGTTTATCAGGCCAAAAACTTAGCGGAGAAGCTGCTTAATAATATAGAATTTTTATTCCTGGGTTATATTCCTGCCTTTATTATTCAATTGGTGTTAATTATCCAGGCTCGTGAGCTTGCCGGCATTGAGTATTATCAGCTTTTACCCATACGGCCTATTATTTTATTATCAATTGTGCTAAATGCACCGGTTAGTATTATCACGGGGATGCTTTTTCCTATTGCGTGCCGATGGTTCCAAAAGGACCAGGTGCAGCCCGTATCGCGTGTTTACATTCTTGAGGCAGCGGGAAGCTTTGTCGGCGGGCTGGGTGTAACCGTACTTCTTAGTTATGGCATAAGCTCAGCGACGATTTTCTTTGTACTTGCTTTTATTGTTTCTTTTTCTTTCTTTTGTGTGCAGCTTACCAGAGCAAAGAGGTGGGTTTGGGTTTTTATGCCCGTATGTATTTTCGTTTGTTTGATTGCTGGGGTTGATATATACCTGTCGCAACAGTTACGAGTTATAAAATGGACAAAGCTTCTTCCAAAGTATGCGCTAAAAGGTTCGTTCCAGACAGCTCAATCAGAGTATTTATATGGGGTCTATCAAGACCAATGGGTAGTTATTCGCCAGGGCAGCACTTGCGAGACATTGCCGGACCGAGAATCAGCGGGACTAATTGTTGCCACTGGTCTTTGTCAAAGTCCCGATGCCAAAAGTGTTCTGGTCATTGGCTCCGGATTGGGTCTGTGTTATGAATTGCTGCGCTTGCCGCAAATCGAGAATGTAACCTGGGCGCATTACGACGGCGAATATGTGCGAAAGATTGAGAAGTTTATACCTGCTGAGCTTAAAATTGATGATAAGCGTTTTCATCGGTTGACCGGTGATGTTCGCTCGCTGCTTTCAGAGAGGAAGCAGTATTACGACATAGTAATTATCAATTTGCCTGACGCAACGAGTTCTGTCCTGAACCGTTTTTATACACTCGAATTCTATCGCCAGGTTAAAAACTCTCTAATGCCCAAAGGCCTGTTGCAGGTTCGCATAGCAGGGGGGGCAAATATTATAGGCACCGAGCTGATTAATCTTGGTGCTTCGACAAAATTGACGCTTCAAAAGGTTCCATTCTCGCAACTTGTGCTGACACCCGGTGAGGATACGTGGTTCATTGTATCTGATAGTGGAATGCTTACCGAAGACCCGGCTGTTTGCCGTGACCGTTTTGCTGCGATAAAAGGTTCGAGGCAGATTTGCCCACCTGACGCCTTGTTGTCTGTTTATTTGCCTAATCGTGCTGCCGCTGCTTTAGAGAATTATTCGCGTGCGGATTTACCTGAGAGATTACTGATTAATCGCGATTCCAGGCCTTTGACACACTTATACAGTTTGTTGCTTGCAGTCAAACAATCCGGGGCATCGGTTAGCAGATTTGTTAAGCACTTAGCCCTGGCAGGGATATTAGCATTTGTTATCCCTATTCTGGTTTTGGTAGCTTTGCGAGTTATCTATGTTTTGAGCGCTGCTCAACCGGGTAGTCAATCGAGTTTTGACAGTACATTTCTGGTGTTTTCAAGCGGCTGGATTGGGATTGGTGTGGTGATTGTGTTGATGTATCTTTATCAAACCCGCTTTGGCTCACTTTACTTGCACATCGGAGTTATTTCATCTTTATTTATGGTGGGTTTGACCGCCGGTGCGGTTTTTATTTCGTCGCTTATAAATCGAAAGTTGAGGTCTGAGACATTATTGTTCGTAGTAGCATTCATACACATATTAATCCTTGCTGCAATTGCATTTTGGCCGGGTGAGCAGTGGACACATTTGATTTTTGCTGTTGTGTTTATTCTGTGTGGTTTATGCACTGGCTGTTATTTTCCATTAGGTGCCAGGTGGCTTGGGGATTGTGGTTTTGAGGTTGGACAAGCCGGCAGCAAGCTTGAAACTGCCGACCACCTCGGCGCATCAGCAGGGGGCATAGTGACATCTCTTGCTCTTGTACCTGTGCTTGGGGCAAAAGCGACTCTGTTTGTATTTATTCTGCTTGTTTTTGCAAATATATCATTTATGGCGTTGAGATTGTATAAGCCGGAAGGAAGGCGCATTTTAGTCACTACAGCTTTTAGATTGCGCAGACTGGGTTATATCTTATTTGCTATTGGGATAACTATCGTTCTTTTATCGAACCTGTTTGCTGATGCTGCTGCGCGTCTAAGACCTTTACTGCCGGAATATACAGTTCAGGCACTCGCAGGTGATTTGCAAATTCAAAAAGAGTCTGGAGTTCTTTTTGATGGTGCTAAGAAAATCAATTATTTTAGAGTCAGTGAGACCGGCGATACACTAACCGGCTATATCTTTAGTTCGCAGGAGCTGGCACCGGAGGTTCGCGGCTTTGGTGGGAAGATGAATCTTGCTGTTTATGTGGATACTGCCGGAAGGTTAATTAACTTCCACGTAATACGGTCAAACGAAACACCTTCATATTTCGAGCTTTTGGGTAAGTGGTACAAAAATCTCTATGGGCGCAGGATTTTTCAGCATGATGCTTTTGCAGATGTCGATGCTGTAACCGGTGCCACTGTAAGCTCTGAAGCTGTTCTTTCGGCGCTACAAACATCGGGCAGTAGATTTGCTTCAGAGGTTCTTGGTGTATCTGTTGAAGGGCTGCCCCGGCAAGGGACTGAGCGTGCCAGGTATTTGCCGGATATACCTGCGGTGTATTTGATTGGTTCTTTCATACTTACTTTGTTTGTAATCTATCGAGGAGGGTTCTGGAGCAGGTTGGCTGTGTTGTTGCTGAATCTTTTGGTGGGTGGTATTGTCCTGAACAGTCAATATTCGACCGAACAAATAGCAACGGTATTATCTTTGCAGGCCCCTTCTCTGAAATTGTCCGGGGCATTTTTGTTGGTTGTTGGAATCCCGGTTTTAGTGATAATCTTCGGCAACATATATTGTGGCTATATCTGTCCATTCGGTATTGTGCAGGAATTGCTCGGCTATATTATCCCTGACAGGTTCAAACAGCCGGTATCGATTGAGAAGATGCAAAAAGCACGATTCGTAAAATACATAGTTCTTTTTGTTCTGGTAATTGTGTTCTTTGCTTCGAGGAATCGAACAACGCTTGCATCGGACCCGTTGATTTCAGTTTTCAATTTTCAGTCGGCAGTTGTCAATTGGCAATCGTTGATGTTCCTGATAGCGGCGGTAGCTTTGGTCGGCTCGATTTTTTATACTCGCTTTTGGTGTCGTTATTTGTGTCCTGTGGGGGCTTTTCTGTCGTTGTTGAATAGCATTGCGATATTAAAGCGGTACCTGCCTGCGAAAAAATTTGGCAGGTGCGAATTTGGCCTGACTGCGAAAGACCATCTGGATTGCATATATTGTGACAGATGTCGTTATCAGCCGAAGGCAGTTGCAGAAGAAGGGCATTTGACGCATCCTGTTACCGCAGGGATGAATCTAAGGTCTCGATATATTGTGATTTGTGCAGTCATAGTGGCTGTCTTTGTGTCAGCGGTATCTGTGGACAGGTTTTTGAAGGTTACCGGTGTCGGTATCGGTCAACCGGCAGTTTCTGCGGCGGTTGGTGGTCAGCCAAGAGATGTTGATTTGCAGCGGATTCGCACTTTAATTGAGCAGAAACGACTTTCCGATAGAGAGGCTGAATACTATAAAAAGCTCGAAGATTGAATCTCCCCTATCAGTGGAATACTAGGGGCTATTATAGGAGGAGTAACCCAAGAGGGATACGTTATAGACAGTTATGGAAACATAGGTTATTATGAAACAAAAAGACCTATATCTACGCCAATGGTCAGATACTCGCTCAGCATAATGGTGACCATACCGCGGATAGATATTTCTACCTGCATGACCGTCTGGGTTCAGTTAGACAAATTATAGATACAGGTGGAGATGTTGTGAGACTTTATACTTACAACCCCTATGGCGAAGTAATTGAATCGAGTCACGAGCCACAAGCGACGAGTAACTCCTTTCTGTTTACCGGCCAGTATTATGATTCTGAGATAGATGAGTACTTTATGCGTGCCCGTATGTACGACCCACGCATAGGCCGATTCACCTCCAGAGACCCAGTCTTCGGCAAAGCGTATCAACCGCTGACGTTGCATCAATACTTGTACTGTTTGAACGATCCGGTCAACTACATTGACCCAAGCGGGAAATTTTATTGGTTTGCTGATATGTTAGTTAGCGACGCTCTTTCTAATAGTCTTCGCATAATGGACTATAAATTTCACAAGAACCTCTTTGATAAGAGCGCGGCTAAGATAGACGCTTTTAGTATAGCAAACCTGCAAAGAGGCATAACCATGGATTTGTTTGTTGCTAGCTTGGATACCGATTTAAAGACAACTGTTAGAGACGCTGGCATTGAGGCATTGGGCCTATATAGTGAAAACCTCGGGAGATTAGCTGGGTTTTTGGTAGAAGTATATGGTGAAAGGAAAGCAATATGGGCGGTACTACAAGGTGAAGAACAGTTGGACGATTATATTGGTTTCAGGATCGGAGATGCTATCGCAACAACGGCAACGGAAGATTGGATAGATTAATTGAATGTTTTTGCACTACAAAATATTATCTAATTGTTTGACTATAAATATTCTTTAATGTTCTACTTACAATTAGTTTTTCATTAAATTTAGTTAAACCCTCATAGGTTTTTTAAGGATTGAGTATGTGTACTATTTGATGAGATGCTTGACATGCGATACTTGATAATTTTTAATTTATGTATCTTTTCTATCTGTTTGGCTCAAGAAAGTTTCCGTAATGATGAGTTCGGCTTCGCTCTTGAAGTGCCCGTGGGGTGGAATATAAGTTTTGAGAATGAATGGCCAGACGAGGTCAAGGATTCCTTAGAACGACTCCACGAAAGCAAAACTCTGCTAATGCTTAATCCTTCAGGTATAAAAGCACCTAAAGCTCCGTGTATACAGGTTCAAGGTCGAAAATTGCAGAAAACAACTACCTCTGAGGCGATAAAAGTTCTCAAAGAAACAGGCAAAAAATACGTAACTGCGAGCGCACGGTACCTGGCACAAAGTTTGCTTGGAAGAAATGCAAATCAATACAACCAAATAGATACTTTTTATGATTATGATTCCGCTAGGAAACTTGCAGTAGCTAAGATTCTTTATCAGCATAAAGACAGGGACATTTATTTTTTATCGGCAAGTGCAAAATTCATCGGACTTCAACGGGTGATTGATTTTCAGGGTTACTGGAAAGGTGATGACCCGGAAAGTTTTTGGCAGGTGTTTATAGGAGTCACGGATTCCTTTGAATTCGACGCCGACGCTAAGCCAAAATGGGGCATTGGTGATATGTCTGGCGAACAGAAGTTCGGTCTAATCTGGAAGTTGGTCGGTATCATTCTAACCATTTCGATTATTATAGGCATAGTAAAATATGTATTAGGACGCTGATTTTACCTTTAATTATCTGGCCCTACAAAAAACAAAAGGGCAATTCGGCTCTTTGAAAACTGAAAAAATATAGGATACAAGAGTCAGGAGTCTGAATGGAAGCTTACATTTACACCAACAGCCAGATACTCGCTCAGCACGATGGCAGCGGCTATAACTCTCCGCGGTACTTCTATCTGCACGATAGATTAGGAAGTGTCAGACAGATAATAGATACTAATGGTGATGTGAACAATTGTTATACTTACAATCCGTTTGGCGAAGTTTTTGCCACAGAATGCACAGAGACTGTGAGTAATCCATTCAAATTTACAGGCCAATACTTTGACTCTGAGATAGATGAATACTATTTAAGGGCCCGCCAATATGACCCTCTCTTAGGCCGATTCACCTCCAGAGACCCCGTCCGAGGCAAATTCAGAAAACCGCTAACGTTGCACCAATATCTGTATTGCCTGAATGACCCGATTAATGGGATAGACCCTTCCGGTGAAATATATTTAAACGTAGCCAATGCTCTCAAAGCGGCGGTTAAGGCGTTGGTCGAATCAGTTAAGGTTAGCAGAAGGCCATAAGGGGTATAAATATCTACAACCTTAGGGCGGATTAGACGGGCTCGGCCGAATGTCCTTTCGAGGGAGTGGTGATTGGTCAGCAGTTGGCAGCAAGATAACTCAATTGATGATTTCCAATTGCCAATCGAAGGCAATAAAATCAAAATCGGCAATCTCCACGAGACGCCTAACGGCGGAAAGTCAAAAATCAGCAATTCTTTTAGGGGTCGCTTAGCTTGCTTTGAAACGAGCAAATAATGAATATTAGTTCGGCCTGTAGCTCCAAAATAGGCCAATCTTGACTGTCGTTAGACAAGTTTAGGCAAAAAACTGTTGAATCGACTGCTAATATATGTTAGAATAAACCATATAATAGCCGTTGCCGTAAAGCATGGCTAAGCCAACAAATTAAAAGCTACTGGTCAGTGTCTCACAATAATAATGAGGAAGGAAATAGAAAATGCTTAAACCTGTGAGGATATTTTTGCTCTCGCTGGTATTTGCTGTATTTTCGTCTGGTTTTGCTAGCGCTGCTCTATACCCTGAAGGTGACCTAACCGGCGATTGTAAGGTGGATTGGGAGGATATTCTGACTTTTGCAGAGCAGTGGCTTGACGTAGGCAGCTGTTCACATTTCGGTTGTGCCGACCTTGACGGTATCAATGGGATTAATTTAGCCGATTTTTCTGTGCTGGCAAGCCACTGGTATCAGAGGGGTATCCCACTGGTAATCAATGAGTTTATGGCTTCCAACAATAGTGAAAGCGATATAAACGACCCTTATGGCGATTACGACGACTGGCTCGAAATCTATAACTTCGGCGACATAGCTTTAGACATAGGCGGGATGTACCTTACGGACGATTTAGATGACCCTACTAAATGGCAGATTCCCGAGGGTTATCCTGCTGAGACGAATGTTCCCGCCGATGGCTTTATTCTTTTCTGGGCTGATGGGGAAACCTATGAAGGACCATTGCATGCAAGCTTCAAGCTCAGCGCAGATGGTGAGCAAATAGGACTATTTGCAGATAGCAACACTATGATTGACGGTATTAGCTTCGGCGAACAAGTTTCTAATATTTCCTACGGTCGTTATCCCGATGCGAATAATAACATGCAGTTTTTTTCTGTACCAACTCCGCTGGCGGACAATAACAATGCATACATTGATATTGTCGAACAGCCTGAATTCAGTCACGAGAGAGGTTTCTACGACACAGGTTTCAACGTTACAATAGCAACCTCAACCAATGGAGCTGATATATATTATACTACAGACGGCAATGCACCTGTCAAAAACGATGTAAACACTGTCAGCAGTACGAAATATACCAGTGCCATTCATATAAGCTCAAATACCTGCCTTCGTGCCGCTGCAATCAAGACCGGCTGGATGCCCTCGCGCACTACAACTCATACATATATATTCGATGCAAGTGATGAGATTAAATCTATGCCTGCAGTTTGCCTTGTGGGTGATGAATATAAAAGTCTCTTTGAACCTGATGGCATCATGGCCATCGTCGGCGGTACATACGTTGGCGGAGTATGGACATCCGGGGGGCCTGGGACTTATAACAATCCTATCCACCGAGGAAGAGAATACGAACGCCCCGTTTCTTTTGAAATCATTGATTTACCGGCTGCCACTGACTTTCAGATTGACTGTGGCATTCGTGTCCATGGCAGTGACTTCACACGGCCGCGCTATACCAGAGGGGACGATTGGCACTGCAATAATAATAAATTCAGCTTCAATATGTTTTTCCGCAGCAGCTATGGCGATAATCGATTTGAGTTCCCATTCTTCCCATTTACGGCGGAAGTTAAACGCCATCAAAGCATCGTCCTGCGAGCCGGTATGAACGATATATGCTCGCCGTTTGTTAAAGACGAATGGATGAGGCGACTGTTTAAGGAAATGGGAGGCGTTCAGGAAACCGGCACGTTCGCCAATCTTTATATCAATGGCGATTACAAAAGCTACTATAATCCTACCGGCCGAGCCGACAACGAATTTTACCAGGAATGGTATGGCACCGACAATGACTTCGACGTCATTACTCAATCAGAATATCCAGAATATGACGTCAGAGATGGTGATGATGTTGCCTGGAGCAGCCTGCTTGATTACATAGACAGCCACGACCTTGCTGATATCAATGCGTATGAATATGTGGCCAGCAAGTTCGATATTCCTATGTTTGTAGATTACCTTATTCTTCAGATCTATTCAGCAAACTTCGACTGGCCCAATAAAAACTGGACCGTCCACCACGAAAGGTCGGACACCGGCAAATTCAGATATTCCGTTTGGGACCTGGAAGGCATTGAAGCATGGTGGCTCGGCCTTAACTGTGAACATTGTAACTATACGGCTTTCGAAGATTGTCCCAGCTACTTTGCTCCGCCCAAGGGGCTGAACAATCTGGTTGACCCCATTTCGAGGCTCTATCGTGCCTTGAAGGCCAATCCTGATTTCAGACAGCTCTTTGCCGACCATATTCACAAACATTTCTATAATGGCGGCGTACTTAGAAAAGACCATCTTCTTGCAAAGTGGTGGGAAGTCTCCGACGAGGTGTCGCCCGTCATCACCACAATTCCCTGGGACCACAACTTCATACCAAATACTTTTATACCAAACCGTGAGCCCTATGTATTGGCAGCATTTGAAGATAACGATTTATTCAATCGTAGTTTAGGTGCGCCAGTATTCAATGTAAACGGCTCATATCAGCACGGCGGCTACGTTTCCACCAGTGATACAATTTCCATTAGCAACCCTGGCTCAGGGACCATCTATTACACATTAGACGGCAACGACCCTCGCCTTCCAGCATCGCTGTCGCCGCCTGGTTCTGAAGTTACCCTCGTGACCGAGAACGCCACGAAGCAATATCTCGTTCCCACCGGTCCTGTTATCGGCACCGGCACCATCCTGCGAGAGTTCTGGACTGGGATCGTTGGTTCTGCTGTATCGGATCTTACATCGAGCCCTGATTTCCCGGATTATCCAACCGGCAGTGGTTTGTTGACCAGTTTCGAAGGGCAGACTAACTGGATGAATATGTACGGCATGCGTGTAAGAGGCCTCCTCCATCCGCCCACAAGCGGTAGCTACACCTTCTGGATTGCCAGCGATGATAATTCAGAGCTGTGGCTCAGCACTGATGAAGACCCCTGCAACGCAACATTGATTGCTAATGTTCCGGGCTATACCAACTCGCGACAGTGGACTAAATATCCAGAACAGCAATCCTCTTCGAAATCTCTGGTCGACAGCCAGAAATATTACATCGAAGCCCTGATGAAAGAGAACATCAACAATGATAACCTAGCAGTGGCCTGGGAAGGTCCAGGCATTACGCAGAGAGTAATTGAGGGCCAGCATCTTTCCCCGGTAGATGTGGATGAAAACTGGTTTACTGACGATTTTGACGACTCTGGCTGGCCCAGTGGAACCGGCGGCGTCGGCTATGAGAGAAATCCGGGTGACCCTATCAACTTTATCGGCCTGTTCAATATCGATGTGGAAGCAGGGATGTATGATGGCGGCAGTAATCCTAATGCCAATACTTCCTGTTACATTCGTATTCCGTTTACCGGCAGCAGCGCCGAATTCAACAATATGACGCTAAAAGTGCGGTATGACGACGGATTCATTGCTTACTTAAACGGCGTCGAAGTAGCCAGACGCATATTTCCAGAAGGTCAAACACCACAGTGGAACTCATCCACATACCCCGACCAGCACGGTGATGGGCCGGCCATTGACTTCGAGAACATCGACATCTCCGACCGTATCAATCTCCTGCGAGAAGGGGACAATGTGCTGGCCATACACGGCATGAACTATTCAACAACAAGCTCTGACTTTCTCATCTCGGCCGAGTTAGTCGCCACTGAAATGAGCTATGGTGACGTTTCACCCGATGCGATTGAGTATTCCGGAGGTTTCAATCTGGATAAGAGCACTAATCTTAAATCCCGGGTATATAAGAGTAGTACCCAACAATGGAGCGCTCTTAATGAAGCAATATATGCACTGCCGGAAGTAGCGGATAATGTGCGTATCACAGAGATTATGTATCATCCGCAGGACACAAACGACCCGAACGACCCCAACGAAGAATTCATCGAGCTGAAAAACATCGGTGCCTCAGCAATCAATCTGAACCTGGTCAGCTTTACGGAAGGAATCCATTTCACATTCCCGATTTTGGAGCTTGCGGCAGGCGGGCACATCCTTATTGTCAAGAACCAGAACGCCTTCGAGGCCGAATACGGTACTGGAAAACCGATAGCAGGTGTGTACAGCGGCTCTTTAGCAAACGGCGGTGAAAGAATAAAACTCGAAGATGCAATGGGCACAACCATTCTGGACTTCGAGTATGGTGACGGCTGGCGGCCTATTACTGATGGCGATGGTTACTCACTGACCATAGTGGATGCGACTAATCCGGATGTGAACAGCTGGAGTGAAAAAGACTACTGGCGTGCAAGCGCTTATATAAACGGTTCGCCTGGTGCAGACGACAGCGGAATTATTCCAAATCCGGGCGATATTGTGATTAATGAAGTGATGACGCATTCGCACGGTGAAGCACCCGACTGGATTGAACTATACAACAATAGCGCTGGTTCGATTAATATAGGCGGCTGGTACCTCAGCGACAATGACAGCAACCTGATGAAATATAGAATTGCCGATGGCACAACTATTAACTCAGGTGACTATCTGGTCTTCTATGAAGATGCCAACTTCGGCCAGGCAAGCAGCGACCCGGGTTGCCTTATACCATTTGCACTAAGCGAGAACGGAGAGACGGTTTGTCTGACCTCGGCGCTGGATGCCAACGGCATATTGACCGGCTACCGCCAGAGGGAGGATTTCGGGGCATCCGAAACGGGTGTATCTTTCGGACGATACTACAAAGCAAGTACCAACAACTTCAACTTTGTTTCGATGGACTACAATACACCGGGGCAAGCCAATGCCTATCCGAAAGTCGGGCCAATAGTGATAAGTGAGATTATGTATCATCCCGACTGGCCTGTGGAGGGCAACCATACCAACGATGAATATGAGTACATCGAGCTGTACAACATCAGCACAGAGGACGTGAACTTGTATGATGGTTACGAGGGCGCGCCATGGAAGTTCACCGATGGTATTGACTATACATTCCCGGACGAAGTTAACATACCTGCCGGCGGCCGTATTGTAGTAGTGAAGGATATTGACGCATTTACCTGGCGATATCCGGGTGTACCAACTAATATAATTCATGGTCCTTATAGTGGTTGGCTTGCCAACGGCGGCGAGAAAGTGGAGCTGAGCAAGCCCGGTGATGAATATCTGGGGACCCGTTATTATATTCGTGTTGACCGGGTCAGCTATAGTGACGGCTCACATCCACAGGATTGTCCGGGTGGCGTGGACCTCTGGCCGATTGAAGCCGATGGCAGCGGTGATTCCCTTGCCAGCATAGACCCAAACCTTTACGGAAATGACCCTAACAACTGGGCTGCTGCATCGCCTTCACCAGGTGCAACAAATCCGTAAGTTCCTAAGGGAAAATGGCAAGTCAGCCAATCGCTTGACGCATTAGATTTTATCAGACTTTGGCTTTTTATCACCATCAGCCACTCTTGGCATGTGTGGTATTTGGATGCCTCTTAGGTTCAACTAAAAATGTGTTGACCTAACCGCCTCAAATATGTTAAAATAGGTAAGGTTAAAGTGCTTTTAAGAACAAAAAACCAGATTAAAAGACAAAAATTAGTATTCGTGGATCTTACAAACAAGTAAGTGTCCAATAAGAGAACCCACGCATAGGTATCTGTAAAAGAAGTGGTCTACACTTTTTTGTTTTCCTCGAATACTGAGGGGCTTTAAATGCAAACTCGCAAAAGTAATATGAACATCAAAAAGACGCCTAAAAAGTTAGTTGACAGCGATCATCGTTGCCAACATGAGCTGAAATATCTCATCAGCGAGTCAAAGGCTTGTGCGATTGCACAGTATATCAAGCCATACATACCTTTGGATAAATACAGCAAATTACATAGAGGCTGGGCGTATCCGATTGTCAGTCTATATTTGGATTCAAATGATTTCCTACTTTGCCGTGAAAGTTTAACAGGTCAGAAAAATCGCTTCAAACTGCGGGTTCGTAGTTATACTGATCAACCGGACTACCCACGCTTCTTTGAAATCAAGCGTCGCATAAATAATATTATTATGAAAAGCCGGGCTCGGATAGCTCACAAAAATATAGCACCTTTGCTTTCTGGGTTTTCTCTGCCAACGCAGGATTACAATGTCGACGAAGATGCGTTGAAACAATTCCAACTGTATATGAAAATCATTAATGCCAGACCAACAATTCTCATTCGCTACATGCGACAAGCCTACGAAAGAGATTCAGGAAACAAGACCAGGATAACTTTTGACCGACAGCTTGCCTATAAAGTGACCCATTCACCGGAAGTAAATTTCAACGGCCAGGCTTGGCAGCGTAGCCCTTTAACCGTAGGCAAAGTAATTCTGGAGATTAAGATTAAAGGTCACTATCCAGCTTGGTTAAGCCGAATGGTTAAGTATTTCGACTTACGGCAGCAATCCATATCAAAATACGCTACTTCAATCAAACAATCTTGTTTGCTTGGATTCTGTGCACCATATTTAGAGGAGGACACCTATGGATAGAATTTGGCAATTATTGGAAGGAACTCCATTTACAGAGGAATTGTATAATCCAATAAGCGTTATTTTGTCACTATTACTGGCCTTTGTTCTGGGCCAGGTTCTTGCCTGGGTTTATTACTTCACACATAGCGGTCTGTCCTACTCAAGGTCTTTCGTACAGGCGCTGATTCTAATTACCGTCGTGGTCGCAATGGTTATGTCTGTCATTGGTACCAGCATAGTCATCGCAGTCGGGCTGATGGGTGCCTTAGCAATTATACGTTTTCGAAACATAATCAAGGATACCAGAGATATAGCTTTCATTTTCTGTTCATTGGTGGTAGGTATGGCAGCTGGCTTCCACCGATATTACATTGCCATTGTCGGCACAATCATCCTTAGTTCGATAGCAATATACCTGCATCTGACGGGCTTCGGTACACACCAGCCTCACAACGGTTTTTTGCGTTTCAGTCTTGGTGGCCATATTGGACCCGACCATCCAATCACTGCTATTCTTAAACGCTTCTGTAATAATTTCACCCTCATATCAACACAGGATAGCGGATTTGGCAGCTCCGAAGTAGAATACGCTTATCAGTTGATGATACGAAATGCCACTGAAAACGAACAGATGCTGACCGAACTTCAAAGAGTTGAGGGTATCGGGAATATCAGTTTGACAATGCAGGAACAACTGCTGGAGGTATAGCAGACATATGAGGAGGATGAGTCAAAAAAGCCACCATTTCGGCCGTTTGAATATGCATTTTATACCTCTGCTTGTTTGGCTGGCAGCGGTAATTGCCGTGGTTGGACTCTTTTCTCATCGCGCACGACGTTTTGAAGTTTTAGGCGTAGCTCAGAGTCGTATATACCAGGTTGCTGCCACATCCCCAGGACGACTGAAAGATATCCCGGTCAGTTTATTTAACGAAGTTAAGCAAGGACAAACAGTAGCATTGGTCGACACTGTACTTGATAACGAAAAGCGGCCAGAGGGAATGAAAGCCCAATTGGCCACTATTCAGGCGGAAATAGGACACCTGACAGCCCAATTAGTCTCCACCAGGGACAATTTCCTCGCTGATAAGTCTGATAGAGAAACAAACCAGCTTACAAATGCGAGAAGATTCGCCATCGACATGGAAAATGCGAGACTTGATATATTGAGGTTGAGAGCACTAATTGAAACTGACCGGGCAATGCTGGAAGACCTGGCTCTGGAAGTCAAAGTTGCCCAGTACCTCGTGAAAAAGGATGCCGCCGCACCATATGAGCTGCAGAAAGCAAATCTCCAATATAATGCTCTGGCAAAAAAACTTGAAGAAAATGAGCATCTAATAGAGCAGGCCAAAAATGACCTGCAGGAATCACTGAGGCGGCGGGATGAATACGCACAACATCAACCATATTATCCCTCAGTAGACAGCGCTTTGAATGTCATACGTAAAGCAATAAAGGTTCAAGAGCAGCGGATGGACGAACTGACGGTTAAATATGCAGCACTGCAGCTCAAGGCTCCATTTGACGGTGCGGTCAGCCAGGTCCTGCGCCAACCAGGAGAGGCAGTTTTAGCCGGTGAGCCGATACTGACCGTAACAGAGGTTAAGCCCAGCGAGATTATCGCCTATGTAAGCGAAAGCCAAGCAAACCTGATTCAAGAAGGAATGAAAGTAGAACTTATCAAAGATAGTGAGGTGGCACAGATTGTGACTTCCTATGTAAAATACGTTGGACCGACCATTGAACAAATGCCGATGCGGTGGTGGCGAAATCCCAACATCCCTCAATGGGGTCGACCATTCCTGGTTGAAGCTCCCACTCAAATGAAACTGATAATGGGAGAGAGGGTCGGAATTCGCAGATTGTAGATTAAAACATCAAGGCCGGAGGAGGTAAATCCAAAGAGCAAAACGAAATTAAAACTTCTTTAATAGAAAATCGACGCCAAATATATGATTTGCAATTGTTTTAATAAAAATCTTCTGTACTTGATTATATGCGTGTTTGCTGGCTTATGCGCACTTAATGGATGCGGTCATCAGGACTATAAAAAAGACGCTGACGAAAGAGTTTATAAAATCATTGACCGAAAATGGAAGGACGAGTTTGGTGTAAAGGCCAATTACAAAATCAGTGATACAATACCATCACCTAACGACATTCAAATCGAGAAAGCTGTACCTGCTTCAGGAATACTGACGCTGCCACAAGCAATATCTATCGCAACAGCTTACAATCGCGAATATCAAACCCAAAAAGAAGAACTTTATATCAAAGCGCTTGATTTAAGACTGACACGGCATGAGTTTGAGACACAGTTTTTCGGCAATACAAGCGGTGGATATGCAGCGGACCGCAATGACGAGGCATACGGATTTGAAGGAGGCCTTGGCCTCAACCGGTTATTAGCCAGCGGTGCCAGAATCAGTAGTAAAATAGCTATGGCTTATATAGATGTGCTTAGTGGTAATCTAAATAGCGGTATGGCTACAATTCTAAGCGCAACAGTAGTACAGCCGCTGCTTCGCGGCAGCGACCGCAAAGTCGTTTTGGAAAATCTCACCCAGGCAGAAAGAGACACACTATACCAGGTGCGTTTGTTCAATCGGTTTCGCAAAACATTCGTGGTATCGGTTATAAGCCAGTACTACCTGGTTCTGCAGCAGTATGATGCAGTGAAAAATGCGCAGAGGAACTATAACACGCTAAAGTGGCTATATGATAAGGCGGAAAAATTAGTTGATGCAGGACGCCTGCCCAAGCTGGAGCTGGAACGAATCCGCCAGGAGATTCTTCAAGCTCTGGATATCTACATTCTGGCTGAAAAAGAATATAAACAGGCACTCGACGAATTCAAGATAACTCTGAGTTTGCCTACCACGGTGGAATTTCAATTGGACGTAGATGAACTCGAATCTTTAAGAACTACAGAAATGACTTACCCTGACTTTTCTGAGACTGAAGCCATCGAAACTGCCTTGGTTCGGCGTTTAGACCTTGTCAATAGTGCCGATGCCATTATCGATGCTGAGCGTAAGGTTTATGTTGCTGCTGACGGTCTCAAAGCAGATGCAAACCTGGTTGGATATGGCAATTTCGTCTCATCAAGAAAGGGTGACCGCCGCAGTCTTGGCCCTCTGAAAGAGGAATATGGCCTTGATATCGAACTAAGCCTGCCACTCGACCGGGTAGCTGAGCAGAACATTTATCGCAAAACGCTGATAACACTGAGCCAAAAACAGCGAGAATACGAACAGACCTCCGATATAGTTAAATTGGAAGTCCGTCAGGCATATCGGGACTTGAAAGAAGCGGCCCAAAGCTATCATGTCCAGGTAGAAGGTCTCGAATTGGCAGAGAAACGACTAAAAAATACGTTTCTGCTTCTTCAGTATGGCCGAGCAAGCAGCCGTCGTGTTCTTAATGCACAGGCTGGCTTATTTGACGCTCAAAATGCCGCTGCTGAAGCTCTGGCCAATTATATGGTCGCAACTTTGAATTTTTATCGTGATACAGGGGTGCTACAAGTACGGCCTGACGGAATGTGGGAGAAAGGTATTGACAGAAAAGTCCCTATAGCAAGCAGTTCTCTGAACACGGTAGGTGCGTCTGATTCTACAACTAATGAAAAACGATTAAGTTTGATGAATTAGCTTGTCTCAAGGACGGTAGAGACAGAGTAATAAAGTGCTTTAGCCAATGATATATCATTATGCGGGGAATCCGCTCAGAAGAGACGATAAAATGTGTTTAAATAAGAAATTCTTGGTGGTCTGCCTGGTCCTGATTTGTTTCGGAACTGTTTTAGGGGCTGATGTTATCCTCAATGAGTATAACGCTGTAGGTAATACGGATTTTCTTAACGGGGGGACAGCTGCGGTTGATAATGATGGGGGCAGAGCATCGGATATTTATTTTGGCCGAATCCAAGCCAACGGCGGCGACTGGTTTGAATTGGTTGTAATCACCGACCATTTGGATATGCGAGGATGGAGGCTTGATATTTATGAAGATGGAGCCTTTAATGAAACTCTGGATTTAACCAACCATCCCATCTGGTCGGATTTACGCAGTGGAACTATTATCACAGTATCTGAGGATTTACCGAGTGATATAAGTTACAATCCCGCAGCAGGAGACTGGTGGATAAATGTTCAGGCGAATAATGATGCCAGTGGTCTCTACATCGAAGCCTCCAATTTCGCTGTAAGCAACATAGACTGGCAGCTCAGGATAAGAAATGCTGCAACTCAAGTCATATTTGGTCCGGCAGGTGAAGGTATTAGTCCCGCAAGTGGAATTAGTAACACAGAGATATTCAGACTTGAGGCCGACCCGAGCGCATCGATTACTCCCAACTCGACTGATTATGACGATGGAAAAGATTTTAGCACCTTTGGTACCCCGAATCGATGGGGAGTCCAGGATTTTAGTCAGCTGCGTACTGTTGCTCCTGCGTCTGCTTCGGTTACTCTATTGACCCCCGATGGAGCAGAAGTGATAATGGCCGGCACTACTTATAAAATTACATGGCAAAATCAAGGGACTATCGACAATATTCTAATTGAATTCTCTGTTGATAGTGGCAAAACATGGTCGGAGGTTTATCCGCCGAACGCCGGCAACACCGGCGAATATGACTGGCTTGTGCCAACAGTAGATTCTCAAAGCTGTTTAGTCCGCGTTAGCAGCACTTTTAATCCGGCTGTTTACGATATTAGTAATGGAACATTTTCGATATACCAATGCATCTTGTTGGGTGATGTAACAGGCGATTGCATTGTAAATCTGTATGACCTTGCAGCTATGGCATTAGACTGGTTAGGGTGCGCTAATCCATACGACCCAGCTTGTGATTGATTAGCAAAAGATAAACCAACAAAAAGAGAACACCAGTGATAAAAGTGAGAAAAACAAAGCAGCAGCAGTAAGGACTGGCACTGACGATTTACCTATAACAGCAAACGAAAACGCTTACAAACCAGCTTACAAAAAATGCTTACTTTGGATTTGACCAGCCGTCCTTGATTGACATTAAGCAAGATAAGAAGCAAGCATCGGTCGAAAGCGATAAGTCTTTAGAATCAGAGATATTAAGCGATGAAAATAATCAGATGTCCCCACTTGACACTTCAAAAAGGACAGGCGGCGGTCGGATTCGAACCGACGAATAACGGTTTTGCAAACCGTCGCCTTAGGCCACTTGGCTACGCCGCCAACTGTCCGTTCTCCGTCGTATCCATTCTCCGCCCCTTAAGGGCTGCGAAGGACGAACTACAAAGGACGAACTACAAAGGACGAACAAACTCGTTTAAGCTTATCGCCAATCGGCCCATTTTTCAAGCAGGATAAACGTTTTTTTACTTATCTTTTACAACTCTTTGGCAATATTTTCAGGGTGAAAAGCGTCTAACTCTAAGCTGAAAAACTAATTGCAGTGGTTAGAATAGCCGAGTTTTTAGTATGAAGTATATATATTCAAAAATCCGTGGTTTTACCGGAACTTCCGGAGTAATTTTTATGTCAATATCCAGAAATGGGAGCGATTGTACAGTTGTGGGCCGGTTTTCATCTTTAATTTTATAACCTTTTATTGTATAATAAGATAGAAAAACGTAAAGTAGTCGCCACGGCGCCCAGCCAGGGTTGACTTTGTTGAGAGGTCATATTGGAGAAGAGTGTTATGTTCGAGACTCCGGCAGGGCCTTCACCCAGACGAGTTTGTAGGTTTCGACCTACATTTGTAGGGTGGGCTTTGTGTGCAACTATAATCTTTGGCCTCACAGGTGCATGCAGCACGGAGCATTATAAATCGCAAGCCGACAAAGAGGTGTATAAGATTGTTGATGGCAAATGGCAGGATGACTTTGGGACAAAAACCAATTACAGAATCAGTGATGTAAACGCTTCGCCCAACGACATTAGTATTGAAGAAGCTATAACTGATTCAAGAGTCATAACTCTCGCACAGGCCGTTGCTATCGCTACCGCACATAATCGAGATTATCAAAGCCAAAAAGAAGCCCTTTACTTAATAGCACTTGATTTGACGCTGGCTCGACACCAGTTCGCTCGGCAGTGGTTCGGCACAATTGATGCCAGTTACGACAAAGACAGCGACGATGAACGTGTCGGCAGTGGTATTGGCGTTGGTTTTGAACAACTATTGGCTGGTGGGACTCAGATAAGCACCAGTATCGCTATTGATTGGGCGCGTTTTCTAACCGGCGACCCACGAACATCACTCAGTTCGGTTCTCAGTGCAACTGTCGTACAACCGCTGCTGAGAGGTAGTAGGCAAGAGGTGGTTCAGGAGAACCTTACTCAGGCGGAGCGGAGCGTCTTATATCAGATACGCTCATTCAATCGTTATCGTAAAACGTTTGTGGTATCTATCGTAGAAGATTATTACAGTGTTTTGCAGCTGAGGGAAGAGGTCACCAATGCCAAGAATAATTACGATATGCAGGTTGAATCGAAACAGCGTCTGGATATGTATGCTGAAGCAGGTCGCGTCGACCGGTTCGATGTGGATGAGGCGGAACAGAGTATGTTAACAGCGGAAAACAACTGGGTAGCAGCCCGGCAGAGGTATGAACAGGCACTCGATGAGTTTAAGATACGGTTATCTTTGCCAACTGACGCTGATATAGAGTTAGACCCGGATGAGCTGGAGGCCTTAAAGAAGATTGGGATAACTGAGCCCGACTATGCACTGGAGGTGGCTGTTGAAACGGCATTAGTTCGACGTCTGGATTTAGCTAATAGTGCCGATGAGGTCGATGACGCTGAGCGCAAAGTGATGGTGGCCGCCGATAATCTTGGCGCGGAACTGAACCTGACCGGCAGCGCCGGTGTGGGTTCAACAGAAAAGACAGACTTTACAAGGTTGCAGTTTCATAATGGAACCTATGGACTGGGCCTCGAAGCTGATTTGCCTTTTGACAGAAAAACCGAGCGTAACGCCTATCGTGAGGTGCTGATAGCATTTACGCGGCAGCAGCGGACATATCAAGACGGTATTGATAATGTTAAGTTGGAAGTGCGCAACGCATATCGCCGTCTGCAAGAACAAGCGGAGGCATATCGTATTCAAAAATTGAGTTTGGAACTGGCCGAGAAACGGGTCGAGAGCAACGAAATGTTATTAGACGCCGGCCGAATAACAGTGCGACTTTTGCTGGATTCACAAAATGCTTTGGTAAATGCCCAAAATAATTATACAAGAGCATTAGTAAGCCATACCGTTGCAAAATTGAGCTTTTTCAGCGATATTGGTGTATTGCAGGTTAGACCTGATGGGATGTGGGAGTAACAGGTGCGGTGAGGAGATTGAATAATGGCAAAAAATAATATAAACGATGAACTGCTTAAGCGTAAATCCTTCAGGATTATCAGCGCAATTGTACTCGTTGTAGTTGTTGTCCTGGCGCTCATTCTGTTCGGAACAGCTGGCAGCAATACCGGGCCGACTAATGAACAGGCCACTTTCGCAGCCAAGCGAGGCCCTCTGACTATCAGTGTGCTGGAGTCAGGCACTATAAAAGCCAGAGAACAAATTATCATAAAAAATGAAGTCGAAGGCCGGACCTCTATTATATCTCTCATCCCCGAAGGAACACACGTCAAAAAAGGAGACCTCCTCATCGAACTGGACGTAAGCTCATTGCAGGACAACAAAATCGACCAGGAGATTCGAGTGCAGAATGCCGAGGCCTCTTACATCAATGCCAAGGAAAATCTGGCGGTGGTAAAGAATCAGGCCGAGAGCGACATCGATAAAGCCAAGCTCACGCTCGAATTTGCCCAGCAGGACCTGAAGCAATACAAGGAAGGGGAGTATCCCAACGAAAAAACAGCTGCTGAAAATGCAATTACTCTGGCAGAAGAGGAACTCGCACGTGCGGAAGAGACTCTTGCATGGTCACAGAAGCTTTATGATAAAAAATACATGGCCAATGCCGAACTGCAGGCTGACAAGCTGACCGTAAGCCGCAAGAAAAATGACCTGATTCTGGCACAAAACAATTTTAAGCTGCTGGAGGACTTTACCTACCAACGCAAAATCAAACAGCTCGAAAGCGACCTCAAACAGGCCGAGATGGCTTCGGAGCGCACAGAGCGAAAGGCCAGAGCCGATGTCATCCAGGCAGAGGCCGATTTCAAGGCGAAAGAGGCGGAATATAAGCGTCAGGAGGATAAGCTGACAAAGATAGAGGACCAGATAAAGAAAGCCGAAATACATGCCCCTGCCGATGGAATGGTAATCTATGCAACCAGCGCAAGAAGAGGCGGTTGGCGAGATAACCGGGAGCCGCTGGATGAAGGTGTCGAAGTTTTCGAAAGACAAGAGTTGATATACCTTCCAACTGCCACATCCTCAATGGCTGAGGTGGATATACACGAGGCGAGTCTCGAAAAAGTCAGGGTGGGGCTTCCCGCAGTAATAACGGTCGATGCGCTTCCGGGCAAAAAGTTTCTTGGTTCCGTCGCTCGTATTGCACCTCTGCCCGACCCACAGAGTATGTGGATGAATCCCGACCTTAAAGTCTACAACTCAGACGTATACCTGGAAGGCAATGACCCATCGCTGCGAACAGGCATGAGCTGTAAAGTCGAGATAATCATCGCACAGTATGAAGATGAGGTATATGTACCTGTTCAGTCAGTCCTGCGGGTAGGAGCCGGTCATGTCATCTACGTTGTCAAAGGCGGGACTATCGAAGATCGAAACGTCGAGATTGGCTTCGACAATAACAGAATGGTCAGAATCATCCGCGGTCTTAAAGAGGGAGAACTTGTCCTGCTTACACCTCCATTAAAATCCGCGTCTGTCGATATTGGCTCAGAGGTTGTAGGCACCGGCCAGCTTGGTTCCATAGACACATCCGACACTCTGAAGCAACAGATAAACAAGAAACTTGAAGTCGCCAATGGGACGCAACCAGAGGCCAGCCAGCAAGACCAAGAAGCATCACCTCAGGATGCCTCTTCCGAATCTGAAAAGATGCGGAAGCGATTTGAGAACATGTCGGAAGAAGAGCGACAGAAAATGCGTGAGAAATTCGAGAACATGTCGGAAGAAGAACGCGAACAGATGCGGAAACGCTTTCAGGGCTCAGGAGAAAGACCAGGGCAGCGACCTCAGGAAAGGAATCAGTAGATGGCAGACCAGCCCCTGATAGAAAATGACGAAATCGTCAAGCTGGATAAAGCCTACAAAACGTACCAGATGGGAATGCAGGAAGTACACGCGCTTGCAGGCGTAACAATCTCCTTTAAAAAAGGCAGCTTCTGGGCCATTATGGGGCCAAGCGGCTCAGGAAAAAGTACCATGATGAATATCCTTGGATGCCTTGACCGGCTTACCAGCGGCCGGTATCTTCTCGAAAGCAGGAATGTCGGTAGTCTTGATGATGATTCTCTAAGCGAGCTTCGGCTCAGGCATCTTGGGTTCGTATTCCAGAGTTTCAACCTGATACCCCAGCT
>Ga0315548_1000957_pt1 | contig 25463 bp, 21 predicted proteins | sample SalMarSW160110MG_2_FD_202540 | JGI IMG/M metagenome (GOLD analysis project Ga0315548, IMG submission 202540) | Salt marsh sediment microbial communities from the Plum Island Ecosystem LTER, Massachusetts, United States - Salt Marsh Sediment SW1601-110 ...
CCGGGTTAGGGCACGCTTGGTCGAAGTCGAACCGATTAGCAGCTCAGGTGAGGCTGTCGAGTCTCCTGCGCCTTATATCAGCAGCCAGAGGTTCATGCCACCGGCCCATCCCGGCACTGGTTTGGCGGCCTCTCCGGGAATAGAGCTCGACCTGCGGGGTCAGCGAGCTGATGAAGCCCTGCAGGCCTTGGACCGCTACTTGGAGGCCGCCTATCTTTCTGGCTTGCCGTTCGTACGTATCATCCATGGAAAAGGCACTGGAAGATTACGCCAGGCAGTGCGCCAGGCGCTACCTAGCCATCCCCACGTCAAATCCTTTGAGCCGGGCGGCGAAAAAGAAGGCGGTGAGGGTGTCACCGTAGTGAAATTGGAAGGCAATTGAGGCCCTCAGCTTTTAAACGGTGTAGATCAAGACCCTGAATAATGGGTATGTATTGCTTCTCCGGCAGGTTATTGAAAACCATACAAATGCAGTCAGTGAGGAGGAGCCGCGCATGAGCGATAATATCGTTTATATATCTAACGTTCGGGTTGAAAGGGTGAAAGGACCTTACCGGCGCGCCTATCTACCAGTAAAGTCTGAACCGATCGCCTTCGGGGTGCATTCCGAGATTGCTGAATTTTATGGCACCGATTTATAAGTGCACCACCCGCATGCTGCTACCTTGGATTACCTGGTTGCTGCCGCGACCGGTTGACTGACCGGCACCTTTGGTGGCGCGCTGGAAGCGCGCCGAATTCCTGCAGGAGAAGGTTATTTGACCTCAGAAGGTCAGGGCGAGATCGGAAAAGATGGAAATGTCCTACTGGTCAAGCGCATCCATGTGACTTATCACCTCAAATTGTCCTTTGATCAGCGTGAAATGGCAGAACGGGTGCACAGCTTTCATGCGGATTTCTGCCCGGTGGCCCGCAGCATCCGTAATTGTATTTATATCAGCACCTCGTTAGAAATGGAACAGGACTGATTGGGAGTTTGATTAATCCATGCCTCAACCTATTGATGTTGTGCTTATCGGTGCTGGCGAGCGCGGTGCGCAAGCCTACGGGCTTTATGCCCTGACAAATCCAGATCAACTGCGTTTTGTGGCGGTGGCAGAGCCTATCCCGGAACGGCGCGTCCGCTTCTCCGCACAGCATCATATCCCTTTGGAAAATCAATACGAATCCTGGGAGGGGTTGTTTGAGCGCTCCCCACTCGGCCAGGCTGCGCTGATATGCACGCAAGACCAGCAACATACCGCTCCAGCTCTGGCAGCCCTGGCAGTTGGCTATGACGTGCTGTTGGAGAAACCCATGGCTACCACACCCCGGGAATGTCACCTGCTCGTGAAAAAAGCGGAGGGGTCCGGCCGCCGGCTGCAAGTCTGCCACGTTCTGCGATATACTCACCATTTCCAGAAGATGCGCCAAATCATCCAATCTGGCGTCCTGGGTCAAATCGTTAACGTGGCACACCGGGAGAACGTCTCCTTTTGGCATATGGCGCATAGTTATGTGCGAGGCAATTGGGCTAACAGTAACCAGAGCAGCTCGATGATCCTGGCAAAATGTTGTCATGATTTCGACATCTTGACCTGGATGTTGGGACGCAGGTGCCAGCAGCTCAGCAGCGTCGGGAATCTGATCCATTTCCGGCAGGAGAACTCCCCGGAAGGCGCCCCCGAGTACTGCCTGGATGGCTGCCCTGCGGCGGGTAGCTGTCCCTATTACGCGCCTTTCATATACATTGATCTGCTGCCTCTATGGCGTTCTTTCGGGGAAACAGCCACAGGGTTGTCTCGCCTGGTGGCGATTGCCCAGCAACGCGCTCCTGGATTGCTCAAGGCGCTGTCGTGGATCGCAGCAGACTTGCGCCAGGCTAGCGATTATCGTGGCTGGCCACGATCTGTGGTCGCTATGGATCCCACTCTGGAAAATCTCAGCGCTGCCCTGAGACGAGGGCCTTATGGTCGCTGTGTCTATCGCTGCGACAATAACGTTGTCGATCATCAAGTCGTGCTGATGCAATTTGAGGGAGGTTTTTCGGTAAGCCTGACGATGCACGGTCATTCTCATGTTGAGGGGCGTACGACCCGCATCGAAGGATCCCGGGCTACTTTGCTGGCTCAATTTGGCTTGGGAGGGTCATGGATCGAGGTACAAGAACATCGCGGCGAGGACCATCTACGCTACGACACCAGCGGACCGGTGGGCGGCCATGGTGGTGGAGATGAAGGGCTGATGCAGTCTTTTGTGCAAAGTCTGCGCGATCAGACCCGAAATAACATGACGACTGCCCAAGAAGCAATCGAAAGCCACCTAATGGCTTTCGCTGCCGAACAGGCCCGGCTGGAAGGTAGCGTGATACGAATGAGCGCATTCAGGGACGCCCAAGAATTAATCCTTCAATAACCCTTTTTAGCACAATCGAACGGTGGGAAATGTAGTTCCAACCCCTCTCAGCAATCTGCTGGCAGCATTCCTTCTCCCCGGTGATCCCAAACCTGCTCGAATTTCAGGATGCGCCTACGGATATACCAGGCACGCGGGTCCGCTTCTGAGCGTTTCTGTTCGATCAAATCCATAGCTTCTTCAGACGAATATCCCTGAGCGATCAAGATTGCTGCGCCCATTGCCACCCCGCGGTGTGCTCCCGCGGCGCAGTGTACATACACTTTACCTCCCTGTTTGATGATCTTATTGGCTTGAACGGCACCTTCACGCAAGGCTCGCATTGGGATCGGGATTAAGGGCGTGTCAAAAGTAGGTAACCATAGAGAAGTTATGGGCTCATCATGAAAATCAGGATAAGGGCGGCGTTCAAAACGCATATTGATCACCAGGCGCACGCCCAGAGACCGCAGCAGGGGATAGTCTTGTGATTGGGGGGTTTTACCGATAAATAAATAATCCGTGATCTTCGAAAAATCCATACAGCAATGTTACCACAATCAGCATGCCTGACTTGCTTGCATCGATTGAAGTGAGTGTTTCTTAAGATCACCCCACCAATTTTGCGGGTAAATCACCCTAACCTCGATTTACGATCTCAAACCTGGCTCCCCCGCTCGCCTTGCAAGGATAAACCTGGGGGCTGTGCCCGACCTTGGCTCGGTATTCCGTACTCAAGCTCTTTATGAAGCCTGGCGTTTCAGATTCTTCGACCAGATTAACTGTGCATCCTCCGAAGCCTGCGCCAGTCATACGCGCCCCCAGGCAACCAGGCAGATGGTGAGCGATTTCCACCAAAATGTCTAACTCAGGGCAGCTCACTTCGTATAGATCACGCAAACTGGCGTGACCAGCAAACATCAATGCCCCAAAGGTGCGCTTGTCGGAACGTCGCAAAGCTGATACGGCGGTTTCTACCCGAGCGATTTCTCTTACGACGTGCTCGGCACGCTGGCGAATAGGTACGGGCAGGAATTCACCAAAGGCGGCCAGCTCGACTGGCGAAACATCTCGCAGCGATTGGATCTCTGGAAGGTGCTTTTGCAAGATTCTTACAGCCTGCTCGCAAGCCGTGCGCCTCTCGTTATACCCAGAGTCTGCCAGGTTGCGGCGTATCCCGGTGTCAGCGATGACCAGAGATGTAGCGGGCGGTAAGGGCAACGCTTCCCAAACCAGGCTGCGGGTATCAAAGTACAAAGCGTGATCTTCGATCCCATGAAAACTGGCAAACTGATCCATCAAACCGCTGGCAACACCCACATAGCCATTCTCAGCCTGCTGGCACAGGCGTGCCAGCTTCATCTTATCCCCGTCCCAACCCCCACTCGCCGACCAAGCCGTCGCGAAAGCCACTTCCACTGCTGCAGAAGAGCTTAAACCCGCGCCGATCGGTATGTCTGAATCATAAGTTGCCTGCAATCCAGACACATCCAGACCGGCCTTTTTTAAAGACCAGGCCACACCAGCCGGGTAAAATGCCCATTTGGGCAAGGGCTGTTTATGAATATCGCATTTGTATTCCAAAGATTGCAGATTAAAGGTTACCTCTTCTTCGAAGTCTTTGGCGTATAGGGTAATGACCTCTTCTGGGGTCGGAACGGCAGCCAGGGAGACGGCGCGGTCAATGGCAGCTGGCAGCACTGGACCATCATTGTAATCAACGTGTTCTCCCAGAAGGTTCACCCGGCCTGGGGCCTTGACGAGCAACGCAGGCGCCTTACCAAAATGCTCTTCAAATACTGTGCTAATCTCCACAGAAATACTGCCTCTAGCGCGTAAGAATGGCCAGAAGATTGCCCAAAAGGACTACTCCAATTAAGCCCCAGATCCAGCCGGTAGCCCCATTCCGGGCTGCAAAATACAGCGCTAACGGCGGCAAGGTGATCAACAAGAAAGCAAGCAAGTGCATTTGAAATTTACGGGTTGATAGCCAGTTTAAGAAATTTGTCATAGCGACCCTTATACTTACAGCCTATTTGAGTGCGCCAGTTTGAAAGGCGATCAAAGATTCAAATGAATCCAAACGCCGATAATTGTCAGAAGGCTGATCAATAACACCAGAAGGCCGGTATAAACCACCAGTTTTCGCATCACGTCGCCTTCGCGCCCGGCCATACCGGCTGTGCTTGCTCCCACAACCACTTTCGTGGGTGCCATCACCGATGCCAAGGCAGCGCCTGCGGTCTGGGCTGCCAGGATAAGCGCCGCGCTGTATCCGAGAAGCTGGGCCGTTCGCAATTGCAGGGCGCCGAAGACCACATTAGAGTTGGTATTACTGCCGGTCATGAATGCGCCTAGAGCCCCAATCCAGGGAGCCACCAGTGGGTATAGGCTTTGAATCCCCTCCGCCAGACCGCGTGCCAGGGTGTCAGTCATGCCCGCGTTTTCCATGATTACAGCCATGGCTACCATCGAGGCGATGCTCACGCTTGATGACATCACTCGCCGGACAGTACCACTGATAATTCGTCCCGCTGCACCAGGGTGATAGAGTCCTGCCCAACCATAGATCAGGTAAGCCAGGATAGAGGAATAAGCCAATACGGTCCCGGTATGGCGAAACAACGGGATATTTCGACCAGGGCCAGCCGGCGTGATGAAACCTTGCGAAGTGCTTACCTCTGGGAAGTTCACCTGGATCACCACCTGACTCAGGAAAGTTTTTATCGCCGGAATCAACTGCACTGCCAGAATTATGATGACCAGCACGCCGTATCCTGAAAGCGCCACAGCCAGGGCGCGCCCGTCCAATTCCCCGTTATCTTGCTGCTCCCCACGGACGCGCCGGGCTAATGGGTATGCCACCAATAGACCCGCCAGCCCTCCACAGAAGGAGCCGATATTCCAAAATCCCGAGGTCACAACCACATATTGAACTGTGCCCATAACGGTTCCCAACACGACCACCGGTCCAAGTAACCTTCGAACGGCCTTCCAGCCACCGGCAGCATGAGCAACCATCAACCCAACCAACAATCCCGAAATGCTTAAGAACAGCACTGAGATCGGCGCTAGGATTTCACCGGGCAGTCCGGTCGCAGCCATTAAAGCCTGAAAAGAAGAGCCCAGCGATCCAAAGGTCACTGCCCAACCGTGCCCTATAGAGGGGATGACGACAGCTGCCAGCGGTGTGAAACCCAATCCAACCAATATCGGGGCAATTACAGCCACCGGAACGCCAAAGCCGCCTACGCCTTGCAGGAAGGAAGCGAACGCCCAACCAATGATCAGGGCTTGCATACCGCTATCAGCAGTTAAATGAGGGAGAGCCTGACCGATCATGTTGATTGCTCCAGCTTCGTCAGCAACCCGGTAGAGTAAAAATGCCGCCCAAATGATCATCAAAACATCTACACTAAGCAGCAATGCTCTTACATGTGCGTAGGCTAGCAGCTCTGGCCCGGCACCGAAAAAGAACCTGGCGATCAGTAAAGCGCTTAGGTAGCCAACTCCTCCGGACCGGGATGCTCCCCAGCGAAGCCCTACCATAAGGAAAAGGATCAGTGCAATCGGTATGAAAGCGATAAAGAAATTCATAAAGTTCTCGGGACTAGTAAGAAGATGAGATCAATGGTATTGTCCAGTCGAAAGTCGCTGTGCTCTTCAAGTTCCTACTATTTTGCGCTGGCGGGTGTACCAGTGAACCAAGCCAACCCCAATCAACAGGATAGGCAACAAGATAAAGCCAGCTTCAGGACCAAAGGCGCCACCGGTGAAAAAATCCGGGCCGGAATCGGTATGGTTGATTAATTGAAAAGTCTTTAAACCACTGACAGGAAAACCAAAGACGGCACCTTCAAAGAAATTCCATCCGATGTGCAGACCGATCGGCAGCCACAACTGCTGGGTCCGCAGGTACCCGTACGCCAGGAATAAACCCGCGGCGACCAGTCCGATCAAAGCCGACCAAAAGTAATTAGGGTTGCTCATATGTAGTACGGCGAAAATGATGGACGAAAGCACCAGACCCCCGATTAAGCCAGTCCCTTCAACCAAATTTTGTAGCTGATAGCCACGGGTAAGCAGTTCCTCCTGCCACCCAGTCAGGATAAATATCCCCAGAATGATCAACATGCCGCTTATCACTGCTGGCCAAGGTTGTGTATCCCAGGCAAAGCTTTCAAAGGTCAACCAACCTGCCGCCCATTCGATTAGAAAGACCATAGCCATCATCACGCCAGACAATGCAATGCCGGAAAGCAGATCTCGCAGTGCCTGCGAGCTCCAAACCAACCCTAAACTCACCAGGGACCGCCGGTCTAAATAACGACGCGCCAGGTAGACTGAAATATTTACGGATAAGAATGTCACAACTTGAACAGCTAATAAAGTGCGATTTTGAAGAGGACTGAGAAGAAACGCGTTTCCTAAACTGATGGCGAAGATAACGGCAATGACCTCTAAGAGCAGGAACTGCCCCAATAAGCGCCAACCTGAACGCAGTCGCCGTTCATCAGGAGAGATAAAAATACGGGCGAGCAGGGAGCGATCAGGGGTTGGTGGGCTGCCCATAATGATATTCAATAAAGTTGGTTGTTGGGAAGCGGTCCTTGGTCACTTAGGCTTTTAAATAGACCCCTAATGGGTCAAGCTCCTCTCGCAAGATACGCAGCTCTTCATCACCAGGAGGATCGCTGGTAGATAACTCCGAAGATACCTTTATATCCCACCCGGTGTTTTCTTTGACCATTTCGATGGTTTTCCCGGGATGGAGAGCGGTTAGAATCAATTCACCACTTTCATCTGGTTGCAGTATACCCAGGTCGGTAACCACGGCTTGAGGGCCTCCGCCGCGCAGCTTGGCTGCTTCCCGCTCGGGGCGGCCTCCTAAGAAACCCGCGGATGTCCTAAAGTCAACCTTTTCTGGAAAGCGACGCTTCTGGTGGGGGGTGATTATGTAGCACCGGTTTGCCCAGGCGGCTATCTCCATAGAACCCCCTGAACCCGGTAAGCGGATCTTGGGATGCTGGTAATTTTCTTGGAGGTCAGGGAAACCCCTACCGATTATAGTTGCGTTGATGTTTCCAAACCGGTCGATCTGCGCGCCTCCCATGAAGCCCACATCAATATTGCCACGCTGCAGATACAGGGCAAAAATCTCGTACATGCTGCATACCGCCAGCGAGCCGCTTACCAGGTTCGGGTCGCCGATGGATAGCGGCAACCGAGCTGGTTGTGCTCCGATAACACCTGCTTCGTAAATCATGACCAGATTAGGAGCATGGGTGTGTCGTGCCAGATTACAGGCCAAGTTTGGCAGGCCTACGCCCACAAAAACAACATCTCCGTCTTGCAACAGATGGGCAGCGTTTATGGTTAAAAGTTCAGCAGAAGAATACTTTGTAGTTTGGCTCATGACTATTTGATCTAATACGATCCATAATTAACTGGAGAACTGAGGCCGCTCCTTACTTTCAGACGTTCTTTTACTTCCAGCGCCAACCTGTCCCAGTACTCGGCACGGTCTTCGACGCCATAAACCCACTCGTCCAGGTAAGCCTGCACATCTTCTCGGCTCTTACTGATCTCGTCCCACTGCAGGTAGAAAGCATTATCCCTGTCGTAGTAACCTTGGGTATAGGAGGGATGGGCGGCGAAAGGTTCATGACAAACCGCATCGACAATGAACCCCGGAATCAAGGTGCGATTAGGGTCGGAACGGATGATCTCTTCGCTGACGATTTCCTCGGCGGTTACGATTAGGCGCTTTGAAGCGAAGGCGGCTTCTTTCTGTTCCCCAACAATGCCCCAGATTTGAGCGTTGCCGTCTGCGTCGGCCCGCTGGACGTGCACGATAGCCACTTCGGGGTTGAGTGCTGGCACTACCACTACTTCGCCTCCGGAATAAGGGTCAACGAGGTGGCGATACTGGGGATTTACTTGTTCTAAATGTCCAGCGGCGGTGGGGTTCATCGGCATGAAGGGAATGCCAGCCGCCCCGGCCTGTAAGCGGGATATCATGCTGAAATGGGAGTATTCTTCCCATTCAAGATTTCCCGCCTCGATCTGGGCGCGCACGAAGCGCAGCGAACCCACTCCGGGATTGCCCATATAAGAGAAGATCACTTTACGGGCGCAACCCGCAGCTACTATCTGGTCGTATATCAGGTCGGGGGTAGCACGCGCCAGCACCAGGTCATTGATGCCTTGCCGTATGATTTCATGCCCAGCAGCAAATGGGATCAGGTGTGTAAATCCGGCGGCATATACGGTATCGCCTGGGTGCACGTGACGTCTGATCGCCTCAGAAAGTGAAATTAATTTATTCATCGCTTAATTTATTCAGGGGTATCCCAAATGATAGGTTTGATGCTGTCGAAAGTTGTCGTATGATGAAATTAGGAGGATAGCCTCATCCCTCGCTCACTCAATCTCAGTTTGAATCTGTTCGTGCATGTAAAGCGGCAAATAATAATGTCCGCCCGCATTCTTACCAGTCGAACCGGAGCCTTTCCAACCACCAAAGGGTTGGAAACCTGGCCAAGCTCCCGTGGTGGCTCCCTGAGGTCGGTTTACATAAGTCACCCCGGCCCGGATGTTTTCGAAGAACCACTTGGCTTCCTGTTTAGTTCCATAAAAGCCAGCTGTCAGGCCATAGGTGACGTTGTTGGCCATGGCCATGGCCTCCTCCAGATTTTTCACTTTTGCCAGGGTAGTTATTGGTAAGAACATCTCATACTGCCATAAGCGATGGTCAACCGGTAAGTCAGCAACCAGTGTGGGGGCGCAGAAATAACCTTTGGCATAATCGCCTTCGGTGAGCACTTTACCGCCGGTAAGGAATTTTCCTGCTTGAGAAAGTTCTTCGGTGAAGTTCTTGAAGTCTTTATAGGAGTTCTTGTTGATGACGGGTCCCATATAGACGTTGCGATCGGTAGGATCACCGATGGCCAGCTTTTTCGTGAGGTCGACCAGGCGGGAGACCAGTTCATCGTATAATGGTTCTTCCACGTAAACCCGAGAGCAAGCCGAGCATTTTTGCCCTTGCAGTCCGAAGGCCGACCGAACGATTCCAACGGCGGCGCGCTCTAGATCAGCATGCTGGGAGACAATCGCCGGATTCTTTCCGCCCATCTCCAGGATGGTCGGTCGGGGATATCTCCCTCCAGCAAAATCACGGTAAATCTTCATGCCGACATCGTAAGAACCCGTGAATGTGACCCCATCCACCTCAGGGCTATCGATCAGCGCTTGCCCCAGAGAGCTGCCGGGCCCGCTGACGTAGTTGCATACACCGTCTGGAATACCTGCGTCCCGGAAACATTCGGCCAGCAGGCGTACCGACCAGGGCGTGTCGCTGGCTGGTTTCATCACCAATGTGTTGCCGGAAACCAACGCGGCTCCTGTTGGACCGCCGGTCAGCGCGGTTGGGAAGTTGAAAGGACTGATGACCAGCCAGACGCCATATGGACGCAGCACCGAAAAATTGGTGGCAGTATATCCCACCAGAGGATCACGGCCCATCTCTACCATAAAGCCTTCATTCTTCTCCATTTGGAGGCAGGCGTAGCGGATCAAATCGGCGGATTCGGCTACGTCGCCAAGCGCTTCCATGCGATTTTTACCCACTTCCAATGCCATGGCTACGGCGATATCAAAAATACGCTGGTCGATCAAGTCAGCGGCTTTGCGCATGATCGCTACACGATCTTGCCATTTCATTTTGCCCCACATTGGAAACGCTTTACGGGCAGCAACCATGGCAGCCTTGGCATCTTCGCCGGTGCCTTTTTGGAATATTCCAAGCACTGCCTCGGTATTGGCAGGACTGCGATTTTCGAACTTTTGGTTAGAAAAATGGTCCTTACCATTTATGATCATGCCATATTCTTTCCCCAGGTTGGCCCTCGTGCGCTTCAAGGCTTCATCGAAGTGGGTGTGCAGCTCCTCAGGTGGGTTGAACATGGTCGCATAGGTCAATTTAAATTTATCAGCCATTTGTGATAACCTCCTTAATTAGTTCTAAAAGTTTGTGTGTGGTATGTTGGATTTGCATAGACCTGACCTGGACCCTTGATTGTAGGCATATTCATAGTATAGTCCAGGCATACATTCTCGTCAAAGAAACAGGTCGCTGCTCATATTAATCGGGAGTTAGGAAGGCAGAGGTCTTATTAGGGGTCGGTCGGGCTTTGCCCCCCGACCTCCAGCCAAATCATTCAACTGAATAAGTCCTGTTGAAATTGAATGAAGTAGCATTTAAGTTGCGTCCTTGCCAATTTTGCGCTAAACTCTATCAAGATAAGAAATTTTGTCTTTGGCTGCTTTCATTGTGGTATGAAAAGTGACTTTTCATCTTGCTTTATCCCCAAACACGATGAGGCCCTGTGAGCTGCTCCATTATAAGCAACCCTAAAGAGGCGTAATCGCTTGAATTTGGGTGAAAAATGAAACCTTGAAAATTATATCACCGCTGGCCTGCTCTCCTTTGACTGATATCGGCTTGATCACTACTACCTATGAATGAAAATCAAAACCTGATGCTTTTTACAAAAAAGACTTATATTGGCATCGATCCCACTGCTGGTCAACGTCCCTTCACGTACGCCGCTCTTGATCACGACCTGGGTCTCTTGGCACTCGGGCAAGGTCATATCGATGAGGTCTTAGCTTTTGTTGCTGGGCAGCGAGCAGCTGTGGTAGCTGTGAGCGGACCTCGCCGTCCCAACCAAGGTGTGATGGCTAACCAACAGGTGCGCGATAACCTTTCGCCTCCACCCAGACCCGGGCGTTGGGACAACTTTCGCCTGGTCGAATACCAGCTGCGCCAGCGTAACATAACCATGCCACAGACCCGGTCTGACGGGCAGGATTGCCCGATGTGGATGCGCATGAGTTTTAAGCTTTTCCACAGGCTGGTTGCACTAGACTATCAGGTTTTTCCCCAGGAAAAGGCGACCCGACAATGTATGGAAGTATATCCTCACGCTTGTTACACGACCTTGCTAGGAAATATCCCTTTCCCCAAACACACCTTAGAGGGGCGCTTACAGAGACAACTGATTCTTTACCAACAAAAACTTGATATCCCCGACCCGATGCGCTTGTTCGAAGAAATTACCCGCCACCGCTTGTTGCAGGGAATTTTACCTTTGGAGGATCTCCTCTTGTCTGAGGAACTCGATTCCTTAGTGGCTGCCTACACCGCTTGGGTTGCTACCAGCCACCCGGAGCAGATCACCTTGCTTGGAGACCCTAATGAAGGTCAGGTGGTTATACCGGTTGGGGCTTTGAAGGCGCGTTATTGAGGTTGCCATCATAAAAGATCTTTGCTTTCATGTAATAAAATCAACAATTAAATCAACGGTTTTATCGAAATCCTTTGGTTTGCAAATCCCTTTAAGAGTGGAATCCTATGGCTAAACACAATGTCAAATTAATCATCAATCCCAATGCTGATTTGGGGCGCGCCTGGAGATGGGCTTCTGATTTACGACCGATTGTGGAAGAATTTGGCGGCGCGGATTGGGCCGGCACAGTCTACCCAACCCATGCAACCGAATTAGCTCGCCAGGCTGCTGAGCAGGGCTACAGGATGGTTGTTGCTGTCGGCGGTGATGGCACAGTCCATGAAGTGATAAATGGGCTGATGCAAGTTCCTGCAGATCAACGGCCGCTTTTGGGGGTGGTACCGATGGGCTCCGGCAACGACTTTTCTCACAACGTGGGTATAAAAACCCGCCCCGACCAGGCAATGCGCCAGGTTTTTACCAGCCAACCCCTCAAAATAGATATCGCCGTGATCGAAGATAGCCTGGGACGGCGTGAATATTGGGATAACACTCTGGGTGTAGGTTTTGATGCCACGGTAAACATCCGTTCACATGACCTTCCAATTGTGCATGGTTTTTTGATGTATTTGATCTCCGTGATACAGACCATCATGCTCAACCATGATGCTCCTCGTATGTCTATCGAAACCGATGAGGAGCAGTGGACAGAAAATTTGTTAATGATCGTTATGTGTAACGGTCCTCGCGAGGGTGGTGGTTTTTTCGTTGCTCCCGAGGCACGCCCTGACGATGGTTGGCTGCATTACACAGCCATTCGCCAGGTTTCTCGTTTGATGATGTTTCGCTTGGTCCCTGAAGTCATGAGAGGCACTCACGGCCGTTTTCCCCAGGTTCGCATGGGAAAGTTTCGCAAACTTTCATTGAACGCTGACCGTCCTCTGCACATTCATGCCGATGGTGAAATTTTCGCCGGATTCGGCACCGAAGTAAAACAGCTAACCATCGAGATCCTCCCTGAGGCCCTTGAGATTATCGTTTAATGCTATGCCCCGCTCTTTTTGGCTGGTAACTGGTGGGTAAGACATGCAACCTCATGCCCAACTTGATCAAAAGCCTTCAGAGTCATGACCTGGGTTATCTCCGCATCTTGGCGACCTTGTGGGGCCTGCAGCTGAGCGCCACCGAGGTTAGAGAGGCCGTGGACCAGCTGGCGCCAGAGCTGCGCAACATGCAATTAGTCGCCGAGATCCTTGACTCGCTACCGAATGAGGCCCGTCAGGCTTTGGATGATCTGCTGCGTAACGGTGGTCGTTTACCCTGGCCTCAGTTCACCCGCCAATACGGCTCAGTGCGAGAAATGGGTCCGGGACGACGCGACCGGGAACGCCCATATCTTAAACCGGTTTCGCCTGCTGAAGTCCTTTGGTACCGGGCGCTGGTTGCCCGGGCTTTTTTCGATAGCCAGACCGGGCCCGAAGAATTCGCTTATATCCCAGAGGACTTAATAGCTCTGATGTCTCCGCCACAAGGTAATACCGTCCCTTTCCTGGGACATGGAGCTGCACCCAGGGAATACACCCACGAAATCCTGGTCAGTGACCGGATTTTGGATGACTGCTGCACGCTGCTAGCTGCCCTCCGCATGGGATTTCCTGCTGGGGATGTTGACCAGGTCGCCTATTTAGGGACGATTTCCCATACCGTCCTGCGGGAGTTACTTGATGCTGCGGGTCTTCTGGATGAGAATGGGGCACCACGACCCGAGCTAACCCGCCTTTTTCTCGAAGCGAGCCGAGGAGAAAGCCTGGTGAAATTGGTGCAGGCCTGGTTACACAACCCAACCTTCAATGAACTTCGCCTGATTCCAGGGCTATCATTCGAAGGCGAGTGGCAGAATGATCCATTACAAACTCGCCAGTTCCTGCTAGATTGCCTTTCCAAACTCCCGAAGAACACTTGGTGGAGCCTGAATGCATTTATAAGCGCTATCCAGCAGCAATCTCCCGATTTTCAACGCCCAGCCGGCGATTATGATTCCTGGTTTATCCGAGACCAAAGTACGGGCAACTTCTTGCGTGGTTTCGAACATTGGGAAGCGGTCGATGGGGCTTTAATCCGCTTTATTATTACAAAATTGCTTCACTGGTTAGGCCTTCTGGATTTGGCCATGCCCACGCCGACTGCCCGAGCAGGGCAGCCGGTGGTGAGTGCTTTCCGCTGGTCAAAATGGGGAGAGGCCTTGCTAAAGGGTACTGCCATCGAGAGATTACCAATTGAAGATCAGAGGATTCAGGTCAATTCTGAGGCGAGTTTGTTCGTGCCGCGCTTGGTACCCCGCCCGATCCGTTATCAAGTAGCGCGCTTTTGCGATTGGGAAGAAGAGCGTGAAGACGGATACCGCTACCATATAACCCCGGGCTCCCTTGAACGCGCCCGCCAACAAGGTCTGTTTGTCAGTCATCTACTGGCTTTGTTCCGACGGCACGCTCTGGCCATCCCCCCCAGCCTGTACACCGCCCTGGAACGTTGGGAGCAGCATGGCAGCCAGGCCAGCCTGACAAATCTACTGGTATTGCGATTAGGCTCGCCAGAAATCTTACAGGAATTGCGCGCCTCCCGAGCCAATCGCTTTTTGGGTGACCCCCTCGGTCCAACCGCCGTAGTTGTCAAACCCGGCGCCTGGAAGAAAGTGCTCAAGATCCTGGCTGAAATGGGGTATCTCGGCGAGGTAAATTTGGGGGATACCAACCCTGAAAGCTAAGTTGAGCCACCCCAATTGCTTTGTTGTACAATTAGGGGAAGTTGGCGGTAGCAACTTTGAATATCCTACCTGTACAAATTTCGTATTAGATAAGATTCGACAAAAATGGTTATGGTTATGAATAATCCAATTGAAGTCTTGATCACATTGCCTTTTCCAGAAGACCTAGTGGCTCAATTGCGTGCGGTATCCCCGCGCTTGCACCTCACGGTCCAAAAAGCTCGCCAGCCGGATGATATTTCAAAAGAAATTTGGGGGCGAATTGAAGTGCTCTATACCAATGATGTCATTCCGAAACTTGATCAGGCCTCTAAATTACGCTGGATCCAATTCCATTGGGCTGGAGTGGATCATCTCATCGACCATCCCATTCTTAGCAAGCCTGGACTGGTGGCTACTACCTTGAGTGGAGCGGCCGCTCCCCAAATGGCTGAGTATGTGCTAATGATGCTCTTGGCGCTCGGTCATCGAATGCCTGCCATGGCAGACCACCAAAAAAGGAGCGATTGGCCCCAAGATCGTTGGAAGCGTTTCAGCCCGCAAGAGTTGAGCACCAGCACTGTCGGGATTGTCGGCTATGGCAGTGTCGGGCGGCAAGTTGCTCGTTTGCTCCATGCCTTTGGAGCCACCATTTTGGCGGTTAAGAACGACGCCATGCACCCTGAAGACAGTGGCTATATCCCCATGGGGATTGGCGATCCAACCGGGGACCTACCTCGACGCATTTACCCTCCCCAGGCCATCATTTCGATGCTCAAGGAATGTGATTTTGTTGTCGTCACAGTACCGTTAACCTCTGGGACTCGCCACTTGATAGGGGAAGACGAGATTGCCGCCTTCAAACCAACTGCTTTTTTGGTAGATACCTCTCGAGGCGGCATTATTGATCATGAAGCTCTCATTGTTGCGCTGCGAGAACGAAAAATTGCAGGTGCGGCTCTGGATGTATTCCCCCAGGAGCCCCTCCCAGTTGATAGCCCCTTCTGGAATTTCCCCAATGTAATCGTAACGCCACATATTTCCGGCATTACCCCCCATTACGATCAACGCGCCACCGCCTTATTCACCGAAAACCTGCAACGCTATGTTAATGGGTTGGACTTGTATAACATCATAGACCCATCAAGAGGTTATTGATTAAACTTAGGACTTACGCAGTTGGTGGGAGGATGGGGGTGTTTGGGCGGGCGTTGCCCGCCCAAACACCCCCTATTTTCCCCTGAACTACGTAACTACCAAAACTATTAGGCATCCAGTTTCAACTGGTGGTGGGATCAAGGACTTTTCACTAGTTTTTATGCGAACTGCTGCCACTAGCTCGAAATGCGCTGCCATTCACTAAATGGGGTAAGCACTGAGCGGCGCACGTTTATCAGGAAAGATATGATGCGACCATTTGATGTGTTACTTTTTGATTTAGGCAGCACCCTGATATATTTCCAGGGAGATTGGCCGGAAATATTTATGCAAGCGAATAAAGAATTGGTTAGCTACCTGCGGGCAGCCGGCCTGGACCTGGACGAAGGCGTATTTCTAGAGGAATATAACCAGCGGTTGCAGAGTTACTATTCTGAACGCGAATCGGAGTTCGTTGAATATACGACTGCCTATATCTTAAGCACGCTCCTGAATGAACACGGTTATTCCCAGGTTCCAGACGAGCTGATAAGTTCTGCCATCAAAGCCATGTACAGCATCTCTCAGAAACACTGGCATACTGAAGAGGATGCAAAACCCACCTTGGAAAAGCTGCAAGGTCAAGGATATCATTTGGGTATTATCTCTAATGCAGCCGATGATACCGATGTGCAGACTTTGGTGGACAATGCTGGTATTCGATCTTACTTCGAGATGGTGATATCTTCTGCAGCAGTGGCCATTCGCAAACCCAATCCCCGTATTTTTAACATGGCCCTGGATACCTGGGGGATTCCCCCCAATCGGGCTGCCATGATCGGCGATACCTTAGGAGCCGACGTCCTTGGAGCGCAAAATGCAGGCCTGTTTGCGATTTGGATCACACGCCGGGCGGATACACCCGCCAACCGCGCTCACGAAGATACCATCCAACCGGACGCCACCATCGGTACTTTAAGCGAGCTCCTTGATGTGCTTAATAAATTGGGTGCTTAAAATTCCTTTCCCCCTCTAGAACTTCTAAAAATATTACGAACTGGTCGATCCAATCAGGCAAACGCAGTTTCGCCCTTGCTGTTTTGCCTGGTATAAGGCTTGGTCAGCGTAATCCACCAGTTGGCGTTCCCCCTGGGTGTGATCTGGAAAAGTTGCGCCGCCTATGCTGACCGTAAGGGTTATCTGGTTGCCCTCCACTGGAAAAGGTTTGGCCGCGATGATTTCTCTTAAACGGCCACCGACATCCTTGATATGATGGACGGGTGTCCCAGGCAAAATGACAGCGAATTCCTCACCTCCATAGCGCGCCAAGGTGTCCACAGAACGCAATTCATTTTTAAGTCGCGTGGCGATGAGCCGTAAAACTTGATCGCCATGTTGGTGTCCGTAGGTATCATTCACCACTTTGAAATGATCTAGGTCGATCATCAAGAGGGAAACCGAATGTTCTAAGCGGCGAGCGCGCTCTAGTTCCCGGTGAAGCCGTTGGTGAAAATAGCGGTGGTTGTAAGCGCCCGTGACGAAATCCGTAATGGAAGCGCGTTCCATCTCCTCAAAGTTCAGAGCGTTTTGTAACGCTAAGGCGACATGTCCAGATAGGGTCTCTAATCTGGTGGCGTGTTCCTCGGTGTAGAAGCCTGGCTCACTTTTATCTAAGGAAATGAATCCGAATAAACGGTTCTGCGTCACTAATGGTGCTCCTAACCAGGAAGCGATATGCTTGGAGGCCGCCACGTCAACCCAACCAGGATCGTTTTCTACATCAGGTATAAAGTGCGGTTTGCGCGTGCGGGACATGTGGTTCAAATTTGGGGTGGTATCCACGGTTAATCGGAGCTGTTCAATCAGCCCTACGGGGTAAAATCGCTCATATCCACGGTGTGCAGCGACACGTATATGATCTTCTTCCAGCAGCATCACATTACCGCTATCAAAAGGCACCACCCGTTCGATCTGCTCGAGGATCATTTCCAGAATCGTCTCCAAATCGAGGCTGGAGGAAAGCATTAGACTGATCTCCCGTAAAGCCTCTGCCAGCGTGCGCTGTTCTCGTTCGCTTTGATAGAGACGCGCATTGGCAATTGCCAGCGCCCCTTGATTGGCGAAGGCTAAAGCCAGCTGAGCGTCCTCATTGGTATATGATCCCGGCTTGCGACTGTCCACCGTCAACAATCCTATAACTTCACCGCGCGCCACCATGGGAACTGCCAACCACCCACGCACATAATCGGCACTACCCAGACGCCGGAAGCGCGGATCTTGGATTGCGTCTCGCAACACGATAGATTCCTTGTCCTCGATCACCCGGCGAGCCAGCTCGTTCTCAACGACTTTGAAATTTACCGATAAGGCTTTCTCGGGAAAAGGATGGCTGTGTACTGCCAGAACCTTTAGATAGCCCTGCTCCAAAAGCATCAGGGAAGCGCTATCGAAAAGAACCACTTGCTTTAACTGTTCCAGAATCATGTTGAGCACCTGGTCGAGTTCAAGCGTGGAGCTCAAGACGACCGTGGCTTTACGTAGGGTCTCTGTGGTTAAACGGGCATGTTGTTCCTTAGCGTACAACCTGGCGTTATTTAAAGCCAGAGCCACCTGTTCGGATAGGGTGCGTAACCGCTCCAGGAATGAGGGCAATATTTGAGAACCGTCTTCTTGACTGTATAGCTCCATCAAACCAATAGGATTTCCGCCCGCTTTAAGGGGCAACATCAACAAAGTGTTATAGCCCAACTCACGCAATAAGCTGACTTCAGCCGGATCAGCTCGCGGGTCTTGAACCTGGATCACGGCAGGTTCACCGCTCTCGATCACGTACTTGGTGGCTGGGAAATCAGCCAAGTAATACAGTTTGCCTAAGTCGGCGTCCTCACTGACACCAAAACGGGAGTATTGGGCGGAAACTCGCACCCGGTCTGGGTCAGGTTCAAACGAGGAAATGGCACAGCTATCCATGCCAACCAGCTCTGCCAGGCGGACGGCGATATGTTGCAGCAGCTCATCCATGTTTAGGGTGGAAATCAAACGGTGAACCGTGTCCACCAGCATGTTCAGATCGGCCTCACGTCGGTGGCTTTCTTCTAACATTTGAAGGTGATCTATGGTGCCAGCTGCCTGTTTGGCATACAATGCAATCTCTTGAAGTTCCACCCTTGAGAAAGTTGGGAGTCTGTTCAAGCAAGCGAATAACACCCCGATAGATCTATCCGCACTCCACAGGGGTAATCCTAAGTACGAGATGATCCCTTGATCTCTGAGATTCGATAAGAAGGGTGACTGGGAGGTATGCCCATCATCTGAAACGATGAAAGGGTCTTTGGATAATTGAATTTGATCGATGCTCTGGTAAGGTGAGGGAAAAGCAGCCTCTGGGACCTCTTCCCCTGTTTGCGAAACGCCGTAATTAAATACAAACCCCCCTTGCGGTTCTCCTAGATATACACAGGCTGAATGAGCGTCTAACCTGGTAAGTAATAAACGCGTGGCGTGCTTGATGGCCTGCCTGCACGTTTCCGCCTCGTTTAGGCGGCTGGCAAACTCATACAACCGGGCGAATTGGCTAATGAGACCATCGGCTTGATTAGCACCCCTATCCGGGTTCAACACTGAGGTTGTCGCACCTCTTTCCCCATTCGGGTCTTCGAGGGTCATGATCTTCGAGGTGTCGCATCCATGGGCAATATGATTACCAAAACATTAATAAGAGAACTCGTTTTCGAATGTACCCGAATTTAGAAGTGGGTGAATTCTTGTGACGAGTACGAAAAGCTTGATTTTTTTGATTATTACCTCAAACCAAGAGGTTATCGAAATCAGTCTCTAATTTTACCTCATCTCTTAAATGTAAAGCACCTCGCTCAGCTTGCACCTTTAATAGCTTCACTATCGCTTTATTCCAGATCATGATTGAACCTCATGATCTGGAATGACATGGCCTTTTCTTGCTTGCCAATCCTCATCGTTTTCGAGGGTAACGACCCGGAATGATTCGGCGTAAGCCATCTCCTTGCCTTTAGCGCGTTCACCTGCCCATTCCTTGATGCGCGGCTCCGGATCCCAGTCTTTCATCTGGCTTTTATGGACGCGCAACGCTGCGATCTTGATATCGATGGTCTCTTCAATGTTTACGAACAAATCCGTTTGGTTCCAGCCGGTGACATACAATTTGCGCGGCTTATGAGCTGTAAGACCCTCTTCGTCCAGCTCCTCAAATAGGTTTGGCTGTCCTGCAGCTGGAAATGTGGCGTCTAAAGCCGCGGTCGCGGCAGCGCGGTGGTCGGGATGATTGATATATGTGTCCCCTGCCCAGACGATGGTTGGGTCGCCGCTGATCACAACTTCCGGTCTGAAGCGGCGGATTTCTCTCACCAGTTTCTTGCGCAGTTCCATGGTTGGCTGCAGCATACCATCCGGTTCACGCAGGAAGACCACTTCTTGAGCGCCGGCAAGATCAGCTGCAGCGCGCTGTTCAGCTTCTCGAATTTCCGTTGCTTTTTCTTTGGTCATACCTGGTTCGGCGATGCCCACCTCACCACTGGTGCACAATACATAACAAATGCGCGCCCCCCTTTTCGCCCAGCGGGCCAGAGTCCCTGCACAGGAAAACTCAACATCATCTGGATGTGCCACGATTACCATGGCGCTTTCAGGGGTATAAAAATTGTCCATTAGGTTGTTTTGATCTCCTTGGATTATTGTGAGATGTAAATTTCTACCCAATTTGGATTATTTTACTTCAAAAACTGGCGCCCCTTGTGGAAAACACCTCTTCCGGCCGCGCCTTCCGACTGCAACATCCCAAAGCCTTTTCCTGACAATGTACATGCAATAAATAGGATTAACGCCACTTTGTCGGCTTAATTTCGCCATGCTAGAATCAAACATAAAATCTCGGAATAGGTTAATTTCGTCCCTGACACCTGATTGGATAACGGAGGCAACCAGGTTTTGATCCAGGGGGGGTCACAACTGAATATCATTCCAACCTCCACCCTCCCTGTGCCAGGATTGTGGACAGTTCCCAGTAGAGCTGTCAATTGTTTTACATACTTTATCATGGAGCCGACTTCATGCAGGAGTTAATTACATCCACTGCACGTCCTAAATCTGCTGCAGCGCTGGTAATAGGCGGTGGCATTGGCGGGATGCGTTCGGCGTTAGATATCGCCGATGCAGGGTTGAAAGTCTATCTTATTGAGCAAACTCCTTGTCTGGGGGGCCGAGTGGCTCAACTCGGCTATATGTTCCCCCAACACGACTGCGTGCTTTGCCGCGGGACTCCTGACCACGGCTATGGTTGCACCCGCCCCTCTATCTCACCCGCTTACATCCAACACAATCAACATCCAAATATTGAGATCATGACCAACACGCGGGTGGTCGATGTGGAAGGGCAGGCTGGTGATTTCACCGTTTCACTACGCCAGGAACCTCGCTATGTAAATCCAACCCGATGTATTAACTGCGGGTATTGCACCCAGGTTTGTCCCATCGAGCTGCCTGATGAGTACCAGCGCGGCATGACCATGCGCAAAGCTGCGTACAAAGTGGCCGCACGTGCCGCACCAGATGCTTATGTTATAGACCGTGGCCCTTATTGTGATGATTGCGGGAAATGTGCCCAGGTTTGCCCAACCAATGCTATCGATTTGAATGAACCGCCTCATCTCTCAACTGTAGAGGTCGGCGCGATTATTCTAGCGTTAGGTTTTCAAGTTTACGATCCTACCGAACTTGAGGAACTGGGTTATGGGCGCTATCCAAATGTCTTGCATGCCATGCAGTACGAGCGCCTAGCGAGCCGTTCCGGTCCTACCGAAGGAATTATCGTGCGCCCTTCTGATAGCCAACGACCTGGCTCGATCGCTTGGCTGCAGTGTATTGGTTCGCGGGACCAAAAGAACGCCTTTTGCTCCTCAATTTGCTGCATGTACGCCACGAAAGAGGCCATATTAGCCAAGCAGCGTCTGGGAAAAGATGTGGAGTGCCGCATCTTTATTATGGATGAACGCGCCTTCAACAAGGAATACAGCACTTACTTCGCCAAAGCTCGCCAGACTCACGGCATCCAATATACTCGCTGCCGTGTTTCTGCGGTCCAGGTTGATCCAGAATCCCAGGATCTCATTTTGCACTATGCTGATGCCAACGGAAGAATACAGCAGGAAAAATTTGAGATGGTCGTTCTGGCGGCAGGCTTGCAACCATCCAGCTCGGCCCACCACTTGGCTGAAGTACTCGACATCGAATTGAACGAATACGGCTTTTGCCAGACAGATAAATTCACTCCCTTGCAAACAACCCGCCCCGGCGTATTCGTCTGTGGAGCTTTTTCTTCTCCCAAAGAGATCGCCGAAACCATTATAGATGCCAGCGGTGCGGCAGCTGAGGTCATGCGGCTGCTCAATGACCGGCTGAACACTTACCCTTACTCCCGTGAATGGCCTTTCTTGTCCGCTGATGGCTTGCCGCCAGAGCGGGACGTGATGGACCAGCCGCTCAGAGTGGGGGTCTTCGCCTGTGCTTGTGCGGGAACGATCAGCGAGGTACTTGACCTGCACAGTTTGGTGAGCCAGGCAAAGAACTGGCCGGCAGTGATTAGCGCCGAAGTCATTGATCTGGCATGTTTTCCCGAATCATTACGCTATCTGCAGGAGCAGATTCGTGCAAACGATCTCAATCGTATTGTCATCGCCGGTTGCAGCAACCGTACCCACGAATCCCTTTTCCAACGTACGGTGAGAATGACCGGGCTAAACCCTTATCTGCTCGAGCTGGTCAATTTACAGGATCAGTGTAGCCGGGTGCATCGCTGGCAAAGCCAGCTCGCAAACCAAAAAGCGGTTGAATCGGTGCGCATCGCGGTTGGGCGTGTGTCCGCGGCCAGGCCCGTGCATAAAGATGCATTTATTTGCCAGCCAGGGGCTCTGGTTATCGGGGGCGGGGTCGCTGGAATGACAGCTGCCCTGGCGATTGCTGACAGCGGTTATGACGTTCATCTTGTTGAACGCACCGAAATGCTGGGTGGCAATCTCCAGAATTTGTATTACGTGGCGGAAGGTTACAATCCGCAACGCTTATTGCGCGATCTGGTTAACCGCGTCCGCTCTCACCAACGCATCGCTACGCATACACGCACGGAAATTGCGCACCATGGTGGGCATATCGGCAATTTCTGGGCTGAGTTACGTACCGTCCAACCGAGCGGTTCCTCCGAAACCGTTCACATTCAACACGGGGCCACCATCGTTGCTACAGGCGGCAAAGAGGCTCGCGAACATCCGCTGCTCAATTACCCCAATGTAATCACGCAAAGAGAGCTGGAAGAGAAGATCATCCACCACCCTGAAGAGATCACTGCCCTCAAGGATGTGGTCATGATCCAATGTGTGCGACCCGAGGGCGTGGCGGAATACTGTTCGCGGGTGTGCTGTACCAACATGCTCAAGAATGCCACCCGTATCAAATTGTTCAACCCAACCTGCCGGGTGACCGTCCTATACAAGAACATTGTGACTTATGGATTCCGCGAAGAGTTCTACACAGAGGCGCGCCGTCATGGAGTCATCTTCATCCGCTATAGCGATGATGATCCTCCGCAGGTGATTTTTAACGAAGATTTCGACCGGCTTTTTGTCAAAGTGCGGGATCTTTCGCTGGATCGTTTGCTCACTATTCCAGCTGACATGATCCCCTTGAGTATGGCTATCACACCCTCTGAAGGTACCCGCGAACTTGCCAATATGCTGCGCGTACCGCTCTCGAGCGAAGGCTTCTTTGAGGAAGCCCAGCTGAAATTACGACCTATGGATTTCATGCGAGATGGCATCTTCCTGGCGGGTATGGCGCACTATCCCAAGTTTATCGAGGAGAGCATCAGCCATGCCCTGGCAGCTGCCGCCCGCGCCTTGGCTTTGCTTTCACAAAAGTCATTATATCTGGGTGGGGTGGTTGCTCAGGTTGATCCGGAGAAATGTATTGGTTGCCTGACCTGCACGCGCACTTGCCCCTTTGGCATTCCTCAGGTCGTGCAGTTGGAGGGCCGGCCGGGCGTCGGTGCTCTCGGCGGCGCGGCTTATATTGACCCGGCCCTATGCCAGGGCTGTGGTACCTGCACTGGCGAATGCCCAGCCGACGCCATACAACTGACCAACTACACTGATGAGCAAATCATGCTTCGATCGATAGGAGGTTTGGGTAGCTGGCGAACCGAAGTTGCTCAAGAGGTAACCCCATGACCGAACCTCACGATACCAAAGCGCTTTTCGAGCCGGAAATCACCGCTTTTTATTGTGTCTATTGCGGGTATATGGCAGCAGATACGGCTGGCGCATTGCAGGTTCAATACCCTGCTAACGTGAAGTTTATTCGGTTGCCCTGCACCGGCAAGACCGATATTCGCTATCTTTTGGAGGCATTTGAACAAGGAGCCGATGGCGTTTACGTGGTAGCCTGCCCCATCGGTAATTGCCACCATGTCCGTGGTAACGAGCGCGGCCGCGCCCGCTTGCAAAGAGCCAAACAAATCCTGGATGACATCGGACTTGGCGGTGAACGCCTGGATATGTTCTTTATGTCGGGCAGCCAGAGCCACACCTTCGCTATGGCAGCCCAAACCATGACTGATCGCATTCGCGAAATGGGCCCTAACCCCCTCAGAATCGCACCAGGAAATGGCAAGGTTGAAGCGGAAGCTACGCAAAAAGAAGAGGAGGAAGAGGTGGGTTTCAGGGGCAGACGCAGGTAGTGGCAATCGCGTAGGAGCGTGACGCCGATATTAACCAGTTTCTCAATTGGATGAGGAAGACAGCGATGACTCAGGCCAACCAGGAACCCGTTCTCAAACAGCCCATCGGAGCCGTTATGGTCGTTGGAGGTGGGATCGCGGGAATGCAGGCTTCCCTGGATCTTGCCGATCAAGGTTTTAAAGTTTATTTGGTAGAAACGAAATCCGCCATTGGGGGGAAAATGGCGCAGCTCGATAAGACTTTCCCGACCAACGATTGTGCCATGTGCACTATTTCACCAAAACTGGTTGAAACGGGCCGGCACCCCAATATCGAGATTATGACTAACACCGATGTGTTGGAAGTGACCGGCCAGGTGGGTGATTTCAGGGTGCACTTACGCCACGAACCACGCTACATCGACCTGGATAAATGTATGGCATGCGGTGATTGTGCCAAAGTTTGCCCGGTGATCGTGCCTGATTTGTTCAACCAAGGGCTTGTTGCTCGCCATGCGGTCTACAAACTCTACCCGCAGGCTGTACCGAACGCCTACGCCATCGAAAAGCGCGGCATTGCCCCTTGCCGGGATGCCTGTCCGGCTGGCCAGCGTGCCCAAGGCTACATCGCTTTAATCCGAGAGGGGCGTTGGCAGGATGCGCTGAGAGTCATCAAAATGGATAATCCCTTCCCCGGCATTTGCGGGCGGATATGCAACCACCGTTGTGAAACCGCCTGCAATCGTGGCCTGGTGGATGAACCGATTAATATACGCGCCCTCAAACGTTTCGTCACCGACAAAGTATACGCCGAACCCAGACAGCCCGTAGAACCCGTAGCCCGTCGCTATGATCAACGCGTCGCCATCATCGGCGCAGGACCGTGTGGTTTGACCGCAGCCCAAGACCTGGTGCTGGCTGGATATAGTGTTACTGTTTTTGAAGCCATGTCCGTCGCAGGAGGTATGTTACGTCTGGGCGTGCCGGAATATCGCTTGCCTACAGAGATTATCGAACGTGAGGTTCAGGATATCATTGATCTGGGTGTTGACTTGCGTTTGGGTTTTCGCATTGATAACCTCGACGATGTCTTTGTCGAAGGTTTCGATGCCGTGCTAATTGCAGTGGGCGCTCATGAGGGCATCCGCTTGCCCATTCCGGGAGCTAATCTTGACGGGGT
>Ga0315548_1000958_pt1 | contig 25454 bp, 19 predicted proteins | sample SalMarSW160110MG_2_FD_202540 | JGI IMG/M metagenome (GOLD analysis project Ga0315548, IMG submission 202540) | Salt marsh sediment microbial communities from the Plum Island Ecosystem LTER, Massachusetts, United States - Salt Marsh Sediment SW1601-110 ...
GGTACGGGCGCTATAACAAAGGACCTGGAGTTATCCGCATTCATATAAACTCTGTGGACAGTTACAGTATCACCTACGCTCTCTATCTCGAGAGGCATAGTTTCATCAGCTGTTATCGCAGCCTCTAGAATACCTACCTCCGCGGGAACCGTCGGAATCATCGAAATATAATAATCGCTTCCGGTTTCGGCGAGCTGAAGAGCGCCCTTTCTTTTTACCAAGTTAAGAGTCGAAGCTATATCCCCTCTGGTCATGAGAGCGGTGGCTGTAGTCAAAACCGTCAGAATAGTCATAATCCATAATACAATTATCATAGAAATTCCTTTATTAGTATTCTGTTTTTTCATTGAAACCTCCTCTTTCAAGGTCTTTTATTCCTGAGGGTCGCCAGACCGTTATAATCTACAGTATCCGTGTATTGAGAAAGGGAGCTTGCTAATCTTAAACGATATTCAACATGTTCTATGGGCTGCTGCCCTGCGGGCAATATCCAGTTGCCAACCCCATCAACCTCGGTAACATCAGTCACAGTATCACCTGTAGTATCAATATAAGCAAACACTAACGAAACAACATTATCAAGAGCGAAATCGTTGTCTATATATAAAGTATCTCCGCTAACCCTTATAGAATGTACATCTTGAGGATTATCGACCACACCGAACTGCGATCCGTCAATATCATGTGAATACTGAATGCTATTCGCCGTCCCACTTATTATGCCGAACGCCTGACCTGCACCACTGGGACTACCGATTCTATCGCAAAAACCAATGTTTCTGAGCTCCTTCGAAATATAAGTGGACGCTTTTCTTTGTGCCATGTTAAGTTCCGACCACTGCCTCTCTCGGCGAAGGAACTTTTCCTGATCAAAGAAAAACCTATACACAACAGTCAAAATAACTCCCAGTACAAGTAACGCGACGATCATTTCCACAAGTGTAAACCCTTTCTTATTCATAATTCCTCCTAATCGTGACGGGATATATAGATTATACTCTCATCCTGAGTGCCTAATATCGCGTCTTCAGCAATCACCCTGACTTTCAACTGAACACCTGCATCTGCCACATTGGCAGACTTGTCAGGTATAAACGATTCAATTACCAGCCTTACCGATATTCCGGTAGCATCGGGGGGACTATAAGTAAGCACATCCCCAACATTACGATTAATCCATATATCATCAAATCTTGACCCCGGTATTGACGCCGATTTAAGCCAGCCCCTATACTCTTCTATGGTTTTCTCCTGTAAGATAACCCTCTTCGCGCTTCTTTCGGAACGTACGGCAGCTCTGGTATTACTGGTATTAAATACAACTACGCCAACTATAATTATCCCAAAAATAACGATGCTTACAATTAATTCAATAAGAGATACACCTTTTTTTTCTTTCATTTTATTTCGCCTCCATTACTCCAAGCGGTGAAATATAAAACGTCAATGAACGCTTGGTATCGCTATCATAAATGCTGAAACTTCTTATATCATCGTTATCTCTGACAAAACCATCAGGCTGTACCGTAAACGTTATGGTGGCACCAGTCAGTTGCAATCCCGAACGCAACTCTAATAAATCTTTCACATCAGCAGGCAAACCCTCCTTCATACAGTTCAGACGATTATTGCCCACATCAACTTCCAATATATAATTCACACCTCCAGTAGTCGCATACCTGTTTACCCTCTGGTAAAACGCAAAAACTTCGTTCCTTGCTTCTTCCAAACGGCCTTTTTGAAATAAACCACGAAAAGAGGGTACCGCAAATAGCGAAAGGATACCCATTATCACAACCACAACAATCAACTCAATAATCGTAAAACCTTTATTCTTCATTTTCCCTCCTTTGTTTTATTATACAAATTCCGTTCCTTAATTCAAGTCTTTCTTTTTCAATAACTTAAATTTCAAAACCGGGTAATTCTTTTCGGATGTATGTAATCCGTTTCATACCCTCGATCGCCACAAAGACACCAAGGCACAAAGTCCACCTGAGCGACATCAGACTTCCTTTTTTTATTTTTTTAATTTAAACCCTACCCAACCTCAAAATTTTAGACAAGATTAACAAGATTTACATGATTTTTGTGTTCTAAACCCAACCCTAAAAAACCCCAATAGTTAGACAGGTCTAGTAGGACACTAATTATAATTTATCATCATAACTATATCTAAATTAGTCTTTTTATAATTCTCGGACTTTTCTTTTTATTTCGACACCCTTTTCGCCAAAATTGATAATCAGACCTGTATCCTTCCGGGTTGCAGTTAGATAGTTGACCAATTGAACTTCATGTGCTTTAATAATCTGCTTTACAGCCTTTATTTCCAATATAATCGAATCTTCGACTATTATATCAGCTGAAAATTCTCCGACAATTGCATCTTCATAATAAACTACAATAGGATGCTGTGCTTCAACTTTAAGTCCCGTTTTTTCCAACTCAAGCATCAAGGATTTTTCGTAGACCGATTCCAAAAATCCAAACCCCATTTTGTTATAAACTCGGTAAGCGCAGCCAATTATTTTTTCAGTAAGCTTCTCGTTTTTCATTTATCCTGCCTTTTTTCGGTTCTTATTCCATTTATCTTATCTAATCATTATCATGTTGGGGTGGGGTTTTAAATAAATAAAAATCCTGTTTATCCTGTAAATCCTGTCTAAATATTCCGGGGTAAGGTGGGGTTTTAAATAAATAAAAATCCTGTTTATCCTGTAAATCCTGTCTGAATATTCCGGGGTAAGGTGGGGTTTTAAATAAATAATATCTTGTTTCTCTGTTGATCCTGTCTGAATCTTTTGTAGGGTGCGCTTGTGCTCTGTTTTTCTATGTGGTCCTTCTGCCTTATTTTTCCTCAATTTTCTTATCGGAGGCGTATTCAACCCTATCCCCGCCTTTTTCTTTCGCGAGATAACAAGCGTTATCCGCATAACGAACCAGCCCGACAAGGTTTTTCCCGTCATAGGGAAAAACACCTATTCCAATAGAAAGGGTCAATCCTTCAAAAAACTTATCTTCCCTGACTTTTTTAAGCATATCATTTGCTATTTTTATGGCTCTTCGAATATCAGACTTATGTAATAGAGAAATAAATTCGTCGCCGCCGTACCTTCCCAAGAAATCGCCGCTCTGCAGAGTTTCTCTTATAATCTTAGAAAAAGACTTTAATCCTTCATCTCCCTTCTGATGTCCAAAACGATCGTTGAATTCTTTGAAATTATCAAGGTCCAGAAAGAGAATAGCAAATTCTTCTTTTTCTTTTTCGGCTCGAGAAATTTCTTCCACTATTTTTTCCTCCAGCATTCTCCTGTTAAACGCACCGGTTAATGGGTCCTCGGTAGAAAGTCTCCTGGTTTCTTCAAAAAGTCTTGAACGTTCAATCGCCATCGCAATCTGAGCGCCAAGCGCTACCAATAAATTTCTTACCGATTTAGGAAAATCGTCCCTTCGTAAGCTCTCGATATCCAGAACACCCATAATTTTATCCTGAATCTTCAAAGGTATAGAAAACTCGGAGTTCTTTTTGAATTCTTTCGGACCGTGAAAAGGAACCATAGAGACGTCGGCTGCATAATAAGGTTGCCCGGACTCTACCACCCTGCCGATTATTCCTCCCTCGCTTATCTTGATTTTAGTACCTTTAAAATCTCTTATCGCATCCACCGTCCACTGGAGCGTAGCGTACTCTTTATCCTCATCGACGAGATAAATCGCTATGATTTCATAGCCGAAATGCGTGGTTATCTGCTTGACTATCTGCCCGATAAGCTCATCAACATCCAGACTTGATATCATCGCCCGGCTCAACTCATAGGAAATTCGAAGTTCCCTCATGGTTGTGTCGAGTCTCTGGTAAAGTCTGGAATTGGCAAGTGCAAAAGCCAGAACAGGAGAAAGACTCTTCATCAATTCTTTTACTCTCTCCAGAGAATCGGGAAATTCCTCAAAATAATACAAATATAAAATACCCTCCACCTCTCCCCGCAGCACTACCGGAACGGCAATAACAAATTTTTTCTTGCTACTCTGTATTTCACGGCTGGGATTCGACAACTCGGAAGAATCTTGCGTAACCACAATATCTCTCTTTCTTATCACTTCACCTTCTATGCCCGTAGCCAGTTTTGCCATGCTTTTATGAGTGGAAAAATCGTCTCTCTGTTTGGAGTAATCATAGGCGATCTTCTCAGGATTTTCTTTGAGTATCAAAAAAGAAGAATAATCGGCACCCGTAATCTCAGGTACCGCCCTCAGAATCTCTCTTATGACACCTTCCTGTCTGCCAAAAAGAGAAATATTTCCAAGCAATTGTCCTATCCATTTAAAAAAAAGGACTTCATTATAAACCTGCATTGTCAAAGTATACCGTTTCGATAACAATATGTCAAGTGCAAAACGAAGCAGAGCTTCAAAAATGTAAAAATTAAATATTAAATATCAAAATTACAAATCAAATTTCAAAAATAGAAAAAGAGAAACAACGAATCACACAAATAACACGAATATTAAAAAAAGACAATGAAAAATATTATTCTTAATTTATTTGTGCAATTTGTGCTATTTGTTGTTGAAAAAATGGGGTGTTGGGGGTAATAGAAAACCCGTTTTTTCGATTTAAATATTTTGTTGTAAAAAAGAATTAATTTTACATTTTTATTTGTCATTTTGCTTTTTAATTTTTGATATTTAATTTTCGGGGGCGTAATAATTTGATGGGTGATGCGGGAATGGTATTGACAAACCCGGACTAAATTCTATGATATTATTATGACTTTATTCCTCATAAAAACAAGATTGATAAGGGCTTTCAAATCCATAATATCAACAAAAAAATCCAATCTTTTTGTTTACTCCCTAGTTATTTCTATCTTTTTAACGGGGACTTTCGTTTTCTTTTTGAGAATATTCCTGTTCTTAGAACCAATAGAAATCATAGGAGCCATAATAGCCGATAAACTCATTTCTTACTCTTTCTTTGTTTTTACTTTACTTCTATTTATGAGTAACGGTATTACAGCTCTTTCTACTTTATACCACTGCCGGGAGCTCGATTATCTTTATTCGACTCCATTACAGCCCTTTCATATATTCTCGCTCAAGCTAATCGAAACCATTTTTTATTCCTCCTGGGCAACACTGATCGGAGGGATACCCATTATCCTCTCTTATTTAATTGCCTTTTCCTCGTTTCAAACAAAAACAATATTGTTTATATTGCCGTTATTCGCTTTTATCCTTATCCCTTCAGGATTCGGCGTTTCTATAATAATCATCCTGAAAAAAATAAACCCCCGCTGGACGGTAAAACAGCTGGCTGCCGTACTGGGAGCACTCTCTGCTTTTTTCATTTTCGTTTACATACAAAGTACGCCTTACAATTTCAACGTACCTGAAACCTTGAATCTTGAAGCCGTAAACCAGTTTGTTCAGAGCTTGCAAGTTTCAAATCCTTATTTCCCGAATGAATGGTTTTACAAATGTATTTCCGCACTTGCAAATAATAATACCAGAATGTTCATGAAAAACATCACCCTGCTCCTATCGGGAAGCTTAATTTCGATATCTTTTGCCTTTGTATTTTCGAATTTATTTTACAGGATAAGCTGGATGTCGGCTGAAAGCAATTCCGGAACATTCCCGATACACAAGAAACTTTTACTGAATAAATTACCCGGAATATTCAATATGCTGCAGAAAGACATAAAAATATTCCTTCGCTCTCCTCTTCAGTGGTCTCAACTGATGATAATAGGAGTGCTTCTTGTAATCTACATATTTTCCTTAAGAAGAACACCCTTATACGTCAGGGACCCTTTCTGGCTATCCGTACTCGCCCTGATAAATACCGGTTTTATTGGTTACATAACCGCTACTCTTTCTCTGCGTTTTGTATATCCCGGAATAAGCCTTGAAGGAAGAACGTGGTGGAATCTAAGGAGTTCTCCTTTATCTATAGAACTCTTACTGCAATCAAAAAGCATATTTTTTTTCATAATAAATCTATTTATTGCGGAATCGGTGATAATATTCTCGAATATTATTCTTGTTCAATACGGTATAATAGTACTGTTATCCGCAGTCCTATCGGCAATTTTCGCTTTTGTTTCCGTCTATTTAAGTGTTTCTTTGGGAACTTTGTTTGCCGATTTCAGAGAAACAAACCCGGCTAAAATCGCCTCAGGAGCCGGAGGACTTTTAACCGCAGCAATCAATCTATTCTATATAGCCATATCGATGGTTCTTTTCGCCACACCGATATCCTTTTATATAAAAAATCGCCTTGAGGGAAATCTGATTTCAATCACTACTCCCCTTATCATATCAACTTCTCTATTCTTGATTATTACAGTATTAATAGTATTTATACCTCTTAAATTGGCAAAAAAGAAGATAAAGGAAATCGAATAGAAGCATAGCCACTAAGACACAAAGACACTAAGCAAAAAAAATTAAGTTATTGTTTTCCCCATCCCAACCCTTTTTTTAACAACAAATAGCACAAATTGCACAAATAAATTAAGAATAATAGTTTTTTTTATTTCGTGTTATTTGTGTGATTCGTTGTTGCTCATATTTTTTTGTAAAGTATTGAGTTTTAAATAACAAAATAGATTCTTTTAATCAATGTTTATCTGTATTCATCCGTAGCGAATATTTGGTGTTGTGGGTCGAGGCTTTGTGCCTTGGTGTCTTCGTGGCAATAAAAATCAGAAAATACTTACTTTTACATATTTACCCGGGTTTTTCCTGAAGTCCACAAGCAAAGTATCAAGACTTGCTGCCGCCCTGGTTAGATTATCATAAAGTTTTTCATCATAAACAAGTTTACCCATCGTACCTTTTCGGCTATTTATTTGTTTTAAAGTCAAATCCAACTCCTTGATAGAAGAATCCATATTATCGATAAGAGCTTCGGTCTTTTTCAAATTTTTTCCTCCGCTTTCGATGGTTTTCTTCAACTCTTTTCTATTTTCTTTCAAAAAAAGCTCCAGCTCTTTGAGCGTAGAACTCAATCTATCGAAAGGTCCTTCGCCACCTTCTGCACCGCCTTTAATGGCTTTTAACAAATCTTCAATCTGCTCGGTAATTCCTCCAATCTCTACGGTCGAAAGTCCACGGTTCGGAGCTCCCCGTAAGGTCTCGGAAATGTCAAAACGTTTATCGGAAACCCCGGGATTGATTACAATAGTTTTCGTACCGCTAATCATCGCCACATCCTGAATCAATGCTCTCGCGTCCTCTTTTAATACAACGTCCTTTTCTATCCAGACCCGAACCAGAACCCCATTGCCTTCCATATAGATACTCATTACCTTACCCTTATCTATACCATATACTCTTACCGGATCTCCCTTAGTTAACCCTGCAACATCATCATAAAAAATATCCAAATAAAAGCCTTCTCTGCCAACATTAAATCTCAAAAGCCAGAGTTGACCTATTACAAAAACCAAAAAGACAATCGTCAAAAAAATTCCTACCTTTACAGCCTTTTCTTTTTTAATCATAAAACCCCCTGTTATATAAATTAATAATAAACATTTGCTTCTTTAAAAAAACACCTTAATTTAATTGTACCATTTTTTCCGGCAAATAAAAATGCAAAATCATATCTATACCCCCAACAACCCATTTTTTAACAACAAATTGCACAAATTTCACAAATAAATTTAGATTAATCATTTTTATCAACATAAAAAAATAAAGACTGTTCTTTTAATATTCGTGTGATTTGTGTAATTCGTTGTTTCTCTGTTTTCTTATTTTTGAACTTTGATTTGTCATTTTCCATTTTCATATTTAATTTTTACATTTAAGCGGTTTCGCCGCGTTAGGTAAAGACCAGTCTTGAAACAACATAATCGAGAAAAAGAATCATTATGGTCGAAGATATAACCGCTTTCGTAGTTGACTCTCCCACTCCTTCGGCACCACCTTCTGTCTTAAGACCATAATAACAGCCCATGATAGTCAGCGTCAATCCAAAAGTTACGGCTTTAATTAAACCACCGTAAAGAGTTATAGGATAATAATTTAAGCGTACTCCTCTCCAGTAAACAGCAGATGAAATATTCAAGGTCATCGTTGAAAGCATCCAGCCTCCGACTACGCCTGTAAGTTCTGCTATAACCGTTAGAATCGGTAAAATAATAATTCCCGTAAAAACTCTCGGTACGACGAGATGCTCGATAGGGTCTATTGCGAAAGCTTCGAGGGCATCTATCTGTTCGGTTACTTTCATCGAACCGAGTTCCGCCGCAATCGAAGAAGAAACCCTTCCGGCAACCACAAGACCAACAATAAGCGGTCCGAGTTCGATAAACAGCGCCTTACAAACCGACATTCCTATATATACATCGGGCATGTATTGTCTTGCCTGGTAATAAGCCTGATAAGCGGTAACCATACCCATAAAAAGAGACGTAAATACCACAATAGAAATCGATTTAACGCCCTGAAAGAATATTTGCTCCACAAAAAGGTCGAATTTTCTGTATAATCCTTTGGCCTTCATAAAAGTGCGTGCAAGAAGAATAAAAATTCCTCCTATGTATTCCATACTCGAGATTATACTATCTTTTATAAATACCATAATTTATTTATATAATATTATTTCGGACAAAGTCAAGCAAAAATTTATGAATATATGGAGTTCCGGCAACGATAGTACCTTTTAAAATATCATCTCCCCCTTCCTGGTCCGTTATCAATCCGCCTGCTTCCTCAATCAGCAACCATCCTGCAGCCACATCCCAGGGAGACAGCGCAAATTCTATGTCGCCGTCGATTCTACCAGCCGCGATTTCCGCCTGCTGTAAAACGGCAGATCCAAAAAACCTTATGCAATGAACCTGCACTATCAATTTTTTTAAAGCATCCATAATCTTCTCTTTTTTCTGGTAAGCCGAAGGAGGAATGCTAAGGGAAACCAACGCCCTTGCCGGATCTTTTTCTCCCGAGTGCTTTATTCTTTTTCCGTTAAGAAAAGCACCTTTACCTTTTTCAGCGGAAAAAAGCTCATCTCTAACCGGCTCATAAACTACGGCAACTTTAATTTTGGAATTTTCTTCATAAGCAATAGAAACGCAAAAACGCGCTATGCCATGCATAAAATTATTAGTTCCGTCCAGAGGGTCTATAATAAACCTTCCCTTCCCCGAAAAGAGTCCGCTTTCTTCTGCACAGATACCAACTCCGGGAAAGCTTTTCTGCAAATTTTTCATTATAAATTCCTCCGATTTTTTGTCCGCTTTAGTAACGAATTGATTGAACCCTTTTCTTTTAATATCGCCTTTTTTAAGCGAACCGTAATAATTACGTATTAAATTTCCGGCACCCTTTGCTATTTCGATTACTTTATCTAAAATACCAACCTCCTTAAATTAACCACAGATTACACAGATGTTTTCTTTTATCCCCCACGCACAACCATTTTTTTAACAACAAATAGCACAAATTACACAAATAACTTTTTAATTAGCCACTGATTTACACTGATAGGCACGGATACCCTTCCCACTCCATATTCTATTTTATTAAAACAACAAAACTTTCTTTTAATCCGTGTGTTTCCGTGTTTATCCGTGGCTATTTCCCTTTTTTAATATTCGTGTTATTTGTGGGATTCGTTGTTTCTCCTTATTTTTTAATTTTGATTCGTTTTCCATTTTAATTTTTGATTTTTACATTTATTATGCCCTCGGATGAGCTTTCTTATATTCTTCTTTTAATTTCTCTATACTCATATGAGTATAGATCTGCGTGGTGGACAATGATTCGTGACCCAGAAGCTCCTGAACTGCCCGCAGGTTCGCTCCGCGGTTCAAAAGATGAGTTGCAAAAGTATGGCGCATCGTGTGAGGACTCATCTGATGTAACGTGGCAACCTTGACTATTGCCTTTTTTACTATACGTTGAAGGTCGCGCTGAGTCAATCTTCTCCGGGATTTACTAAAGAAAAGAGGTCCTTCCCTGTAACCCCTTACCTCTGATATGTATTTATTCAAAGTTTCAAAAGCGGTTCTGGCTACAGGAAGTATTCTTTCCTTTTTACCTTTGCCGTAAACCCGGAGCAATCTACTATTGGTATCAAACATAGAAATATCGAGATTGACCAGCTCTGAAGCACGAATACCGGTAGCGTAAAGCAGTTCAAGAATGGCTCTATTGCGAATATCAAGTTCTTTATCAAGAGGAGAAAAATCGAGCATTTCCCCGACTTCTTCCTCGGAAAGAAACGAAGGGATGGGCTTATCGGTTCTGGGAGTCTTTACCGAAAGAGAAGGATTGCTTTTTATAACTTTATTTCTTACAAGAAACTTGCAAAAAGATTTTACTGCCGAAAGTTTTCTTGAAACCGATGTTTTTTTATACCCATAAGAAAGAAGCTCCCCCATAAATCCTCTAATATCTTTCCTGTCTATTCCAGAAAAATCGTTTTTACCATTTTTCCGTAAAAAAGAGCTAAACTCTTCAAGATCCGTCTTGTAACTTTTTACGGTACAATCCGAAAACTTCCTCCGTATCAATTCTTCAATATAACTATCTATCAATTTATCCATTTATCACAAACAATAACCTTTTTTTAACAACAAATATCACAAATTACACAAATAAATTTAAGAATAATCTTTTTTATTAATACTTAAGAAATAAAGTCTTCTTGTTAATATTCGTATTATTCGCCTGCCCCGTAAGGAAGAATGACTGTATCGGGGTGTGATTAGTTATTTCTTTCTTTAAATTATTTTTAAATTTTGATTTGTCATTTTCCATTTTTATATTTAATTTTTGCATTATTTATGTTATGTTTTAAGTTTTTTCTTCTTAACTGCGGGAAAAAGCAAATTATTCAATATCAACCTATAACCGGGTGAATTTTTATGAAATTCCAGATAAGTGGGTGGGTCACCTACAAGGTGAGTATAATCTTCAGGGTCATGACCTCCAAGGAAGGAAAAGCTGCCTTTACCGCAATCTCCGTATATATACTTAACTTCATTAGTATTTGGATGATCAGCCAAAACAATAACATCAACCTTTAACTTTTCCCGGTTAAAACCTGTATCCTGACCAAGAAACTCTTTTATTCTGTCGGTGTGATTCTGGGTTAGGATTGCTGGAATTATATCTCTTTTTGCCATAAAAGTCCGGAGGAAAAAATAACTGTTTTTACCTCTCTGGAGCGTAAGTTGAGTAATGTCTACGTCCGAATGCTCATAAATATTGATGGATGTTATAAGATTTATATCTTTAAGAAAAAGAGTATTGTTATAATTCGCTTTCTTTCTAAAGTTCGGGTCTATCCCATCTCCATCGATCTGGGGCGGAACTATATCCACGCCATAAAATGTAAGAGCAATATCAAGAGTAATCGGAGCGGAACACATGGCAAACAAAAATCCCCCTTCGGAAACGTATTTCTTTATCCTCTCGGCAACATCGTGTTTCATTTGCCATACCTTGTGGTAATTTAAACTACGTGCTTTTCTCTCGTTAATCTTGACCGCTTCCCTATACCAGGAAGAAGCTGCGTAATTTCGATAGAATTTACCATATTGTCCGGTGAAATCCTCGTGATGAAGGTGCAACCAGTCATAACCCGCAAGCGCACCCTGGAGAATATCATCATCCCAGACCCTCTCATAAGGAACTCCGGCATACTCAAGGGCAAGCACAACTGCATCATCCCAGGGCCCTTCCGTTTCGGGTATATATACGGCGACTCTGGGCGCTTTTTCCAATTTAACTCTCTCCATATTTTCTCTCTCGATTGTCGCGTAGATTTCGTTTAGTTCATCGTCACTTATCCAAAAAGAAGTCACTCCCCTTCGGTCCGCTTCTTTTTTTATACCTTCAAGTCCGGGAAGGAGAAAACTTCCTCCTCTGTAATTAAGAAGCCATTCGGCATTAAGCCCTTCCTTTAAAACCCAGTAAGTAAGACCATATGCTTTCAAGTGGTCTGTCTGCTCGTTGTCCATTGGAATTAATAAACTTGCAATAATTATAAAAAGCATTTATAAAAAAGTACCTTTGTTACACGATAAGTCAAGTGCAGACTGCCACAAAGACACTAAGGCACAAAACCCCACCCTACAACCCATAATTTATTTTTTCACATGTAGATAATGTAGAACCTGTAGTTTTTTATTTGTTTTTATTTCTATATTAACTACATGCCCTACATGTTAGAAAAATTTGGGGATGTAGGTGGTTTTTTAAACAACAAAAATAAAAATCCTGTAAATCCAGTAAATCCTGTCCAAATATCTGGGCTTTGGGGGGATGAATTTAGCTAAAAAAAATCCCTTCCAATCTGCGTTCATCTGCGTCCTATTAAATTAAAAAATATCCGGGTTATCGGAAATTATGTTCTTTAAATCTCTTGCAAATTGTGTTTTTAAGAGCTTGTCAATGTTTCCTAAAAAAGACTCATACTCATTGTCAAAATCTATTTTACCTAAAAAAGGAACACCAAGGGATACCAATTTATTAACTTTTTCATCTCTTTCGGAAAATACAATATTCTCAATAACTCCAATTACCTTCTTCACCGATTCTTTACTCATCCTTATGACCTTTTTAAGGGTTTCCAGGGTTAACTTCGATTGATTCCCTACCATAATAAATTCTATGTTCTTCATTACTCTTATAACATCTAAAGTCACATCTCCGATACCCGGAGGCATATCGACAATCAGATAATCCAGAGAACCCCATCTTGTTATAGCCAGTAGTTCGATAATCGCATTCGAAAAGTCTTCTCCCCTAAAAGGTAACGGATTTTCTCCAGCGAAATAAACAATAGACATAAATTTAATTCCATTTACTAAAGGTGGAATAATACCCTTTTCCTCTTCCGGAAAAACATCCTCCAGACCAAGAATCAAATGGTCGGAAGGTCCGCTTAAATCGAGGTCTAAAAGTCCTACTTTCTTACCCGTCTCTTTAAGTACTAAAGCAAGCATAGAAGCTACAGAACTCTTCCCCACACCTCCTTTCCCACCGGAAACCGCGATTATCTTCTTGATATCGGATAATCTCTCATCAATCACATTAAATCTCGGATCCATAAAAATCAAATTACCTCTTTTTTAACAACAAATTGCACAAATAACTTTTTAATTAGCCACTGATTTTCACTGATAAACACTGATACCCTTCCCGCCCCATATTCTGTTTTTATTAAAACAACAAAATATTTTTTTAATCCGTGTATTTCCGTGTTCATCCGTGGCTATTTCCTCTTTTATTATTTCCGCATTTTAGCGGCTTTGCCCTTCTATATATTCAATCCATACTCCCCTGCCTTTTTTCACTTCAAAATCCGGGCTTTTGCACTGGGGACATTTCGAATAAACCCGAATTACATCGGGGACAAAGTGTACATATTCGGATTCATCTTTATCTAAATCTTTGCTGCTGCGCTCGAAATCCCACTCGAATCCGCAAACTCTGCACAGAAAAGAAGCCTTTTCTTCTTCTACTATAAATTCGCACTTTATGTCTTTCAACTTTGAGATCTCATCCAGAGCAGAATTAAAAATATCTTTTTCCAGCTGCTGCAACTTGCCAATCTTGACAAGAACTTTATCTACTTTTAAAAGATTCTTCTCTTTTTTATATTTCAAAACGGTATTCGCAACCGATTCAGCTAACGCCCATTCGTGCAAAATTCACACTCCTTTTTTAAATTATTCGAGTATAAATTAATTGGAAGCGAAAGTCAAGGAGACCCCCCCTACCCCCCAAAATTTTTTACCACAGAGGACACAGAGAAGAAAAAGAAAACACAGAGAGCACAGAGATTTTATTTTTTATTTTACTAAATCCTAACCCCCAAACCCAAAACCCTAAAAATGGACGCAGATGAACGCAGATTAAAAAGGATTTTCTTTGTTTAAAACCCATCCCACACCAAAATAATTTCACACAAAGCAAACAAAGAGCACAAAGCCTACCCCACCCATTTTAACTTATTTTTTAACAACAAATAGCACAAATAACACGAATAATTTTTATGTTTTTTATTTAAACTGGTATCTGGGAGCTGGTATCTGGTATCCAAATATTACCACAGAGTACGCAGAGAAGAACAGAAAACACAGAGAACACAGAGACCCACCACACCCCTTTTAATTTGTTTGATTTAACCACAAAGGACACAAAGGACACAAAGCCCCACACTACCCATTTTAATTTATTTTTTTAACAACAAATTGCACGAATTACACGAATATAAGAAAGATAAATGACCGCAGACCTAATTTAGAAAAATTGATAAATGGGAAAATTGGGAAATGGGTAAATGGGTCAACTATTTCACTATTTTGCTATTTCTCTATTTAACTTAGATTTGAAAAATCTACGTAAGGAACTACGAACCAGGAACCTCGAACTAACCCACCCACTAACTAAATTAAAATCTCTTGACAAAAGAAGTAAAACCTCGTATATTATTGTTATCATTAACAATAAATCAAGGAGGGGTTATGAAATATTTATCAAAACTTAATTTAGTTCTTCTTATCGAAATTGTTAGTTTGTTTGTCAACGCACCTGCTATCGCCTGGACGAGATTTTACGAGAAGGGTGAGAACAGCCGCGGCTACTCAGTCCAGCAGACAACTGACGGGGGATATGTTGTTGCTGGAAGTACTTATTTGGGGGCCACCGATGTTTACCTGATAAAGACGGATTCTCTGGGAGATACGCTCTGGACGGGAACTTACGACAGGGATAGTACCTACGATATGGGGTACTCAGTCCAGCAGACGACTGATGGCGGATATATTGTTGCCGGGGAGACTTGGTCTTACGGTACGGGGATGAATGGCGTTTACCTGATAAAGACGGATTCTCTGGGAGATACGCTCTGGACGGGAACTTACGGCGGTAGTGAAGGCAGGTCAGTCCAGCAGACTACTGACGGGGGATATATTGTTGCCGGGCTTGCTTGGTCTGACAGTACGGGAGAAGATGTTTACCTGATAAAAACGGATTCTCTGGGAGATACGCTCTGGACTAGGACTTACGGCGATAGTACCGACGATTGGGGCTACTCAGTTCAGCAGACAACTGACGGGGGATATATTGTTGCTGGGTGTATTATTTCTCTCAATGCGGGATACGCCTATGTTTACCTTATAAAGACGGATTCCCTGGGAGATACGCTCTGGACTAGGACTTATGGGGACACCAGCTCCAATGGAGCTAACTCAGTTCAGCAGACATCCGATGGTGGATATATTGTTGCCGGGTTTACCGATTCTCGCGGTGCGGGAAGTCTTGATTTCTATCTTATAAAAACGGATTCTCTGGGAGATACGCTCTGGACTAGGACTTATGGTGGGACTTACGTCGATTTGGGTTACTCGGTCCGGCAGACCACTGACGGAGGATATATTGTTACCGGATATACGGCTATCGGCGGGTGGAACCGTAAAGTTTATTTAATAAAGACAAATAGTTTGGGGGATACGCTCTGGACAAGGACTTACGGGACTTTGGGGAGGGAAGATTATGGCTACTCAGTCCAGCAGACTACTGACGGGGGATATATTGTTGCTGGGTGGACTAAAGGTAACGGGATAGACAATTCTCTTGTTTGTCTGATAAAGGTCAACTTCGACGGCAGCGGAGGAATCGAGGAAGAGATAATTCCTAATTTATTGTCATTATCTCCAGCTGATCCGAATCCTTTTACTACCAAAACAACCGTTAGTTATGAGCTGACAAATGCGACTAATGTGAATGTCTCAATCTATAACCTACTCGGGCAAGAAGTGAAAAAACTTTATTCGAGAAATCAATCTTCCGGTATTCATTCCGTTACCTGGGATGGTAGTGGGACCTCTGGAAAACTACCTACCGGAATTTATCTACTCAAGATTAAAGCAGGAAATCAAGAAGCTTCCTTAAAACTTACGTTTATAAGGTAATTGAGTTTGTAGAGTTCGTAGAGTTCATTGGGTTTGTTGGGTTAGGTAAAAAAATACAATAAAAAGGGGTGTGGTAATTAAAGTTTCGGGTTACGAGTTTCGTGTTTCGTGTTAAAAAACCGAAAAAAATTTGTGCAATTTGTTGTTAAAAAAATAAGTTAAAATGGGTGGGGTGGGCTTTGTGCTCTTTGTGGTTAGACCAAACACATTAAAAGGGGTGTGATGGGGCTCTGTGCTCTCTGTTTGTTTTTCCCCTCTGTGTTCTCTGTGGTTAATTTAAGTTTCGTGTTTTGAGTTTCGGGTTTCGAGTTTAAAAAAAATAAAAAATCCTTTTTGATCTGCGTTTATCTGCGTCCAATTATTGGGTAGGGGTGGCTTTGTGCCTTAGTGTCTTCGTGGCTAATATTACAAAAGGGGGTAGTTGGTGCAAAAATTACCTTGACTTGACTGACTGTTTTCATTATACTGAATATCGTAGCGAAATAATGCAAATTCAAAAAGACCAGGTTCTAAGTAAAAAAATTTAAGTATTATTAACATTAACTTTTTTATAAATTTTGAGGAGGTTGTCAATGAAAAAAGATAAGAAAAAAATTTCGAAAAAAACGACTAAGCACATATACCGTATTGTCGGAAGTTGTTAAGCATACCCTCATACATCTCTATTCATTTTCTGGTTCTGTATGAATAGATATTAAAGTATTTTCACCGTACGTTTCTTTTAATTTTTCTTCAATTTTATTATTAATTTTATGAGCTTCAACAATTGAAAAACTATTTGCTACTCTTATATGAATATCTATTACGATATTGTTGCCTATTCGTCTTGTTTTTAAATCATGAGGCTCTATTACATCCTCTATGTTTCCGACTATTTTCAAAATATAATTTTCGGTATTTTCATCAAGAGACTCTTCCAATAATTCTTTAATGCTGCCTATAGAAATGTCATAAGCTACTTTCAATATAAAAAGACTCACAACAACTGCTGCTATTGGATCTAATATTCTCCAAACATTGCCAAGTAAAATTGCTCCACCAATACCCAATAATGTTCCTGTCGAAGAAAACGCATCAGAACGATGGTGCCACGCATTAGCAATCACTGCTTTGCTTTGTATTTGCTTTCCAACTACGATTGTATATCTATATAACCATTCTTTAGTTATTATTGATAATAAAGCAGCAAATAATGCAATAATTCCGGGGGAACCAATGTTCTTTTTTAAAAACAAAACCGAATAAATTTTTTGGGCACCTGAATAAAAAATACCAATACCTACAAACAATAATGCAACCCCAATTATTACGGCTGCTAATGTCTCAAATTTGCCATGTCCATAATCATGATTTTCATCAACAGGTTTCCTTACTATCATAAAATTAATTAATACAACTATATCAGTAACAAAATCCGATAAAGAATGGAAGGCATCGGCTACCATAGCGCTACTTTTCCCAAAGATACCTGCAAATAATTTTAATGAAGTCAAAATTAAATTAGTAAAAAAACCAACCCAAGTTATATAATTAGCTTTTTTCGCACGATATTCTTCAATGTTATAATTATTCTCTTTCATTTTCTAACATCCATATAAATAACAGATTATATTAATAGTATTTTCATTACAAAATCATTTATATCCTTAAAAAAATTCTGACAACTTGTCTATATATGCATTATTGCGCATAAGCTTACAATTTAGAAGTATATATGAAGTATTACATATATACATAACTATAGGCGATTTTCCTTCCCTCAATTCTTATAATTCAATTATAATGAATACTCTCCATCTGTCAATCCTTCCCTCGAGATTCAATGTTAGGGAATAAAAATAAAATCTCTGTGCTCTTTGTTAATTAGAGTTTCGTGTCTCGAATCTAGAGATTAGTATATTAATAAATCAGTGAATTAGCAAATTAGTAACAAAAAACTATATTATCTACATGTCCTACATGTTGGAAAAATTTGGGGATGTGAGTGGTGTTTTAAACAACAAAAATAAAATCCTGTAAATCTTGTTAATCCTGTCTAATATATTTGGGGTTGTGCGGAGGGGCTTTGTGCCTTAGTGTCTTCGTGGCTAATATTACAAAAGGGGGTAGTTGGTGCAAAAATCACCTTGACTTGACTGACTGTTTTCATTATACTGAATATCGTAACAAAATAATGCAAATTCAAAAAGAACGGGCTTCTGGAAAAAATTTTAAGTAATATTAACATTAACTTTTTTATAAATTTTGAGGAGGTTGTTAATGAAAAAAGATAAGAAAAAAATTTCAAAAAAAACGACTAAGAAATCTAAAAAATTACCCAAGATAAAGATAGACAGGAAAAAAATTATTGAGAAAGTTAAACAAAAGAAAATATGGATTCCGGCAGCAGTTACCGCAGGGGTTATTTTAATTGCCCTTTTGCTCTACCCGAAAATAAACGAGATAAGAATGAGAACTAAACAACCCGAAACCGGAACAGGGGCGATATCTGGAGTACTTGAAATAACATCATACGCCCCGCAGGGCGAAACTTACGGACAGGTTCAAATAAACATAAATTTCAATAATCCTATAATACCGCTAACGACATTGAGCGATGAAACAAGAGACGCCATTTTAAGTCACTTCAGTCTAGAGCCTAAAATCGAAGGTAAATTCAGGATTCTCGGAACCACAGGTGTGGTATTTGAACCCGAGCACAGTCTGCCGATGTCAACCCACTACATAGTAAAAATACAAAAGGGAATAAAAGATATCTTCGGTAACACACTTGCAGAAGATTTTAGCTGGGAATTCAATACTCCCCTACCCCAAATAAGCATTAGCCCTTATAACAACTCTCACCACGTAAAACTTGACCAGGAAGTATTTATTACAAGCAATACTTCTTTGGATTTAAAATCCTTAAAAAGTAAAATAGAATTCTTCGAAACCCAAACAGAAAAAAAAGTTGCGTACGAATTCCTTGAACATGAGAAAAATCCGAAAGATAAAGAAGATATCGGAATATATCACCTGAGGTATGTTTATATGCTGAAGCCCGTAAAAGGGCTTAAAAAAGATACCGAATATACAGTTATACTCCATTCCGGTATAAATACCACAAGAGGTAATAAACCAACAGAGCAAGAATATTCTTCGACTTTCAGGACTTATCCTCCCTTTAGTTTCATCAAAACCGGCTTCTGTGGTGAATGCGGATATAAACTTACAACGGTTCCCTATATCTCTTTCACAAATGACCCCGATTGGAAAAGCGCCGGGGCAAATATTTCTGTTTCTCCTGGTGGGGAGAAAAGTCCATTGAACGAATACTCCTGGTGCTATATAGATTATTCACTTGGTTTTAATGAAGAAGATTTAGAACCAAACACCCGATATAAAGTAAATTTAGGTTCCGGATTGATAGACATTTATGGTCAAACGCTGGAAAATCCGCAGGGCACTTCTTTTACAACGGGAGAATTAACCCCGAAGATGTGGGGACCAAGCGGTTACCAGCTTATAACACCCAATATAGAGCCAAAACTCGGAATAAAGACTGTCAATATAAATAAAGCCTTTTACATCATTCAGAAGCTCGACCCTAAAGATATTCTGGTAAGAGAACAACTGGCTTCTTACTACATAACAGACAAACTTATAAACAATCTGAAAGTAGATGAATCCCGTCAGGATATAAAATTAAACGAGGAAAGTGTTGGCAAAGCGTATTTCGACCTCAGCCCGCATCTGCGAGGCGGAAAATTCGGCGCGGTCGCCTACAGATTTACCTCTCCACATGTAGAATGTTACTCCGAACCAATAAGTTTCAACGGTTTAATACTGCGAACAAATATAGGGATATACACCCAGTTCCATCCTACAGGCGGTATAGTCAAATTAAATCAGCTCACCGACGGTAAACCCGTTGCTAATGCAAGAATCAAATTATACAGAGAAGACGACCTGCCGAGGCTGGAAAAAATATGGGACCTCATAACCGATAAAAATATAAACAGGATATCCCCCTGCTACGAAGGTACAACAGACGAAAAAGGAATGTTAATCCTTTCAGCCTCCGAGATGCAGAAATGCACGAAAAGAAGAACAAGCAATAAAGTATTGAACGAACTTTACCCGCCGGAGGCTGACCCTGATGATATTCTATACGACAGCGAGCGTTTTGGCTTCGCGGAACCACCGCGCCTACTGATAATAGCAGAAAAAGACGATGACTGGACTTTTATCCATACTGAAGAGGGAGGAAATCCCTCTATCTGGGATTTCGGCATAAATCCCGATTGGGAAGCCGAACGGCCTATAAGCCTGGGAACTATATTCTCGGATCAGCAATTATACCGTCCGGGAGACACAGTCAGATTAAAAGGCGTCTCAAGATACCTGCTTTACGGAAAACTACAAACAGGTAAAGGATTAACTTTCAAAATAAAACTCAGGGACCCTCATGGAGGAGAAAAAGAAATTGAAAATGTTAAAGTCAACGAATTCGGTACTTTCGATTTCGAAATATCAACGAAAGAAGAACAGCCGCTCGGGTCTTATTATATAACTGCTGAAAACACAAAACATAATTTAAGATTCCATGGTAATTTCAGACTGGCTGAATTCAGAGTTCCGGAATTCGAAGTTAACCTTGATATCAACAAGAAAATAATCACTGCCGAAGAACCATTTAAGATTTCATGGGAAGGAAAATACTATTTCGGAGCACCTATGGCAGAAGCAACTGCTTCCCTCAATATAACCCGCAGAAAAACGTACTTCACACCAAAAGGGTGGGAAGATTTTTACTTTGGGATTCCCGGTTATCTGCTTGAACAACAATCTTCCATTAGCGGAACTTATCTGCGTGAAACGATTAAACTGAATGAAGAAGGCAAGGCGTCCAAAACTATAACTCTAGGGCGCGATGACGTTCCGTACCACATGACTTATCTTTGTGATGTAGAGGTTACGGACGTTTCGAACCAAACTTCTTCCGCGAATAAAAGCATCACGGTCTTAACCGATAAACGACTTATCGGCATAAAACTCGACGACTGGATAATCGCAGCAAAAGATACCTTGAAGGCAAATATTATAGTATCGTCACCCGAAGGGGAAGCTTTAGCAGGAATACCCATTACAGCTAAACTGATAAAAAGAGAATATCATTCCGTAAAAACAAAAACCCCGGAAGGTAAATTCAGAGTAGAAAATACAATGGTAAAAAAAGTGGTAAGTTCCAGAGAAACAATAAGTGCCAACACACCTAAAGAATTGACTTTTTCACCCGAAGAAGCGGGTTCATATTTTGTATTTGCGGAACTCAAAGACAAACCAAACAGCGGGACATCTGCCGCAGCCTCGATATGGGTAGCCGGAGAAAGCTACGTTCCCTGGGAAGAAACGGGCGAAGATAAACTGGAAATAATAATGGATAAAGAAGAATACAAAGTCGGAGATACCGCACAGGCTTTTATCAAGTCCCCCTTCCCTAATTCAGAACTATTCATAACGGTCTGCCGAGAAAAGATATTCATCAAAGACTCAAAGGAAATCAAAGGAGGCGGATTCACTTATAGTTTCAAAGTAACCGAAGATATGCTTCCGAATGCTTATGTGGGAGCAGTACTTTACCGCCTCGGAGAACCTATCGTTCCCGTGGAAGAAGAAACCGGAAAACATATGGAAAAAATAGGCTTTACGGGCTTCAAAGTTTCGGTGTCCGATAAATATCTAAACGTAAAAATTACTCCATCGAGCAAGAAACTCCGACCGGCAGAAGAATTAGACGTCGACATTAAAGTTACACGAACGGACAAAAAAGGACACCGGAGTGAATTGACAGTTATGGTTGTGGATGAGGCTGTTCTCTCCTTAACGGGATATACGCCACCGGACCTTGTCAATATCGTTTACAGCTATAGAGGACTATCCGCAAGAATTACCGACAACCGTCCGTTCATAATAACGAAAGAAGAATTGATGCAAAAGGGTTTCGGTTACGGAGGAGGAGCCGAAGCAATGAGAATTGCGGGACCGGTCGTACGGAAAAAGTTCTTGAAATTAGCCTATTACGACCCGAACCTCGTAACGGATAAAGACGGGCATGCTCACTTCCGCTTTAAACTTCCCGATAATCTAACGACATGGAGAATAATGGTCGTTGCTGTAGGCAAAGATAATCTCTTCGGATACGAAGACGAAAAAGTTGTCGCAACTCAGCCTTTCGTACTGCGTCCAGTTTTACCGAGATTTGCAAGAATCGGGGACAAATTCAACGCGGGAGTCGCAATTACAAATTCAACGGAAGGAGAAGGTACGGTTAAAGTATCGGCTGAACTTTCCGGAAAATCGATAATACTCAAACAAACTGACTCGCAGACAAACGAAACTGCCTTAAAAAAAGGACAGTCAAAAACGATTCTCTTCCCGTTCGAAGCAGTCAAAAAAGGAGAATCGAAATTGAAATTTATCTCCTATTTTACCGGCACATTCGGAGGCAAAGAAATAAAAGAATCCGATGCAGTAGAGATTTCACTCAACATTCAAGAACTGCTTGCAACGGAGACAGTGGTAGCGGTGGGAGAAACGAAAGAAAAAGCCAGTCAGGCTATAAAGGTCGATAAAAGCGTAAGGAAAGATATGGGAGGACTCTCACTCACTCTTTCCAGTACAGCTTTAACCAACATCGGAGAAGGAGCAAAATACCTCGTAGAATACCCGTACGGATGCCTGGAACAGACTTCGAGTAAACTCCTTGCTCTCGTTCAACTCAAATATCTTTCCGATAAATACGGATTCGAACTTGAAGCTGTAAAACCCGTAGACAAAGTGATAGAAGCAAATATCAAGAAAATCCTTTTGATGCAGAATTACGACGGCGGATTCAAATTTTGGCCTACGAGTTCCACGTCGGACTGTTTCTTGTCACCGGATGTAGCCTACCTCTTCAAAAGATGCAAAGAATTGGGATATAAAATTCCCGAAGAAGCAATGAACAATTTGCTGGTATTCCTGGAAAACACGTTGAGAAATCCATGTCATCCATTTTTCACCTGGAAATCTTTAGCGGAATATAGAATAAACATTCTGCTTGGTATGCATTACCTTGGTAAAACCGACGAAACTTACTTCGAAGAATACTTCAACCGCAGAAAAGAATTGAGTTTTGGAGCGCAAATCAGCCTCGCATACCTGCTTTACCAATCGCCAAAATGGGAAAAAGAAGCGCGTACTCTATTAAAAGAAATCAAAAACGGAATGTTCGTTACAGCACAAACGGCACATTTCGAAAGCCCTAAAGACCTGCCTCCATCATGGCTATTTATGTACTCACCGATAATTACAACGTCAGAAGCAATCAAGCTCTTCCTTGCCATGGAACCTGAAAGTGAATATATATCGAAATTCGCACGTTATATACTCAACGCAAGGAAAAACGGAAGATGGCGTTACACGTACGAAAACGCCAAAGCCATAGACGCTCTCGTGGAAATTTCTCTTACAAGAGAAGCAGAACCTCCGAAATACTCGGCAGATATTTTAATTGCAGGAGAAAAGGTTCTGACACATATGTTCAAAGGCTACGAATATAAACCTTTCGAGGAATTCTTACCCATAACGAAATTACCGGACGGAACGAGTAAAATCGATATTTCCAAAAAAGGTCAGGGTTACCTTTACTATGTTTTATCCTACTCATACAGACTGAAGGGAGCCGCGGGTTCACGAAACGAGGGTCTTACGATAAAAAGAACGATTAAAAATTCGAATACAGGTAAGCTCATTGGGGAATATGCGACCCAGCCGCTCGAACCCGTGCGGGTTAAAGCAGGAGATATTCTCGAAGTCGAGCTCGAGTTCAAAGTCAATCAGACTTCTTACCATCTCGTAATCGATGACCCCATTCCTTCCGGACTCGAAGCTATAGATGCTTCTCTGAAAACAACCTCGATACGATATGATATCAAATCACAGGAAAGCGTTACCAGAAGAAGTTCATGGAACCCGATAAACCACACCGAACTACGAGACGATAGAGTTGCTCTCTTCGCAGATATGGTAAATCCCGGAATATATAAGTATAAATATCTGCTCCGAGCCACTACATCCGGGTATTTCCTCTGGCCTTTTGCAAAAGTAAGTCTGATGTACGAACCGGAACAGTTTGGTACATGTAGCGAGGGATATATAGAAATATCGAATGAGTGAAAAATGATAAATAAGCTCTTCGCTTTTGGCTGTTGGCTTTTAGCTCTTTAATAAAACCTTATGAAAGCTAACCCCAAAAAGCTAATAGCTAATGGCTTCAATAATCTGGTTCTCTTCGGATGTTTGATTATATTCATTCTCGGCTTTCGTCTTACACCTTATCTTGTTCCAATCAGAGAGAAGGACCTCGAGAAAGAGAGTTTCCATTCTATAAAATTCTATGATAGAAATGGAATCCTCCTACAAGAAGTTCTATCCGAGAATTCGAGCCGCTCGATACACACGGACTTCGATAAAGTCTCTCCGTATTCCATCCAAGCGATTATAGCTTCAGAAGACAAAAACTTCTACTCTCATAACGGCATCGATTATAAAGCGATATGTAGAGCAGCATGGCAGAATATCAAACATAAAAAAGTCGTATCCGGTGCATCGACAATAACCCTGCAGCTTGCAAGAATGATGCGACCCGGAAAAAGAACGTTGTTTAAAAAAACAAAAGAAGCGTACTTTGCGTATCGTCTGGAAGCGGGACTCGGTAAAGAGAAAATCCTTGAAGCTTACATCAACAGGATACCGATGGGAGGAAACTTATACGGCATAGAAGCAGGTTCAAAAGCTTACTTCGGTATATCATCTTCGGATTTAACTCTGGCACAGGCTTCTTTTCTGGCTTCCATTCCCAATTCTCCTACCCGCCTGAACCCGTATAAAAATTTAGAAGACATCAGGAAACGCCAGAAATACGTTCTACAAGAAATGGTTAAACAAAATCTTATAGACGAAGAAAGAATCGATAGAATACTCAAAGAAGACATTTCCCTGCGGCCGCAAACGGCATCTTTTCTTGCGCCGCATTTCGTTTTTACTCTCCTCGAAGAATTGCCCGAAAACGCGCAAAACGTCAAGGTAACCGTCGACCTCGAATTACAGAAAATGGTTCAGGAACAGACAAACAGGGTGGTAAAGGCTCTCGAATTCTTTAACGTTACCAACGCAGCTGCCATATTGCTCGATAATTTCACAGGCGAAGTCCTTGCATATGCAGGTTCGGCAGATTTTTTCGACACCGAACACGAAGGAGAATTTGACGCGGTGAGAGCTTTGCGTCAGCCAGGTTCGACCTTAAAACCTTTTCTTTATATACTGGCTTTCGAAGACGGGTTTACACCCCGAACCGTGGTTCCGGACATACCGACTTACTATAAGATGCCTACTGGGATATACTGTCCGAAGAATTACTCCGAAGATTTCTACGGTCCGGTAAGAGTAAGAGAAGCTCTGGCGAATTCTCTCAATGTACCAGCT
>Ga0315548_1000959_pt1 | contig 25437 bp, 19 predicted proteins | sample SalMarSW160110MG_2_FD_202540 | JGI IMG/M metagenome (GOLD analysis project Ga0315548, IMG submission 202540) | Salt marsh sediment microbial communities from the Plum Island Ecosystem LTER, Massachusetts, United States - Salt Marsh Sediment SW1601-110 ...
CATGTGTCTGGAGGGAACCGTGTATTGAGGATGAGCCTATTACGCCCCTTCAGGGCTTTTGTATTTCATCACGTGCTATTTCCCCAGGGCGTTGCCCTGGGCTAGAATATTGCGCCCTTTCAGGGCTTTTTCATTTTATCACATGCTGTTCACAGGGCGCTGCCCTGGGCTGGAATATCGCGCCCTTTCAGGGCTGAAGGTCGCTTTCCCATCGCCCTGTAAGGGCAGACTTAATAAAGCTCAGGGCAATGCCCAGGGCGCCGGTCTAAGAAAAGGGGCGCGTTTTCGGATACTGCTCCGTTCCAGGCGCAAGTACATGGATTCGCAAATCGGGTGAAGTATGAATGGTGTCGTGAAAGGAGCTATTTTGACGGGATAATCACGCCATCGGCGTGAACGGGATTGTTCCAGAGACGTGAGCCATCCAGCAAATCACAGCCCGGCGGGCTTGAAGACTTTGGCGCCCTTAGCGTCTTGGCGAGAGAAAATGGAAAAAGGGGAGGCCTCTCGCAAAGACGCAAAGACGCAAAGACCTGTCCATTCTGTTATCCTGTTGTGGCGGCTCAGGAGATACAACTGGTCCATTGCAGATTGCAAATTGCAGATTGCAGATTGCGGAATCCGAAATCCGAAATCTAAAATAGCAGAGCCAGAATCCGCAGTTCGAAATCCCCAATCGAAATCCCAGGCATCCTGTTATCCCATCGTAGCAAATAGCTTGCCGAACTTATGAATCGGAGCACTAAACCACTGGCTTTGGTCGGTGGTATCGGATACGGGATTCTTCTCGTGAGAGCTGCCTTCAGCGGAACTTCTCGACCAGTGGATTCATCCGAATTGTACCATGCAAATGCAGCCGCACCCCACCTCATTCTTCGGATAAGGGAGGGCGTATCGCCCTATTCGGCAATAGGTGAATTAAAGGGCGTCACCATTTACAGAATGCGACAATAGCAGTAGAGTAAGATGCCTGCGGTCACTTGTGGATGCAAAGGGCTGAATGAAGGCAGGGAATGGACGGCAAAAAGCATTTCCAAAAACGGGTGGATAGAATAAGATGTCTGAACGTTGCTTCAATCATCGAATGAGTAGGTTTCCGGTTAAGCCACCCCTATGAGAAATATGGAGGGTATCAATTATGAAGAGAAATGATTTAGCTTTCTGTGGCCTGATTGTGTTGTGGTCGCTACTGTTCGCCTTCGCGGCCACCGGAAAAACCGATGCGCTTGGCGAAGAATCCAAGATGCTCTGGCAGATTGGAAAGGCGGACAACGATACCTCGGAGCTTGCGTTAGGTCGGAACGGATGGAGCCGCTTTCCGACTGATTTTGGAACTGAACCCACATTCATCGTTGGCCGCTCCGACTCCGGTCGCGACTGGCCCTATGCGCACCCCGGCCCGGAGGATAGCTGGGCGGGCAGTAGCAGGCATGCCTTTGCCATACTATTCGGTATCGGCAGGACGATTTCTGGGGGTAACTGTCGGCTGATCGTTGACCTGGTTGATACGCACGGCAGTAAACCGCCTAAGCTTCGGATTGATGTCAACGGCGAATCTTTCGAGAGGCAGATGCCGAGAGGAGGCACGGATGCCTCGGTACTTGGCAATCCTTCGGCTGGTCGCGAGCACCGTTTCTCGATTACTATTCCGGCGCGAGTCATAAAGCAGGGCATCAACGAAATTACGATTACAACGCTTTCTGGCAGTTGGATGCTCTACGATTGGGTCGGCTTCGAGTCGCCGCAAGCGCTGAAACTGGAGGCCCCGGGGGGCGCGCTCTTGCGGTCAGTACATCTGGACCCGTGGCTGAGCCGCAAAGAGGGAAAACTCTGTCAACTCATGTGGGTTGAGCTGACTCAAGTAGGTGAAGAGTCGGACACGACAATCCAGATGGCCGGGCTTGACCCGATGAAGCTCCAACTCAAACCGGGTACGCAAACTGTTGAGCTCGCTCTACCGCCGGTAAAAGCGCAGACGCGGACTACGGTCGAGGTCAAAAGTCGGGGCAAGACATTATTTACACGTCAGATCGTGCGCAAGCCAGCCGTCGAGCGGCAGCCGGTTGACTGGGTGGACGCGATGCTTGGGACATCGAGTTCGAGATGGATGCTGTATCCCGGGCCAAGTATGCCTTTTGGAATGGTAAAGCTTAGCCCTGATAATCAGGATCATTGCTGGAAGGCGGGATATGAGTATCTCATCGGGAACATCGCAGGGTTCAGTCATATTCATTCGTGGACGATGGGTGGTCTTCTCGTGATGCCCACCGTTGGAGAGCTCAAGACGGTCCCCGGGAGCCAGAACGACCCCGATAAAGGATACCGTTCCCGGTTCAGGCATGAGACGGAGGTTGCCTCGCCGGGATATTACGCGGTCACGCTCGACGATTATGGTATCAGGGCGGAACTGACAGCAACAACAAGGGCCGGCTTTCAACGGTACACGTTCCCTAAATCCGACAAGGCTCAAATCCTCTTCGATCTCTTGTTTCCGACGGAGTACAACTTTTCGGTACAGAATGCCCACATCAAGAAGGTAAGCAATACCGAAATCGAAGGCTATTCCAAACAGCGGGGAGAGGGAGGGGCAAGATGGAATGATTATACCGTCCATTTTGTCGCGAGGTTTAGTAAGCCTTTTGATTCTTTCGGGGGATGGGTAGGAGATAAGATTTACCGTGGGGCGACTGAGCTGTCCGGCAAAGGGGATATTGGAGCATTCGTCAATTATTCTACTTCTGAAAACGAAGTCATCAAGTTGCGGACCGGTATTTCGCTTGTCAGTATTGACCAGGGGCGCCTGAACCTTAAAACAGAAATGTCGGCTTTTGGGTGGGATTTCGATGTCGCGAGAAATCACGCGAGGCACACGTGGAACGACCTTCTGAGCAAAATTGAGGTTGAGGGAGGCACCCACGAGCAGAACGTAAAGTTCTATACGAATCTGTACCGGTCTTACTGCTCGCGGACCATCTGGAGCGATGTGAATGGAAAGTATGTAGATATGTATGAGAAAGTGCGGCAACTGGAGGACCCGGATTCTCCCGTTTACGGGTGCGACGCTTTCTGGAATACGTTCTGGAACTTGAATCAGCTCTGGACATTGGTAACGCCAGACATAGCGAATAAGTGGGTGAAATCTCTAATAGAAATCTACGACCGTGGAGGATGGTTGCCGAAGGGACCGACTGGTATAGAATACTCGAGTATAATGGTAGCGTCGCATGAGATTCCGCTGATGGTGTCGGCGTATCAGAAAGGAATTCGTCATTTCGACGTCGAGAAAGCGTATAGGGCGATGAGACATAATCAGATGGAACCGGGTCGGCCACATGAGGGGGGCGGTCATGTGGGTAATCGGCAGTTGAAATCCTATAAGGAGCTCGGATACGTCCCCGTTGAGAAGGGGCCGGTATCTAATACATTAGAGTACGCTTACGATGATTGGTGTGTTGGACAAATGGCTAAAGCGCTGGGCAAACAGGACGATTATGAATATTTCAATAAGAGAGCCGGGAACTACAGAAATGTTTTCGATTCTTCCATCGGATACATGCGTCAAAGGCACGAGAATGGTTCATGGGTGAAAAACTTTTCTGCCTTTTCTGGAAGAGGTTTCGTTGAGGGGAATTCAGAACAGTTTACATGGTTTGCTCCCCACGATGTGCAAGGATTAATCAATCTTATCGGGAAGGAAAGATTCAACAGGCGGTTGAATACAGACTTTGAGAAGTCGCGTCCAAACAACTTCAACGCGACAGGGGACCGCATGGCCGATTATCCCATTAACCACGGGAATCAGCCGAATATGGAGGCGGCGTATCTTTTCAATTATTCGGGTGTTCCCTGGTTGACGCAGTTGTGGGCAAGAGAGATCATGGCACGCTATTATGGAACGGGACCGATTGACGGTTATCCTGGCGACGAGGATCAGGGACAAATGGGCGCATGGTATGTAATGAGTGCTATGGGTCTCTTTGAGATGAATGGAGGAGCAGCGACCAAGCCGGTTTATGAAATCGGCAGCCCCATATTTGATAGGGTGACTATTCAATTGGATAGCGGGTATTATGGCGGAGGGACCTTCGTAATCGAGGCGAGGAACAACTCAAAGGATAATATGTACATCCAGTCTGCAACACTGGACGGAAAGCCGTTGACGAAGCCCTGGTTTTACCATTCGCAGCTTGTGGATGGCGGCAAGTTAGTTTTTCAGATGGGGCCTGAGCCAAACACGAACTGGGGGAGCAGACCACAGGATGCCCCGCCTTCCATGACATCTAAGGGGATGCAGTAGAGAATACAGTGCCAACTTTAAGGCGGCGTGTGGGGCCTGCCGCTCGCCTATGATTACAGTATCACGGCTGGGAACGCCGGTCAACGAACCTTGCATCCGACCTTCCGCTCGCAGACATAATACAAGTAAGAGAGAATGAATTGAGTTTGGAAAACGCAGGAGGGTTCCCATGTACAGATATACTTTCTACATAGCGGTTCTGTTCTGTTTGCTGACGGGAGCACTCGGTTTTGCGGAGGTGTCAGCGTACGAAGAAGAGGTGTTCATCCCGACCTGGGAGGTTGGCCCGCCAGAGGTCCATTCAGACTTTCCCGACGCGGGAAGCCACATTTATCCTTACACACTGAATGATGTTCTCACGGCGAATAGGGTTGATAAAACGTACAAAGGAGTAATCCTGGAAAACGAATACATCAGGCTTCTCATCCTTCCGGAGGTCGGTGGGCGACTGCACGGAGCGTTAGATAAGACAAATAATTATGTTTGGTTGTACTGGCAACGGACGATTAAACCCGGCTTAATCGGGATGACCGGCGCATGGATTTCCGGCGGTATCGAATGGAATTTTCCACACGGACATCGGCCTTCCTGCTTCATGCCAGTTGATCACCGCATCATCAAACATGAAGATGGCAGCGCGACGGTATGGGTCGGTGAGACCGAACCGATATATCGTATGCGCTGGCTTGTGGGAATGACTGTATTTCCGGGGCGGAGTTGCGTGCGTTGCGATTACATTTTCATCAATCCCACGAATCACAGGAATCCGTTCCAATTCTGGGCGACAGCGGCTACACACGCTAATGAATGGTGTCAGGCTCAGTTTCCCGGGGATATGGTCACCGGACACGGCAAACACCGGTTCTGGAATTGGCCCGTTCATGAGGGAGTGGACTTGACATGGTGGAAGAACTCACCGAACGCCAGCAGCTATTTTGCTTTCAATAACCCCTCGGATTGCTTTGGCACGTACGACCATCGGGCAGAGGCTGGGATGGTCCATGTAGCGAACCACTACTTGATGCCCGGCAAGAAGCTTTGGACATCGGGTTCCGGGCCGTCCGGTCGGATCTGGGAGGATATTCTCACCGAAGGAGGCGGCCCCTATTTTGAACCGCAAGCAGGCGCATGGAGTGACAATCAGCCGGATTACCACTGGATGGAGCCGAATGAGGTAAAAACCGTTCACGATTTCTGGTATCCCGTGCGCGATACGCGCGGCTTTCATAGCGCGAACGAAGACTTCGCAATCAATACTGACCTCGCCGGTGGAGTCGCATTTGGCGCGGTGTATTCGACGGGGCGTGTTCGGGAGGCCAGGGTGGTTCTTAAAAATGCAAAAAGCAACTCCATTCTCTCCGAGAGAGTGGCGAACATCACACCGGATAGACCTTACACGACTGAGGTAAAGGTGGAAGACAATGTGACTGTGTATGATGTTCATCTCGCCGTCTATGATGCGAAGGGGACTTTATGTATAGAACTGCAGCAACAAAAAGCAAGACAGGTTGAGCTTCCCGAAGGACACCGGGAGCCAGGCGACCCGAAAAAGATGAATCAGGACGAATTGTATCACTCGGGAGAATGGCTGGATAAATTCAGACGAACGAATCAGGCTTTATCCTATTATCGTGAAGCTTTGAGGAAAGACCCGCAAGACACGCGAGCAAACATCGAGATGGGCTTCCTCGCTCTAAAACAGGGGAAGTGGAACGAAGCGCTGGAGGCTCTCAATGGAGCATTGGAACGAGACCCCGATAACTCACAGATTTACTATGGACGAGGCTTAGCGTACATGGGATTGCAAGATTTCAGGGAAGCGTACGAGCAGTTGTATCGAGCGGCTTATGCGTATGCTTTGTCCTCGACGGCATATTACAATCTGGCGAGAATTGATTTGCGCCGGGGTGATTTTGAAAGCGCGGTCTTGAAGCTCAATGAAGCCGCAAGCCAGAACGGGAAGTTCGCGGATATTCCAGCTCTCCAGGCGACAGCCTTTCGGCATATACACGAACATAAAGAAGCGCTTGCGGCTGCGGAAAAGGCGCTTGACCGCGATCCCCTACATTTTATGGGCGGGTATGAAAAACTGATGGCTTTGAAGAATGTTGGGGCTGAATGGTCTTCCTGGGGAGAGGAATGGAAGTGCGTTATGCGTGATGGAGTTCAAAACTACTTGGAGTTGTCTGTGGCTTACGCCAATGCGGGGCGTTTCGAAGACGCAGATGCGGTCCTCGCCATCTTTTCTGATGTGAAGGATGATTCAGAAATCAATCCGATGGTGAATTATTTTCGCGGGCATTTTAGGGAATTGACTGGAGATGCGTCCGCCGCGTCCAAGTACTATGCAAAGGCAAGAAAGGGGCCGATTGATTACACAAACCCACACCGATTGGAAGGGAAAGCGGCGTTGGAGGCAGCAATTGTGCGGAACCCGGATGATGCTAACGCCCACTTATTCCTGGGGAATTTGCTATACGCGAGTGGCCAGCGGGAGGAAGGTTTTACACATTGGAAAAAGGCTGTCGAGCTAAGTGATGGCCTTGGGCACGCGTGGCGCAACGTGGCCTACGGTGAACGTCGTTTCAGAAATAACCTTCGCGCGTCGTACCAAGCATACAAGAAAAGCTTCGAGTTGAATCCTCGCGACGCGCGCGTTCTCCTGGAGTATGATCAGGTCGCCGAGGCAGTGAAGGTCCCGGCCGCAGAGCGGCTCGCCCTCCTGAAACAGCACGAGAAGGTTGTGGGAACAAGAGACGCTCTTCTATCACGGCTCGTTGACCTCTGCCTCGTCGTGGGGAATATGAAAGACTTGAATCGGGCATACAGTTTACTAAGCAGTCACCATTTTCATAGTTGGGAGGGCAAGTATGGCATCCACGATTGCTGGGTGGAGGTCAACCAAAAACTGGGCGACCGGGGATTTGAGAAAAAGGATTTTGAAACGGCCTTGCGGTACTATCAAGAGGCGTGCAAGTATCCGAAGAACTTGGAGGTGGCGCCTCGGACGCCAGATTTCCGCGCGCATGTCCATTGGAACCTGGCGAAAGTGTACATTGCTATGGATAAACAGGATATTGCGAAGGGCTACTTACAGAAAATCGTTTCCGAAAGATACACAAAAGCTCACCTCGGAACCTCTTATCAAGCGCTCGCGCAGAAGGCGCTGAACAACACAGGTCAATATCTGTCTCTGTTGGAGCGTCTGGAAAAGCGCGCAAGAAAACTAACTTCGGGGGAATTTGAATACCGCGGAACTCCGGAAACCATCGGGCATTACCTGTTGTCGTTTGTGCTGGAGGAGAAAGACAACAAGAGCGAGGCTGCTGCGGAGCGCAGGAAAGCGTTGGCTCGAAACCCTCGCGTTATTCGCGGCGCCATTCACGAAGCGCAGCTTGACATCGCAAAAGCCCACCAATGACAGCCTTCTGTGTGTCTGTCACAGGCCGACGCGGAGTGCTCAAAGAGAGCGAAGCACAGTGTTGCCTCGTTCTTTAAGCGGACAGCATTGGTCTCGGTTTTCTGTATGTTGAGTTATGAATTCCCCATGTGCAAAAGAGCCGAGTGGCAGCGGCGAGGCACCTTGATTGTCACTCGGCCAAGCCTCGAGCGGCCTCAGGGCCGGGTCTCCTGTGGTTTGAGAATGCGAACTCGGATGTTGCGATATGCCACGGGGCCGTGATCGCCCTGTAGCATGAGCGGCCCGGTGGGCTTCTCATCGTTGAACACGGCCGCGCGAGTCGGTCCGGTCACCTCCTGGTTTTCGTGGATGACCTTGCCGTTGTGCACAACGGTGACGAACACGGCGTTGGCAATTTTTTTGCCGCTCGCGTCAAATCGCGGCGCACGAAAGATAACATCGAAGGTCTGCCATTGGCCCGGTCTTCGCGAGGCATTCACCCGTGGCGAGCGGCCTTCATAACCCTTGTTGTCTTGCCACCTCTGGTAAATGCCGCCGCAGTCGGTGTACGTCGGTTTCTTTACGCCCCAACTGTCGAACACCTGGATCTCGTATCGGCCCTCGAAGTAAACGCCCGAATTGGAGCCTTTGGGAACCATGAACTCGATGTGGGCCTGAACGTCACCATGCTCCATCTTTGTGAAGAGGTGAGAAGTGCGACCCTTGGCGCCATTGACAACGGCGCCCGTGCCCGGTTTCCATGCCAGAAGCATCTCGTTGTCCGTGTTCTTGAACGCATCGCCGACAATTTTCCATTCGCCGGTGGGCTGGCGCCAACTGCTCAATGTGCGTCCTTCAAGCAAGTTAATCCAGTTTGCCGATTTCTGTTCGGCCATGCTGATGCCGCACACCGTAGCCGCAATCGCCACAGCGAGCACAACAGTTGAGGCAACACTCCGGCAGTAAATCATAGTTCTCGCATTCATTCCATTTCTCCCTTTTTCGAGGTTTCCAAGCATTGCGGCTCACGTAATCCACGGCTCTCGACACGAACAAGCCGCCTACGGCGTCGCGCATCCTCGTCGGGCAATACTCCTACGCAATCAACGGGCAACCTCTCTTCCGCTCCCGCGGCGCCTTGCGCAGTAGGATGGTGGGACCGGAATTTCGGTTGAGAGCAACTTCTATGCACATGGTAACAATTCGAGATGTTACTTGCAATGCCAAGCCCTTTTTGGGCAGCTCCGGTGAACAACGCGTCATCGGGGAGGCGGGAAAGCATTTGAGAGGGGGAGCGGCGTGGGGGGGGAACGGAGAGCATGCGGGCGTGCGGGAGTGTAGCGGTTGTAGTAGCAGCGGCTTGCGGATGATGACCAGACTGGCGGCCAGCACGGGACCGGTGGCCTTGAGCTCCTTGACTCTGGCCTGGCAGAGCCTTCGAACCAGGGTGGGATGTTCCGGTATGCTAATCTCTTCCTCCCGGTGGAAAGTGTGCGCTGTTTCGGAAACGTATTGGAACTTATCCGACAATGTAAGAAAAAAAGCCCGTGCGAAGGTAATGCCTCAGTTACCGGCGGCTGAGGCTGTAACCGCAGAGTGCGCAGAGTGCGCAGAGGGGCTTACGCATCGCCGGCGTCCTGTCCCGCCCCGCGTTCCGCGGGGGATATCAAGGGGCTCCCTTGCCCTTGACGGGCTCGGGCTGTACCCTTCACGGCAAAAAAAGGCCGTGCCCCACGTGGCATCCCGCTGGAGGCGGGACCCGTGGACGCCCATGCCGGTATCAATCCCCGGCGTCAAGAAAGGCCCTACGATGCGAGGGCCCCGTTTTCAAACAGGATGGCAACACAGGTGCGTAAGGGGCTCCTTTCAGGGACCGAGAGACATTTTCATGGTCCGAGGGTGAACGAGGTTCGTGATGGACTGCGGTGAAATCCGCTGTCTGAGGGCACTCTGTGGTTTTGTTCGCTTGCGTTGAGTCAATCCCACTACACTTCGAGACGCAGTTGGGCTTTCTGGCTGATGAGCAGTTTCTGAAGTGTCTTGACATCGAGCCTGCGGGGCGGGACCCTGCCAGTGGCGGCAAGCGCCGCGGCACAACCTGATGCGTGCCCGATGGCCATGGCGGGGGCCATGGAGCGAGCCGATTGAAACGGAGCTTGTTCGCAAGATATGCAGCGCCCCGTCAATATTAGCCCTTCGATTTTCTTTGGCACCAGCGAGCGATACGGAATATCGAAGCCCTCGTGGGCGAAGAAGAAACGCTTGCCGTGGTAGCTTGGCATCGGGTTGGAACTGATGGCGACCACGTCGGGAAAATGCTTGCCCCGAATGGCATCCTGTTCTGTGACGACGTATTCTCCGAGGATGCGGCGGGTTTCTCGCACACCGATGCCTGTGGCTGTCTGCATGAGATAGATTGACCCCATCCCCGGTTTCTTCTTCATTTCCAGGACCCGGTCCCAGAGCTTCAGGCGGGTCTCCACTTCGGCGCGCGTCAGGTTCTCGACGTCCAAGGCGTCACCGCCGAAGCCCGGCCCCCATCGCACAACCCTGTCGCCAATGCGAACACCGCCAAAGGGGCCTCTTACGCTCGACGGCACACCACCAATCCGGTACATGAGGCTCGTGCCCATGCGGTCACCCTTTTCCGCGGGCTTCATAAATGGAGCACCGGCTCGTGCCGCAACGTCACCATCGCCGGTGGCGTCAATGACAATGTCGGCAACGATGGCTTGCCTTCCCGACTTGGATTCCACAATTACGCCGGTGACCCGCGAGGCATCAAGCAACGGAGCGACAACCCAGCTATGCAACCGCAGCCTGACGCCTTCCTTTTTGGTCAGGTTCACACATGCGATTTTCGCGGCCTCAGGGTCAAACCCAACGCAATATGGGAGATTGCCCGAGACCACATCATGATGGGTCTTCGGATAAGGGTCCTCGTCTGCGATACCGCCCAAACGCACGAGTTCCGCTATGTATTCCGCAGGAATTCCTTTAACGGTCTGAAGCGCTTCCGGCTGGCGCTGATTCCGAAAGCCGTTGTAACAGGTCATCAAGCCAGCGGTGCCGTTGCCGCCGAGGAAAGGATAGCGCTCGATCAAAAGCGTATCGGCGCCGCTTCGTGCCGCTGCCACTGCCGCAATGATACCACTCGGCCCGGCGCCCCGCAATGCCGCACTTAGTGTTCCAATTCACAAATTCGCCGACGTATTCTCCCTCTGACAGGATAACAGGATGCACATGATTTTTAGAATCCTGTTTATCCCTGCGAAAGGTTGTTTACCTTTCGCTCTAACCCAACTTCCGGCTGACATAGTGGGTTGCCGGTGGCGACGACATTGTTAATGAGTTGTGTCTCCTGAGCCACCACAACAACCTCCTTGACACATTTTTGCTCGACGATGACCGTATCTCTTTCGACCTCGCCATGACCGGGCTGCAAGGTCTCGGACAACTTCTCCGTCAGTCGTTTGCGGTTCGTGATCTTTCACCCAGCGGCCCGCCGGCCTGTGATTTACTGGATGCTTCACGCCTCTGGGAGAATCCAGTCTATCCTGTTATCCCGTCAAAATAGCTCCTTTCACGACATCATTATACGTCACTGTATTTGCGAATCCCTGTACTTAGACACCCTCAAAACCCGCAAGCCGCCGTCTCGCTCATGCCATCAACTTCTCCAGCGATCACCGTTCACGCTCCTTTAGCGGCAAGTTGTCCCGTGCAGCATGGACATTGTCGGCCTCGGGAGGAACACCTTGAATGTAGTTGACACATGATGGAACGTCAACGTCTTTCCTTTCAAGCTGAAAAGGATGCAGGGCGCAATGCTTCACTTACCGCTGGCTGAGGGTGGAACCGCAGAGTGCGCAGAGCACGCAGAGAGGCTCTCGCATCGCCGGCGTCCTGTCCCGCCCCGCGTTCCGCGGGGGATATCAAGGGGCTCCCTTGCCCTTGACGGGCTCGGGCTGTACCCTTCACGGCAAAAAAAGGCCGTGCCCCACGTGGCATCCCGCTGGAGGCGGGACCCGTGGGAATCATGGGCAAGATGCCCATGCCACGACAGGGGAGGACGGGATTCTTCTCATACCCCTCCCTGCGACTCTGCGCCTTTGCGTTAACCTCCTTTTCCCTTCCTCCCTCCCCCGCCAAGGCGGGGTATCCGCCCGAGGCTGAGGTGTTACACACACCCGTGATTTTCGATTGGTGATGGGATTTGGGAGTGTGCTAAAATGAATGAGATGCGAGATTCGATTCTTTCGGAGACACGTGCAGGGAGAATTATGGCTATTGAATTGATGGGGTGAGCGAATGGCGAAGATATTGAAGCTGAGAGAGGGAAGAAAATTTCGGATGGGTGACGGCGAGACCACCAAGGTTGTCTATCCGGAAATGGGGGCGAAGAATATCACCCTCAATTACATCACCTTTGGTCCGGGGCAGGAGTTTCCGCAGCACGAGCACGGGGAGTCGGAGGATGTCTTCGTAATTCTGGAGGGTTCCGGGGTGCTCAAGCAGGGAGAAATGGAGCTGCGGATAGAGGCGGGCGACGTGGTCTATGTGCCCGCAGGAGAGATTCACGGAACCATCGCCGGACCGAACGGCATGGTCTGCATCAGTTGCCAGGCCCCGCCGGACACGAAGCTCTATTCCGGGGAAAGAGATAGAATTTAGCGCCGGTTCACCCTCGAAGCCGCCACGGAGCCGAACGAGCGCTCGCGCCTTGTCGGCAGTGCCGGCTAAGGGAAAGCTCCGCCCTTCGCCTGACAAGGAATGGCGGAGCCGAAACCCTTAGAATGACTCTTTCTGGCGCCCTCTCTCCACGGTTTCCTTCATTTTCTCGGCCCTCAACCACTCTACGTGGCCATCGGCGAACGCGACGTGTCCCCCTTCTCCGTCGTGATTGGAGGGATTCTCGTAGAGGACGACTGCGTCCGCAGGCCCCGCCTCCGTCAGCCCCGTGACGTAAATGTAGCTCGTCTTCGAGTCTATCTCTTCCTTCTTTGTAATCTTCGCTCCGCGCGCCGAGGGGCAGGTGAACAGTTTCACACTGTCCACATAGTCGGGGTAGAGGTCCGACAGCTTCTCAGCGAATTCGCCGTCGTGGTCGCTCGCCCACATCCTTACCGCTAACATGAGGGTTTTCAGGTTGTTTTTGCACGCATCGCCCCGCGCTTTCTCTCTCTGCTCTTCGGCTGCCTCCCTCTGGTCCTCGACTATTTCTTTCAGCCATTCAATCACTTCCTCGGTTGTCCGCAGCCTTGCTTCGGGATCGTCTCCCGCCATTTCAATCATCGCGTAAAGAGCGCTCCTCCTCTCCTCAGGGCTTTTGGAAGTCTCGACTATCTCTTTGAGCAGATCAATGGCGTCTTCGGTTTTCTTTTGCTCCTGGAGCACTTCGATGAGCGTCCATCTTGCCGCATTGGTCGTTTCCTCGCCCAGATTCTCCTCAATGATCTTCTCCAATTCGTCTTCGGCTTCGTCCAGTTTTCCCAGCTTGCGGCAGAGGTCCACTTTTTCCAAGCGGAGCTGCAAGAGCAGGCCGGCATCGTCCCCGGATAGGATGGCTTTCTCCAGCTTCTTTGTCTTTCGCTGGACCGCGTCTTGCTTGTAAACCTGAGCCAGCAACCGATCTCTCATCACCTCGGCGAACTGCTGGGGCGTTGTCTGGCGGAGCGCCTCCTCATACTTACTGAGTGCTTCGGCCAGCCTGTCCTTGGAAATCGCCTGTTTCTGCTTTGCCTTCCGGAAGTCTTCCAAAGCTTCCTTAGCGGTTCCCACATCGGGTTTGCGACCGTATGCGATGAACTCCTGTAACATCTTTTCTGCCTTTTCGGGCACTCGAAACTCGTCCAGAGCTTTCCTATACTGTCTCATCGCTCCCTGGGCGGCTTTGTATTTCTTTTCGGCCACCGCCTCCAGCCTCTTATCTTCTGTCACCCGAAGCAAATCCAGAGCCTTGAGGCCTTTCTCCATCGCCTGCAACCGATGTTCGAGCACCGCCAGCAGGTTTTGGTATTCATCCGCTTCAGGTGAAACTGGATATCCCTCCAGCGCTTGCTGGGTCTTCTTCAGTAGTTCCTCTTCGGCCTTCTTCTGCGTGTCTTCGATCTTTGTTTTGATCTTGGCTTGTGCGTCCAACATTTCCGCTCTCGTCTGCTCCAGCTCGCGGCGAAGGTTCTCTGCGAGCTTCTTCAGGTCCGCATTTTCCTTGAGAAGCTCCTTGACCCGGTTCACGCCCGTTTCTTCCTCGGCGGACATAGAGCGCGTGGCGAAATACAGCAGAAACACCGAGACAACACAGATTCTCAACAGCACGGTCGCAATGCGTTTCATGATTCATTCCTCCACACTAAATTGGTTCTTGACTGAGCTATCGCTCTGAGGGTTTTTTCGGATTCCAGAAGGCACTTCTCAAGCAATCGGGGAACGGCGGGACCGCCGGGAGATGCAGGCGGGCCACTGAGAAGCTTGGGGGGAGGGGCTTCATAGCGCTGCGCCACCTCCGCCAACTTCATCAGAGTGCGGGTGGAAGCGGCGGATGCCATCGCCCGAGTTATCGCCGGTTTTGAGCTGTCATGAACGATAACGACTTTCGGCTTACTGCCCCTTTCCCTCAGCAATAGCGCCGCGGCCACTGCGATGACTACAAGAAGAATCGCCGCTGCCCCTGCCCACATCGGACGCAAACGCCAGGCTCGTCTCGTCGGAAGCGGGGCAATCCCTTCCAGGACCCGGCTTTTGCTTATTGGGCTATGGCGCGCGAGCTCGTCGAGCCGCAGCCTGCTTCCGTTGAGGAGCTCCTCCATTTTTTGCAGATCGGCGTGGAAGCCTCGACATGCCTCGCATCCCGAAAGATGCTCGGAGACCAGACGCAGCGTCTTTTCGTCTCCGCCCTTCGGCATTCTCTGGAGCAACTTCCTAACCTTTTCGCACGGCACTTTCTTAGCCATTTTGGAGTCTCCCTCGAAGGGCATGATAAAGACGTTTTCGGGCATTGAAGACGCGAGATTTGACCGTTCCAAGGCGGCAGTGGAGAATCTGGGCTATCTCTTTCAGCGGCAGGTCATCGAAATAGTGCATGGCGACAACCGCTTGCAGCTTGAAGGGCAGCCTCTCCACCGCTTTCGTCAGCAACTCGCCCTCGTCGTGGTTTGCCAGTTGAGCTGCCAGTGAGGAACCCGAGGCCTCTACGTTCCTGGTCTCGCCCGGATTGGTATCCGCTCGCACAAAACCCAGCCGCCGAAGCAGCCTCTTCTTTCGGCAATGGCCGCGGTACTTGTTAAGCATGATTCCGTAAAGCCAGCTAAATGGCGACGACCTGCCGGAGAATCCATCATATTTCTTGAAAGCGAGCACAAACGTCTCCTGTACGATTTCCTCCGCAAGATGCCTGTCCCCCGTCAGAGATAGGGCTCCGCGGAATATCCGTTTGTAATTGGCATCCACGACCTCGGCAAAATCCTGACGATCTCGCTGCCCGGGCATTTCAGTTTGTCTCACATAGGTTGTTGGCGTGAGAAGCGGAAAAGGTTCATTTCTTTTGCTACTGGAACGTTTCCGAAGACATTTTCCCCCGCGGACTGCGCAGAGCGCGCGGAGGGGCTATGTACCGCCGGCATCCTGCCCTCGACGGGGGCGGGACGCGTCCCACTGGAGTTATGACGTTTTGCATACGGGGGTGATTTATTTTTAACATAGCTACGGGAGATATGGTAGTTATCCTCCCAGAATGTTCATACTTCAATAAGGGAGGAGATAAAAGATGTGTTTCTCGAGGCAATGGTTGCTTCTCTGAAGGCGGGACCGACCAACCCGGCGTCTTTTTGTCCCCGTGAAGGGAAGGTGTGGGAATGGGGACGGGATTTCTTCATAGCCCGAAGTCCGAGGACAATTCCGCCACTGAAATGGAGACATACCCTCGGCAATTGACAGGGTGCGGCCGTATTTGCGTGGCATACTTCGGATGAATCCTTTGGTCGAGAAGCCCGGCTGAAGCCGGCTGTCACGAGAAGAATCTCGTATCCGATGCCACCGACTAAAGCCGGTGGCTAACTGGGGCGCCCGCCGAGGGCGGACGAAAAGGAGGCGGTGGCCCTTTCCGTTCTATGATAGAGGGACAGAGGGGACAGATCCATGGCGTCAACGTGCGACGGGAGAGGTTCAAAACGAGGCGTGTGGGCACGCCACGGAGACGCGGCCACACCCAATTGACATGTCGCCTCCTGCGGTGCATCATGATGGGTGACAGTCGGGTGCGGCTGTATTTGCGTGGCACGGTCTGGATGAATCCGCTGGATCGAGAAGCCCGGCTAAAGCCGGCTGGGATCAGGGATGCAGGGTGTCCGATGACCACCAGCTAAAGCAGGTGTCTAAGAGTGGTGCCGGCTAAAGCCCGGCAACCCCGCCTGCGGCGGGGTGGCGACCGCCGTGAGAATGACAGGGCCATGCCCGATATGCCCCGGACACGCAGCCACACCCCGGCAGTCGAAAACATTGGAACCGCGATTGCCGGAAAGATAGGGTATCCATTTTGCGAAGAAGGAGACACCACCCGCGACATTCTCGCATAGGTGGGAGGTGAAGGGATTCTCGGAACCATCATCCTACAACAGAAAGGATTGGTGCTCATGAAGGGAAGAGGGCGAGTCTCACCGGTGGTTGCGAGTCTCTTGGGAATGTCCTGCATCTTGCTTGTGGCAAAGCCCTGGCAAGCGGCACAAGAGCGAGAGGCGAAACAGGTCCTGGAGGCGACGGGGGTCAAGGGAGGGCTGATCGTCCACGTCGGCTGCGGGGATGGCAAGCTGACGGCTGCGCTGCACGGGAATGACGGCTATCTGGTTCACGGCTTGGACGCAGATGCGTCCAACATCGAAAAGGCGCGCGCGCACATCCGCTCGCTGAACCTATACGGCGCGGTGTCGGTCGAACAATGGAGGAGCGAGTGCCTGCCCTACAGCGATGACCTCGTCAACCTGCTCGTGTCGGAGGAGCTCGGCAAAATCCCCATGGAAGAGGTGATGCGGGTGCTGGCTCCGCGCGGCGTGGCGTACGTCAAGAAGGACGGCAGGTGGACGAAAACGGTCAAGCCCCGGCCAAAGGAAATGGACGAATGGACGCACTATTTGCACGACGCAAGTGGCAACGCCGTCGCCAGGGACACGCTCGTGGGGCCGCCGAGGAACATGCAGTGGGTTGCGAAACCGCTTTACTGCCGAAGCCACGAGATTGATACGAGTGTGTGTGCTTTAGTATCCGCCCGCGGGCGCATTTTCTACATTCTTGATGAAGGTCTCACCGGAGTGACGGACGAACGACTGCCCGCCAATTGGTCTCTCGTTGCGCGGGACGCCTTCAACGGTGTGCTCCTGTGGAAGCGGCCGGTGCCTCGCTGGGGCTGGCGGGAATGGAAGAAGGAGCTGTTGGCGGGGAAGGACTGGACGAAGTTGCGAGGGCAGCGGACACGCTCGCCCATCGTGCTTCCGCGACGGCTGGTTGCGGACGGAGACCGAGTGTATGTCACGCTCGAGTACAACGCCCCGTTGACAGCTCTCGACGCCGCTACAGGCGAGATCGTGCGGACGTATGAAGGGACCAAGCACACGGACGAGGTCCTGTGCAGCCAGGGTATCTTGGTCGTTTGCATCAGAGAAATGCCGCCCGGGGCCCGCAGACAACGCTCTGGAGGAGCTGCCCCGGAACTCATACTCGCGGTCCGAGCCAACACAGGTGACGTCCTCTGGAAAAAACAGGCGGAGGGGATTGTCCCGTTGTCTCTGGCAATTGGAAGTGGTCGCGTCTTCTTCCACAATTACAAGGCAATCGTCTCTGTGAGTCTGAGAACTGGCGAGCGGTTGTGGCAGACGCCCAACAAAGCGGCGAAGGGCGGCGGATGGGGGACGCCTTACACACTCGTCGCATACAAAGAGATGGTGTTGTTCCTGGGACCGAAAGAACTGGTAGCGCTGTCAGCGGAGACCGGAGAACCTTTGTGGACGGGCCCCGGGGGGAGGGGAGCTGGCGTCTCGAATCCCCCTGACCTTTTCGTGGCCGATGGGCTGGTCTGGTGCGGAAGGCGCACGGTTGGACACGATCCCATGACCGGTGAAGTCAAGAGAACACTCGATCTTGAGAACGTTATCAGCCCGGGCCACCATTTTCGATGTTATAGAAGCAAAGCCACGGAACGTTACCTCTTGTGGCCCAAACGGGGCGTTGAATTCCTCGACCTGAGAGGGAGGAACCACATGCAGCACGACTGGCTGCGGGCGCCGTGCAAACTGGGGTTTATGCCGTGCAATGGGCTGCTCTATATGCCGCCCCACCAATGCTTTTGCTACCCCGGGGCAAAGGTGAACGGGTTCAACGCGCTGGCCGCTCGAGGGGACTCGCAGACCGAAGGTCGCAACCCGGGACCACGGCTTGAACGAGGCCCCGCCTACATGCAAATGCGCAATGCGCGATCCGCAATCGAGAAGTCGGATGATTGGCCGACATATCGCCACGATGCGAAGCGCAGCGGCTCAACAGTCTCTACGGTTTCCGCCATTGTGGAACATCTCTGGCAAACCGACCTGGGAGGCAAAATCACTCAGCCTGTGGTTGCGGGCGGGAGGCTTTTCGTGGCGTCAGTTGATGCGCACCGCGTCCGGTGCCTGGACGCCCGGGACGGTAAGGCGCTGTGGAGCTATGCCGCAGGCGGGCGCGTGGACTCACCGCCCACTATCTATAATGGCCTCGTCTTGTTCGGGTCGGCGGACGGGTGGGTGTATTGTCTTCGCGCCTCCGACGGGAAGTTGGTGTGGCGCTTTCGCGGCGCGCCCGAAGCGCGGCGGGTTGTGGCGTTCGGGCAGTTGGAGTCGGCTTGGCCAGTGCATGGAAGTGTGCTGGTCAAGGACGATGTGGCCTACTTCGCTGGAGGCCGGTCGTCTTACCTCGATGGCGGCATATACTTGTACGGCCTCGAGCCAACAACAGGAAAAAAGCTCCACGAAGGGCGTCTGGAGGGCCCTTATCCTGACCCAGCCAAAGACGTCGGCAGGCCGTTCGACATGGAGGGGTCGAAGTCGGACGTCCTCGTCGGCGACGGCGCCTTCGTTTACATGCGCCAGGTGAAGTTCGACAGGAACCTGGCAGAGCAAGAGGCCCCGCGAATCACTAACCTGGGCGATAGAAACGTCGGCCTGCATCTGTTCTCCACCGCGGGGCTGCTGGATGGTTCGTGGTGGGATCGGACGTTTTGGATGTATTCCGCGAGGTGGCCCGGCTACTACATCGCGAACCAATCCCCGAAGGCCGGACAGCTTCTCGTATTCGATGCCGGGTCAACCTATGGGGTGAAGGTTTACACCCAAAGAAATGTTCATAGCCCGATGTTCTTCCCGGGCAAGAAGGGGTATCTGCTTTTCGCCGACGACAACAATAACGAGCCTGTCCTCGTCGGCAAAGCCGTAAACAAAGACAAGGGCATTGGTTTCACCAGAGCCCGGCCTCCCAAATGGTCGGTACGGGCGCCGGTTCGGATTCGGGCGATGGTGCTTGCGGACAAGACGCTTTTTGTCGCCGGTCCGCCGGATGTTCTCGATCCGGATGACCCGCTGGGCGCCTTCGAGGGCCGAAAGGGCGCGTTGCTATGGGCTATGTCCGCTTCGGACGGAAAGGAGCTTGCGGAATACAAGCTGGACTCGCCGCCGGTCTTCGACGGGATGATTGCGGCCGGTGGCCGGCTCTACATCTCGACCAGAGACGGCCGTTTGATATGTATGGGAAAGAAGTAATGCAAACAGAGGCGGCCTTGTGGTTCTCGCGCGCTCCGGCGACGGGCGGGTGACGGCTGCGCCGTGCGCGAATGAGAGCCATCTGGTTCGCGGTCTCGATACGGATGCGGCCAGCTCTCAACCAGCCGCCTTCACCAACGGCGACTCACGCGAGCCGCTTCCTTGTCAGTTCTGCGACCTGCCGACGCGTCCAGCGGCGGCTGATGACCCACCACTCTTCGGGGTAGGCTGTGATGGCGCTCTCGAGGGTTTTGACAACGCGGGCGAGATTGACTGCCACGTCTTTTTGGCGATCACCGGTGCGGACGATTTCTATGGGCGGGCCTATCTCGATGACGTGCCTCGTAAGCCCTCGCCTGTGGATGGTTACCGGGAGAACCGCGGCGCCGGTCTTCAAGGCGAGGGTGACGGCGCCCGCGAACATCTCGGTGGGGATTCCGAAAAAAGGCACGACACATCCCCTTCCCCTCCCCGGCTTCTGGTCAATGAGGACGTAGAGAACATCGTTGGAGCGCAGACGAGCGAAGCATTCCCTGACGCAGCGGGGGTTGGGGCGGTCGGAAATCCAGTTCGCGCCGATGCGCTCTAAGGCCTCCCGGTAAAGACGAGAGACTCGCGGGTCGTGAGCGAAACGGAGGATCACCCATGTCGGATACCCTTCGCAGCTCAACCGGATGGCGACGAGTGTGAACACACCGAGGTGTCCTCCCGCCAACACCACGCCTCGGCCCGCTGAGGCGGCGGCGGAGAGGTGTTCCAAACCGCAAATCCTGACGCTCTTGATTAGCTCCTCGGGGGGCGCTAAGTAGCGCGCGGCGGTTTCAAGAGCCATTGCTGCCGCATTGGCGACTGCTCTACGGAAAATGCGGCGCTTTTGGCGGCGGCTCACGCTCTCACCCAGAGCCACATCGAGATTGAGGAAAGCGACAGATTTCCTGAGAATCAGCAGGTAGGAGGCTAACCAACCGAGAGAGCGGCCGAGGAGAACCACGCTGGCGAGGTCGAGGCGTTTAACTACTCCCACAAGCGAGCGGATAACAAGCCATCCCAGATCGCTCTTGAACCGCCGAAAATTTCCCATCAGCGCGCCTCTCTTCCAGCGGTTTTCAACGGTCACTCTGAGGGAATTATGGGCTTTCCGGTAGGAGTTCTTTGGATGCTCTCCACCGTTGTCAAGATGTGCGGAATTTGGTAATCGCCGAGTCTCGAGTGGCAAAAGTGTACCACACTCCGCCGGTCCACTGTGCGGCCCGGTTTGGGGACGACCAGTGCGCAAACCAGGTATCCACGGGGGCCGCCTTTTTTGCCATAGACCACCACATCGCGGATGTCGGGATGCTCTCGCAGAACTGCCTCCACCTCCGGCGGGTACACTTTCAGCCCTCCAGCGATGAATACGCTATCCTTCCGTCCCAGGTGATAGTAAAAGCCATCCTCATCAACCCGGGCGATATCTCCCGTCTTGAACCAGCCGTCCCGGATGACTTGCTCGGTGAGGTCGTCGCGACCGAGGTATCCCTTCATGACCTGCGGTCCCCGCACCAGTAGTTCTCCTGCCCCGCCCACGGGAACTTCCTTTCCGTCATCGTCCACCAGTTTTATCTCGGCGCCGGGCACGACTCGCCCCATGCTGGCTCGTTTGCCATCAGCCCACTCCAGAGCAGTGAGGGTGATGAGGGGAGAGGTTTCGGTCAACCCGTATCCCTGAAGAATCTTCGTGCCGGGAAACCGTTGGCCCAGGGCCTGCATCAGAGAAATGGGAACGGCCATCCCCATCATGGCGATGAACCGCAGGCTGGACGTATCGTACGGCCAGGGATAGGGCAATTGCAACATTGCGGCGATAATGGGCGGGACGGTATGGAACCAGTTTATGCGGTGTCTTTCCACATCGGCCAAGATGTCGTTGGGAGCGAGGCTCTTGAAAATAACCAAACTCGAGCTGTGAGCGGCGATGAGATTGCACAGGATAGGGCCGGAAATGTGCGACATGGGGAGAACCATCCCCCCGACGTCATCCGGGCGGGACTTCACCACTTCCACCATCGTTTCGGGGAAAAGGTCATGGTGAGCGTTGGTGAGGACGACGCCCTTGGGCCTCGCGGTGGTGCCGGAGGTGAAGAGGTACAGGGCATCCGCCGATTCGTCGTCTTCTGGAAGCTGCTGAACCGGCACGGCTTCCCGCAATGCCCTGTTGTATGGGTCGTCCGGGTCCTGTTGGGAGACTTCGATGACGTTCTCCTCAAGGGGCGTTCCACGAGCTGCCTCTCTGACGAATTCCGCTACCGAAGCGTCCACCACAGCCACGCGGCTGCCGGAATCGGCGAGAATGGACGCCAGAGACGGACCTCGCAGGCGAATGTCAATGGGCACCGAAACTCCCCCCAGAATGAATGTGCCGAAATAGACCTCCAGGAACTCTATTGAATTCGGCAAGATGACTGCAACCGACGTTCCCTTCCCGGCTCCCCGCGCGCGAAAGGCCCCTGCGGCCATCCGGCTGCGAGAAAGGAGCTCGGAAAACGTCTCGGTCCTTTCCCCCCACACCAGCGCGACCTTATCGGGCTGCTTCTCGGCTGTCTCTACAAGGCGTTTTGCGACGTTCATTTCTCTCCCCTCATTGCTGTGAAATAAAGGAGTTTGACGCTACGGTTTTTGAATGAGGTTCCGCCCCCGCCGTGCGGACGGTGCTAACATTAGTTGGCGATGAATCTTAGCGGGGTGGCGCGCAATAATCCAGAGTTTTTTTCAGGTTGATGGGGCGAGAACTCACCTCTTCGATTCTCGGGTCACTCATTTCGCTCGGGCGGGAAAGACCGTTTCCTTCCCTGAGGGCGAGTTGCCACATCCGGTTTTGAGCGGACAGCTTCTGTCGGGAGCGGCCACACGACATAGCTCAATCCTTGCGAGAGTCCGGGACACGGTCCGCCCCCTGACCTCACCAAGCCCCATTTAATCCGTACTCCTCGACTTTCTCCCGGACAGTTTCCTCCGGCAGGTCGAGCTCCTTGGCGGCGAGTGAAACATCTCCATGAGACGCCGCGAGAGCTTTTCGGATAGCCTCTTTGACAATCTCAGAGAGGGAGAGAATCGTCTCCTCCCGGCCAGACCGACGTGTGTTGTGAACCAGCTTGGACGGGAGATGGGCGAAGGTGACCGAGGGGCCGTCGTGGAGGACAACGATTCTCTCGATGACGTTCTCAAGCTCTCGCACGTTACCTGTCCAGGGATAGCGGAGCATGACGTTCATCGCTCCCCGAGAAAATCCGGTGAAGACCTTCTTGTTCTGCGCGGAGAATTCTTCCAGGAAGTGAGTGGCAAGGAGGGGAAGGTCCCCGACTCTTGCTCTCAGAGGGGGCAGCTCGACCGGCACAACCATCAATCGGTAATAAAAATCCTCCCTGAAGTTTCCCTCTTCCACCTGCTTAACCGGGTCTTTGTTTGTCGCAGCAAGCAGGCGGACGTCCGCAGTGAGGGTTTCGGTGCCGCCGACCCTTTGGAAGGTTCTGTCCTGGAGGAACCTCAGAAGCTTGGCCTGAAGGTCAAGGGCCATATCGCAAATCTCATCAAGGAAAATTGTTCCGCCGTTGGCAGCTTCGCAGCACCCGATGTGGCGGTTGATGGCGCCCGTGAAGGCGCCTTTCTCGTGACCGAAAAGCTCGCTCTCCAACAATTCCCTCGGGATGGCGGCGCAATTGACCGCAATAAAAGGCCCGCCCGCCCTTCTGCTCCGATTATGGATTGAGCGAGCCGCGAGCTCCTTGCCGGTCCCGCTCTCGCCGGTGATGAAAACGGTGGCGTCGGTTCTGGCTACGTTCGATATGATGCGATAGACCGACTGCATCTGCGGGCTGATGCCAATCATTTCGTCGAAGCTGTAACTCTGCGGAGAAGGACGGCGGTCGGCCTCCTCCTGCAACCTGTGCAGCACGAAGGCATTGCGAACCGCAATCTCCAGGCGAGTGAAGTCGGGCGGCTTGGTGAGGAAATCATAAGCCCCGTATTGCATACATTCGACCGCGTTATCAACCGTTCCAAAGCCGGTCATCACTATCACGGGAATGCTCTCGTACGCTCGCTTGATTTCCTTGAGGACGGCGATCCCATCCGCGTCCGGCAGCTTAATGTCAAGCAATATCACGTTGGGGCGATGGCGAGCTATAGCGGGCATAACCTCCGCGCCTGTGACGCATCTCGCGACACGGTAGCGCATGTGCTTGAGGCACTCCGCGAGCGCGGTCGCGGCCGTTTGATCGTCCTCGACAATAAGAACCGTCGCCAACTTCATAACTCTGCCCTACCTCCCAGCCCGCGAGCGCGCTGCGGCAACAGCTTCGACGAACTTTCGAGCTCTCTGCGTTATCTCGTCGAACATGCCGGCAGCGATTTCTTTCGCAGGAGCCAACTTCCCGCCAGCGGCGAGCATCTCCGCGCCCGCTTTGATAAACTCGCCGGCGTTCTCGAGCGAAACACCGCCCGTCGGAACGAGTTTCACCTGCGGGAGCGGTCCCTTGATCGCTTTGAGATAAGCGGGGCCGCCGACGCTCGCCGGAAAAACCTTCACGGCGTCCGCGCCAGCCTCCCACGCCTCTAAGATTTCCGTAGGCGTGAAGGCGCCTGGTATGACTACCTTGCCATAGCGGTTGACAAGAAGGATCATGTCAGGGTCGAGAATCGGGCTGACCACGAACTCCGCCCCCGCAAGGATGGCAGCGCGCGCGGTCTGGGTATCGAGCACGGAACCTGCGCCGATGATAGCTTTTCCTTTCAACTGCCCGACCGCCTCTCTCACGACGTCAAGGGCGCCGGGAGTGGTCATTGTGACCTCGACAGACCTGACACCCCCCTCCCACAGAGCCCTCGCGGTCGAGACGAGTTGAGAAGGCGAATCGGTTCTGAGCACGGCAATCACGCCGCAATCAACCATCGCATCAAATGTGGAATGAAAATCGTCCATCCCTTTCCTCTCGGTTTACGGGTGAGTCAAGCGACTGCACTCCCCGGTTCCGTCAACAATAAGGCAAAATGACCTTCGAGCATTGCCGAAGAACGCCGGGGAAGCAACTCTCACGGAAAAACATCAGTCAAGCTACTAAAAGTGGAAGGGAAAATCAACCCGCTTGTTGAATCGAGCGTGAGATCGCATGTTGACGCTCTCGCAAGGCGGGACTAATATCACGCTTGAAGCGAAGATGCAACTTCTTACGGCGACGCAGGAAGCTCGCGTACAATGAGATGAAAGGTGATGGCATGTGTCGGATGAAAATCACGTCGCGGAATGTGTTGAAGGCGGCAGGGATGGTCAGCGTTCTGCTTTTTGCGAACTGTTTTTTGCGCTCGGTCGTGGAAGCTGATGAAGCGTCGAACCTTCGCAGCGGCCACGGGAAACATCCCTTTCTGTTCGTCAGTCGGGAAGAAATCTCTACGGCGAAGGCGCGCCTTGGACGGGAGCCGTGGAGGTCTCTGCTTGCCGAGCTGAAAGAGCAGGTCGAGAAAGACCTTCGTTCTCCTCTTCCGGCTTTCGAAAGAGAGTGGTGGCAGGGCGCCAAAAAGCGCCCGTGGGGAGAAATCTACCCTCAGGTCGCTGAGCACACCGCTTTCGTTCCGTCGAGGCCGATGGCTGCGGCACACCGCATCAGCACCCTCTACCTCCTGACGGGAGATGAACGTCTGGCTCAGCATCTTTTGAAAGTCCTACGGCACTTCTCGACGTACACTTTTGAGTTTGACCATTACGACGTGGGGATGAATTACGCCGGTTGGGGGACGCTCTCGCTGGACGTTTACGAGCGCATCTACGACCGATGCGACGAAGCCGACCGCCGCAGCATCAACTCGTTCTTCGAGCGCATGGGCAAGGCCATCTGGAAAAACGACCACGAGTGGCTCAAGCACGGATGGGGCGGGAAACACAACAATCATTACGCCTGGCACAGGATGGCACTGTGCGCTCTGGGACTCTT
>Ga0315548_1000962_pt1 | contig 25386 bp, 22 predicted proteins | sample SalMarSW160110MG_2_FD_202540 | JGI IMG/M metagenome (GOLD analysis project Ga0315548, IMG submission 202540) | Salt marsh sediment microbial communities from the Plum Island Ecosystem LTER, Massachusetts, United States - Salt Marsh Sediment SW1601-110 ...
AAATCACTGCGATGAGAAGAAAAGCTCCAGGCCGGCAAGGCGAGGTTGAGTCAATCAGTTATGCTGCTGAACGGTCAAAGCCGGCTCTGTATCAGACTACGGCTGGCGCCTTCGCCCAGACGAGTGAGCAAGAGCAAATCATTTCTGATATTGTAGCAAGAGATATCGAAGAGCTGTGTAGCGCCGGTATTATTGACTGATATTGTCCACAACCCGGGCTGCGACGGATTCTTGAAATTCAAAGATTTCGCTCGCTTCGCCAGGTATCGGACGGGTTTATAAAATAACCAGCCTGTATTGACGCTAAAAAATTCACTTCACCGGTTCTCTTCTTGCAATCTTGCCTTATAATGTGTAGATTATTGCTTAGTTATTTGGAGAGGTGGCCGAGTGGCTGAAGGCAACGGTTTGCTAAACCGTCGTATGGGTATAAACCCGTACCGCGGGTTCGAATCCCGCCCTCTCCGGTGTGCGGCCTACTTTGGGTAGGTGAGATTCGAACCCCCAAAGGGTGTGGGAAAAGGATTTTCCCACGTCTTCGGGGTAACAGGAGCGAAGCGACACCATAGGGGCTCTGCCCCTATGGAAATTTGCCTTAGGGCAAATTTGGGTTCTAAGGCAAAGCCTGGAATCCCGCCCTCTCCGTTCTTCACGGATTTAACAGACAGGATAAACAGGAATAAAAAACAAATTCTGTTAATCCCGTCTAATACGAAAAGACGGAGGCAAAGTGAGTAAAGTTGCTCGAAGTATAATGTGGCTGGCTCTGGCGGCTATTGGGATACTCGCATTTTTATCCGTCCTGGGTGCTTTTTACGGAGCAGAAAAAGCTAAGGCGCTCTTCAACTCGATTGCTCTTCAGTTTTACTTCTCTGGATTTTTCATTCTCATAGTAATCGGCTTTATGAGGTTCCGAAGCCTATTGCGCAGGTCAGGTGTGTTTTTGATTCATGCAGGATGTTTACTAACCCTGGCTGGAGCAATGTGGAGTTCAGAATCGGGGCATCGACTGGCTTTTAGACTCCTCGGCAGTTACAAAATACCTGAGGGATATATGGTTATCGAAGAGGGATTTGCAGAAAATCGCTTATTTGCAAAGGACTTCACGCGACCATTAAGCGAATTACCCTTTAGTATCAAGCTTAAGGATTTTCGTATCGAGTATTATCAGCCGGATAAACCATCGACCCCACTGCTGAACATTATAACAGCGGATGAGCAGCAATTACAGATTCCTGCCGAAGCCGGGCAGACGGTTTCTCTTGGCCAGGGAAAAAACGAAATCACTGTTGTACGCACCTTCAGAAATCTTAAGATACGCATGTTAGATGGCAAAAGAGTTGTGACGGATGAAGAAGGAACTGGCATTAATCCAGCTGTGCAGGTCGAAATTAAACAGCCTGATGGCAGCAAATACATGCGTTATGTCTTCGAGCTTTTTCCTGACTTCGAGCAGGGTGACGATGCACTACAACTAAGTTATGTATCGCACGAACCTCAAGTAATACGGGATTTCTTAAGTGAAGTAGCGCTCACAAAAAACGGCAAAGAAGTAATAAATAAAGTAATTGAAGTAAATCATCCGCTGCACTACGGCGGATACCATTTTTACCAGCATTCGTATGATGCTGAAGGGGGCAAATATACTGTTCTTTTAGTAACGTCTGATTCGGGTCTCTATTGCGTATACGCCGGCTATTGGATGCTTTGCCTTGGTGTAATCTGGCATTTTTGGCTCAGACACATAGTCAGCAGGTTAAAACAAAAAGAAAAAAATAAGATGTAGGTACAATGGCAATAAAATATACATATCAGGGTCTATTAATTTACCTGACGATTGCGGCTTACCTTTTCGCCTTTGTAGCCCGTATTGCGGGCAAAAAAAAGGCCGCTCAGATTCTTTATCTGGCTGGTTTTATTGTAGCGACTGCATCTTTCGGCTACCGCTGGTATAACGTACATCACGTACCATTTCAGAATCTTTTCGAAGTTTTTCTGACTATGGCAATGGTGATTTATCCATTATCGATTTTTTGCAGGCGTTTTCTTCCGGTTGGAGGCGAGACAATAGATATGCTTATTGGAGCTATCATACTTGTTCCTGCCGGCTTCGTATTTCACGCAGAGCCACAGCGGCTGCCGCCTGCTTTACAGTGCTGGCTGTTCACTCCACATGTAGCGGTATATCTGCTCGCCTATGTGATAATGGCAAAAGCAATGGTACAGGCCGTTTGCCAACTTAAAACCAATGGCCGTAGCACTGACAATTCTCTTATTTCCTATGAAGAAGGTACATACAAAATGATTTGTCTCGGTTTTCCGCTTCTGACGTTAGGCCTGATTATGGGAAGCTGGTGGGGCAAACTGGCCTGGGGAGATTACTGGGGATGGGACCCAAAAGAGTCATGGTCGCTCGCCTCCTGGCTGGTATATGTGGAGTATTTTCACGTAAGATATATGTTTGGCAAAAAGTATCCGCAACTCGGAAGCTACCTTGCAATTTTAGGTGCTGTTGTGATTGTGATAACACTACTCTGGGTTAACTTATCCCGGCTTTTCACTGGCCTGCACAGTTACGCTACTTAGTAAACTCGCCTGCTATTTACGTAGCTTGGGTATTGAAACGGGCATCGAGCTTAAAGAGTCGCTTTACAGGCAGATTAAGGACTCGTGAGCTTTTAAGTGACAAAGATGTATGAATCTGTTCAAGAATATTCTCAATTCTCTCATTATCCGATGCGATGATAGTGAACCAGATATTAAAAACATCGGCGCGAAGATAGCTATGTGTTACTTCGGCAAATTCGCCGATTATTTTCGCCGCATGGTTAACCTGCTCCGGCTCAACACTGACCGCCGCCAATGTACTGCTGAATCCAAGCTTATTTGAATCGAAACTGGCTCCAATCCGGCGAATTATCCCCTCATCAAGCATCACTTTGACTCTGTGCCAAAGCTTTTCCGCCGTAAGGCGTCCTGCGGAGGATGAAATATTTAATCTATCCGCTATGGCCTCGTAAGGACTTTCGCTTAGAGGAAAATCATTCTGAAGCTCCCGCAGTATTCGACAATCAAGTTTATCCATAAAAACTTTTCTACCGACCGACAGGTTTTACGTTTTCTCTTGACCTTGATGTTGCAAATCACTATACAAGACTATAGGGCAAAACCGCCCGATTGTAAAGGTAAAGCTCGTTATAAGGCACTCTATATCGGATACTAAAATACAATGACAAAGGCAAAAGTTTATCTGGTAGGAGCAGGTCCGGGTGACGCAGAACTAATCACCTTAAAGGGCTATCAGTTAATATGCCAGGCCGATGTCATACTCTACGACCATCTTATACCACCGGAACTACTGCCGCTGGCCAAGTCAGCTGCTGAACTCATACCCGTCGGCAAACACGCCAGCAAACATACCCTGCCACAGGAAAAGATAAATGAGCTTTTGATTGAAAAAGCAAATGAAAATAAAATCATCGTCCGGCTCAAAGGCGGCGACCCGTTTCTCTTCGGCCGAGGAGGTGAGGAAGCCGAAGCCTGTGCCGAAGCGAAAGTAGATTTCGAAATCGTACCCGGTGTTACCAGCGCGCTGGCCGGGCCATCATACGCCGGAATCCCGCCCACGCACCGCGACTTCACCAGCAACGTTGCCATCATAACCGGACATCGCAGGGATGGGGAAGAAATAGAGATACCAAAAGCAGGCACTGTTATTTTTCTTATGGGTGTGGCCAATATCCAAAAAATTGTTGACTCGCTTCTTAAAGCCGGCTGGCCGGAAAAAACCGAAATTGCTGCTATCGAGAATGGCACCTTTTACAACCAGAGGGTCATTACCGACACTCTTGAGGGCTTCGTTCAAAAAGCCCAAAATGCCAATCTGAAACCTCCTGCTGTCTTTATTGTCGGCAGAGTTGTAAGCCTGCATCAAAAACTGAACTGGCTGAATTCAAAACCAAAGGTGCTTGTCCTCGGCACACATCCCGAGAAATATAAACACCTCGGCACCATCGTACATCGCCCGATAGTCAAGTGTGTAGCTCTCGATAATTATTTGTACCTTAATAAAGTCATAAAACAGCTTCAGACCTTTGACTGGTTGATATTTACCAGCCCCAATGGCGTCCGGTTCTTCTTTGAACAATTGCGTCTTTCCGGCCTTGATGCCAGAGCGCTATACAAGACAAAAATCGCCGCCATCGGCAAAACCACCGCTGCCGAGCTTTCCGCCTGCGGTATAGCTGCTGACTTAGTACCGGATAACGAATCGAGCGCAGGTCTGCTCGAAAAATTCGCACACTTAGATATGAAAAACAAGAATGTGCTTCTGCCGCGAGCCGAAATCGCCTCCTCTGAATTGCCCGAAGGCCTGACAAAACTCGGTGCAGTAGTTAAAGTAACTCCGGCATATAAAACTATCGAGATAGAGCCGGCTGAAATTGATTTTGATTATATCGACATAATACTTTTTACAAGCGCTTCTGTTGTCAGAGCATTTGTGAAGAACTTCGGCAAAGTACCTTCCAACGTCAAGGCCTATTGTCTCGGTCCTCCCACACTCACTGAAGCAAAGAAATACGGTATCGACGCTGAGCTTATGCCCCGGCCGCATGACACATAGAATACAAAACTCAAATGAGCAAACTTCAAAAAAGCAACAAACTGTTTCGAGATGCGAGAAAAGTGATACCCGGTGGGGTCAACAGTCCCGTCCGTGCCTTCAAGGCCGTCGCCAATACACCCATATTCATCGATAAGGCAAAAGGAGCGTACCTTTATGACGCCGACGGCAACAGGTACATTGACTACTGTCTTTCCTGGGGGCCGATGATACTCGGCCATGCAAAAGCTGATGTCCTTGACCGGGTAAAAAAAGTAATGGCCAAAGGAACCAGTTTCGGAATCCCCACCGAACTTGAAACGCAGCTTGCCAGGATGCTCGTCCAGGCCATCGACTCCGTTGAAAAAGTCCGCCTTGTCAGTTCCGGCACCGAGGCCGTTATGACCGCCATCCGGCTTGCGCGCGGCTGTACGGGACGAGATAAGGTTATCAAATTCATCGGCTGTTATCACGGCCACGTTGACCACATGCTCGTGGCGGCCGGCTCCGGCGCAATGACTTTTGGCCTGTCTCGGCGTGGCCGAGCCACGACGGGCACACCATCCAGCCCTGGCATTCCAAAAGATTTTACAAAACATACTATTAGCTTGCCGTACAATAACTGCGAGATGCTCGAAAAAGCTTTTAGTAAATACAAAGAAAAAATTGCAGCCGTAATAGTTGAGCCGGTTGCGGGGAATATGGGAGTGGTGTTGCCAAAAAGCGGCTTCTTAAAAACTATTAGAAAATTGTGCAACAAAAATAAAAGTATTCTAATTTTTGACGAAGTGATTACCGGCTTTAGAATCAAATACGGCAGCGTCCAGGAACTCTACGGTGTAAGAGCGGACCTGACCTGTTTAGGCAAAATAATCGGCGGCGGATTTCCTATAGGTGCCTGCGGGGGTAAGCAGAAGCTTATGGACAAACTCGCCCCGGAAGGCCCGGTCTATCAGGCAGGCACCCTTTCAGGAAACCCGGTCTGTGTCGCAGCAGGAATCGCTACATTAAAACTGCTCAAATCGAAAAAACCATATCACGCTCTGGAACTTGCGACAAAAAAACTCTGCGATGGAATCAGTCAGGAACTTCAAAAACGGCAGGTAAAACACACCATAAATCGCATCGGCTCGATGTTCACTTTGTTCTTTAATTCCGGCCAAGTAACCGACCACGCATCTGCAGCAAGGTCTGACACTGCAATGTATGCAAAATTTCATACCGCTATGCTAAAGGCGGGAATTTACCTGCCCCCATCACAGTTCGAGGCCTGCTTTGTTTCAACCGAACACAAACAAAGTGACATAGCTCGAACAATCGCAGCCATTCACAAGGCCAAACTCTAAGCTAATCAGGCATCGGGAAAATCTCGCCAGTGTTTTTTAATTCTGCCCGTTTTTCTTCATCTAAACCGATTTCGTCATCTGTCAAATAGCACGCCGGCTCCGGCGCCCAGGGGTCACCAAAATGCAAATCCGCCCGCACTCTCAAGCTCCCCCCGCAACCATCAAAAAACTTACATACTCGGCATCTGCCTTTTATAAAACTTCGCCGGTCTTTCAACCCGCCAAGCAGCTCATCGCTCGTATCCATCCAAATTTGGCTAAACGGCCTTTTTCGTACGTCGCCGAGAGTATAATGCCCCCAGAACTGGTCAGGGTGGACTTTGCCGTGAAAATCGATACAGCCGATTCCAACTCCGCTGCTATATAGCCCGCCGCCATTCCAGGTCAATAGTCTCCAGACATCATCCGTCCTGCCCGGATCTTCCCTGAGCAATTTCAAATACACATAAACGCCGTCAACATGGTTATCGACTGTCAATATGTCCGTTTTTTGGCCTGCCTGCTTGAGCTGTTTCGTCCGGGCCAAAATTTTCTCAACCGCATCTCTTGCCTGGGCGTGAGTAAGTGTTTCATCAGCCATAGTCTTTCCTCTTCCGCTCGGCACAAAATGATAAAAGCACGCCCGCTCAATATTTTCCGCCTCGAAAAAATCAAACCACCTCTGCAAATCCTCGATATTCCTCTTTGTCAAAGTCAATCTAAGGCCGATTCGCACACCGGCATCCTGACAGTTCTTTATGCCTCGTACTGCCCTGTCAAAAGCGCCGACTACACCTCTGAACTCATCGTTGACCTTACCTATTCCGTCAAGACTTATACCCACATACGATACTCTATATTGTTTTATCTTCTTAGCTACCTCTTCTGTTATCAACGTCCCGTTCGTTGAAATCACCGTGCGCAAACCTTTTTCAACCGCATATCCGAGCAGCTCGAACAAATCATCCCGCATCAACGGCTCACCGCCTGAAAACAGCACCGATGGCACACCGAACTGCGACAGGTCATCTAAAACAGCTTTTGCCTCTTTCGTTGACAACTCATCATCGGCCTTTTCAGAGCCGCTATCATTATAGCAATGCACGCACTTTAGATTACACGCACGGGTGATATTCCACACAACGATAGGACGTCTCTGCGAGGCACTTTTCGGTACTACCTTACCCGAACTATCTTCGCCATAGCGAATCCAGTCACCCGGCGTAATTTCACCACAATATAATTTACTGATATTTATCATTGAAGAATCTCAGGTGGAACATAGGCACAAAAAGGCTCTTCTGCCATATAGTTGCCTGTGGCGGCGTATGCCCTGGCGCGACAGCCGCCGCAGACCTGTCTGTAGCCGCATATGCCGCACTTACCTTCGAGCTTGTCGCTATCCCGCATACGTGCAAGGTCCTTGTTTTTGTACCATATATCGGAAAGTTTATCTTTTAGAATATTGCCGCAATTCACAGGCAGATAACCACACGGAAACACATCCCCTTGATGCCCTACAAATAATATACCAAGACCTGCAAGGCATCCTTTCGATATTCCCTTATACCCGCTTCTGCCCGGAATTGCATCGCTGGTTTTCTCTGCTCCGGCACGCAACCGGTACAAACCCTGCTCTCTGATGACTCGTTCATAATGAGGTCCACAAGTTACCTTCATCTGCAGCTCACCACGACCATCCAGTCTGCAAATCTCAAGCATCTTCTGTTCATACTGCTGGGGTGAGAGCATATCCGTTTCAGCCAGAACCTGTCCGCAACCAACCGGAACCAACATAAATATATGCACTGCTACCGAACCAAGTGATTTGGCCAATTCGTAAATATCCTCTAACTGTTCGGCATTATGTTTAGTCAATGTAACATTTATCTGAAAAGGTACATCCTTATCACGGAGATACCCGATACCTTCAATTGCTTTCTCAAAGGACCCCTCCAACTGCCGCAGCTTGTTATGAACCTCAGCCGTTGCGCCATCCAAGCTCACTGCAACTCTTGCAATCCCACTATCATGTATCCTCTCAGCTATTTCCGCATCTATCAAAGTTCCATTAGTCGCAAGAGCAGGGATAATCCCAAGCGACCTTGCCTGGCCAACCAGCTCAAGCAAATCCTCGCGACAGAGCGGCTCACCACCTGAAAAAACTAATAGCGGCATCATCGGCTGAGCTTTACCCAGCTCAGCTAACTGCTCTATTAAATCCTTTGCCTGAGCCGTTGACAAATCTCTAACAGCCGCCTCATTAGACTCCAGACGCCGACAGTGCGCACAGGCCAGATTGCACTTTATCGTGCTCTCCCAGAATAAAAGTCTCAGGACTTGTCTGACGGCAGTCACGATTTGCTTCGACCCTGCGTCCTCCTTCACAACTGCTTATCCTCCTTATTGCCTGAGCCGGCCGTCATCTCTTCTGCCCGCTGCACGATACTATCAACCAGCTTTGCCGCCTCAGCAGCGCCGTTTTCTTTTGCAACAGTATTGATATTCTTTATCACACAATGCAGCAGCTTGTTGACAATCCGGTTCACCATTGTCTGAAGCTTCTCTCTGCGTGAAGCATCCTGCTCAACTCCGACAAAAAATCTCTCCAGCTCATCTCGACTTATCCGGGCAAATTTCTCCTTCATCTGTCCAATCAGAGGACCTATGTCTCTTGCTACGAACCAATCTATAAACTCGGCAGCGCTTTGCTCAATAATCTCCATGGCTCCAGCCATATCCTCTTCACGGGCCTTGCGATTTTGCGAAACTACCTCAGACAGGTCATCAATACTATAAAGGTACACATCTTCTATTTCATTTATAGATGGCTCGAGATTTCGCGGCACCGCAATATCGATAATCAAAATTGTCCCTCTTCGCCGTTCACCCATTATTTTCTCAAAAGACATCCTATTAAAAAGAAAATCCTGCCCCGCTGCTGAGGATATCACGATGTCGGCATCAATTAGATTTTCCTGAAGCTTTTCCCACTTTCCGGCAGAGACAGAAAACCGCCTTGCCACATCCAAAGCTCGTTCATACGACCTGTTGACAATCGTTATGTCCTTGCAGCCGGTCTTCAAAAGATGCTGGACAATCAACTCCCCCATATCGCCGGCACCAATCACAACAACTTTTGCCGATGAGATATCAGCAAAAATCTGCTTTGCCAGCTCAACCGCCACCCCCGCAACGCTCACCCGCCCCTGTGAAATCGATGTCGTCGTATATACCTTCTTGCCGGCGGTAAAAGCACAGTGAAACAGTCGATTCAGAACCTTTCCGGTGCTCCGGGCAGAACATGCGAGCCGGAAACTGTCTTTCACCTGCCCGATTATCTGCGGCTCACCCACAACCATACTGTCCAGACTCGAAGCAACCATCAGTAAATGTCTGACCGCTTCATCATCGTTATAGAAATACATAAATGGGCGAAACTCCGTCACGGCTATATTATGAAATTCAGAGAAAAACTCAGCTATAGTCTCGGATTCAATTGCCTCAGTGCGTTTGCAGGCACAGTACAACTCAACACGATTGCACGTTGACAGCAGCACAAACTCCGCTTCACTAAATCTGTTTTTCAACTGCCTCAACGCATCGAGCGTCTTGTCAGCGTCAAACGCCAGTCTCTCACGAATCTCTATCGCAGCTGTTTTGTGATTTAATCCTACAACCAGAATCTTCATTGCTGTCCCAATTCCACAGCACTAAAACCGGTAAAATCATGCTGAGTCGTACCCAAAAGGGCCGCTCCCAAAATCGCAAACAGGATAAGCACAAAGACCACTATCGTTATATACGCCCTGACTCTGCCCTTAAGCAAAAGCTGACGATTAAATATAAGCATAACTGCCAGAAGAACCCATGCTCCAACGATGGGAGTAACCTTTCCATCAGCTATCCAGGCGGTGACGCCTGTTCCTAAAAGTGATATAAGGCCTACACCGCTTATCAGGCCTATCGTAATCAATACAAAGCCGGCCCTTATCCCAAAAACCGTCATCCGCTCGAGCTTTTCGATATTGGGTATCCTGCCGAAAACCTGCATAACCTTTTTTTGTTTGAGTCGGCGTTTGCCGAGCAAATAAATAATTGCATTAGCCGCTGCAAACGTAATCGACACCCCGCCGAGAATCATAGCGATACCGTGAGCAATCGCCCAGGGCGTAGCGGCTATTTTATGAGGTTCCGAAGCCGGCCTTGCAACAAGCCCCGCCATCAAAATCATCCCAAATATCACCCACACCATTACCGAGCCAAACCAAACCTGCTCAATTGCTATACTGAGAAAAAGAAATACAAGACCAAATACGATAGTGAGAACAATCATCGACTCGAACAGCCCTGTTAAGGGGACCGCTTTTAGCTCGACCGCCCGAAGTATCAATATCACTGACTCAAGCACAACCGCCAGCGAGACAAGTGGCAAAAGAAATCGCCTGCATTTTTCACCATCAGTGAATAACTGCAGGATGCCGACTATTGCCGCTGCAAGATATATTGCAACCACAACAATGAATATAACCATTTCCGGTATCGGCAGCTCAAACATCTTCATTATCCTCGCCCCCGCGACTATATAATATATCTCGGCGGTGTCTTTTTGAGCTCTTTTTCTGTAAATAGCACGCGATAATCAGAAACCCCGCACGCCTCGCTCATACGGGCAACTATCTGCTGAACGTCCTGTTCGTTTGCCCCATGAACCATCGTATATAAATTGTAAGGCCAGCTCTCCGCAGTTTCTCTTTCATAACAATGGCTGACTTCTTCAAATCCTGCCAATATAATACCAACTTTTTCAACACGTTCAGATTCGACCTTCCAGACGACCATCGCATTGGCAGCCAGACCGATTTTATAATGATTTACTATCGCCCCTATCCGCCGGATTTTGCCCTGCTTCTTCCAGTCTTCAAGCACAGTAAAGAGCTCTTCTGTGCTGATACCCACTTTGCCGGCGATGTCTTTGTAAGGCGTCCGGCTTACCGGAAATCCATCCTGCATGACAGACAGAATCCGCCTTTCGATATTGGAAAGCTCATATTTCATATTTACAATCCTACTGTAATAATTTTAGCCCATAAACGCAACAAAATCCCACCCCTGTGGCAGGGTCGGCGTAAGATGCTTGAATATGTGGCAACTCTGGTGTATTTTAGCCACAAAGAAAAGAGAAGTGAACTAAAGTGCCTAAAGTGAACTAAAGTGAACTAAAGTAGAAAAAATAGTCCGCAACTTTAGGTACTCTACACTTTAGGCACTTTACACTTTTTAGTGTCTTTGTGGCTGATTCTTGAAGGAATGAAATGAAACATATAAGGATAGCCAGCCGAGCAAGCAAGCTGGCAGTGATACAATCCAATGAAGTGAGCAAATTGCTTCGGAAAATCCGGCCTGATATCGAATGCTCCTTCATCAATATCTCGACAAGAGGCGACCGCGACAAGACGGATTTTTTATACTCGTCCGCCGTTCGTATGGCGGACAAAACCGGCTCGATGGGCTTTTTTACTACCGAAGTTGAAAAGGCCCTTCTCGATGACCGTGCCGACCTGGCCGTGCACAGCTATAAGGATTTGCCAACGACTTTCACTGAGGGTTTAATTGTTGCTGCTGTACCGAGACGAGAATCACCCGCTGATGCACTCGTATCAATGGAAAAGATTGATTCCATCGATGATTTACCTGCCGGTGCTACCATCGGGACATCCAGCTTACGAAGAATCGCACAATTGCGCCGTCTTCGAGACGATATAGAATGTGTCCCTATGCGGGGTAATGTCGAGACGAGGGTCCGCAAAGTTACGCAGGGCCAGGTTAGCGCAATAGTTGTCGCTTGTGCAGGCCTGAACCGGCTCGGCCTTGGCGATAAAATCTCATTCTGTTTTGACCCCAAACAATTTATACCCGCCCCTGCCCAGGGTGCACTTGCCGTACAAGTCCGCTCTGATGATAAAGAGCTGGCTGAACTGGTTTCGCAAATCGATGATAAAAATTCTCGAATCGCCGTGGAAACCGAGCGACGTGTGCTACAAGTTATGCACGGCGGATGCAGCATACCTCTGGGAGTGTATTCAGAGATTCAAGGCGATACTATTAATGGTGAGCTTGCCAGCACTGAGCGCAGTCGAAGGGTCGAATCCATAACAATTGACGCTATTATCTGTGATGTCGAAGGTAAGAATTGCGTAAGGCGCTCGATTACCGCTCCGCTTGATGAATCAAAACCCACCGCCGAAAAACTCGCACAAGAGCTCCTTGCCTCCGGCGGCAAAAAAATCCTCAACCAAATCAAAAACAACCGCTGCTAACTACGAACATAATATGTGAAACTAAGACATCACTCTTCCAATGATAATTAGAGCAATAAAGGCAACAAGAACTATGGAATTAAAAACTAAACCTAAAATCGCAAGAACTTTCTTCCGATTCTTTTTGGCTATTCCGGTAATTCCAAGCACTAAACCTGTTAGATTTGCAAGGAATCCTAACATCAGCACTACTGCTACTATTCTTATAATAGGCGATTGTCTATCTGCCAATCCAGAATCAATTCCTGAGAAAATAACCAAAGCTACAAAAGTGAAAAAGTAAACAGCAACAGAGATTGCAAAGGAAGCTATACCATGTCCTGAGTGCCGGCCAAAGCCAATGTCCTCTTTGTAAATCTTTTCCGGGCTAATAATTATCCTTTGACTAATGTTCGGAGACCTGTCAGTACCCAATTTGCTCTCAAATGTCTGCTTTAATTGAGACGTAAATCCTTCGTAGTCCCCTTCGATTACTCGGGCCTTGGCAATAGGTATTCCCTTAGAAGGACCAGTAAAAATAAAAGTGTAATCCGGCGTGAATCCTATCCGCTCAAGAGCTTCCCAGGCGATTTTGCCTTCCTCATACCTACTTTTTCCTATAAGTCCGGTTTCTGTTAATTCCAATTCATCCTCTTCAGAAGCTTGTTTATTTGAACCCTCACTAAGCATCTTTCTTACAATTTTCTCCAAGCGTCTTCGTCTTCCAGCCAGCACCCATAGCATTAAAAGTACGCTAGTTACAAGCCCAAAAAGAGGTGCGCTCCACTCGCGCTTGTACAACCCCAAAAGGCAAAAGAAAAGAAAATAACCAATAGGGAAAACAGTGCCCCAAAAAATACGCATGCGACGAATCGTTGATGAATGTTTGCTGTAAAACAGGTTGAAAGCCACGCGGTCATCAATTGTTACATTGTATTTAATACGCATTTATTAATTTTTACCTTCGCCTCGCCGCTTCTTTCGCAAAATACGTAATTATAATATCCGCTCCGGCGCGCTTAATAGAGGTGAGCATTTCCAGCATTGCTGCCTTCTCATCTAATAGCCCCGCGCCAGCGGAATTCTTTACCATCATATATTCACCGCTTACGTTGTAGGCAGCGATGGGACAATAGAACCGCTGCTTTGCGCGATAAATAACATCGAGATAACAAAGGGCCGGCTTTACCATCACAATATCAGCACCTTCTTCAATATCGAGTGCAATCTCAGCCATCGCCTGGTTGGCATTGGCAAAATCCATCTGGTAGGTCTTCCGGTCGCCAAAAGAAGGCGTAGATTCAGCGGCATCCCTGAATGGCCCATAAAAGGCAGAGGCGTATTTAGCTGCGTACGACATAATAGCAACATCGTGAAAATCATTTTTCTCCAGTGCCTCGCGGATATATTTGACCCGGCCATCCATCATATCCGAAGGTGCAACGATATCGGCGCCGGCCTGTGCGTGCGATAGTGCAACCTTGGCCAACAATTCGCAGGTTGCGTCGTTATCGACTTTGCCATCTTTGATAACGCCGCAATGACCGTGCGATGTATATTCACAAAGGCAGACATCGGTGATTACAAGAAGCTCGGGCGCAGCTTTTTTGATTTCGCCAATTGCCCGCTGGACGACTCCATCTTCCGCCCAAGCCTGTGAACCCATCTCATCCTTTTTGCCCGGCAGACCAAAAAGTAGAACCGCAGGTATCCCCAGCTCAGCAACTTCCTTCGCCTCTGCTGCAACCGTATCCGGCGAAAAGTGATAACAATCCGTCATCGATTTGATGGGCTCTTTGATTGCCTTACCCTCGCGGACAAACAGCGGATAAACAAAATCATCGATGCTTAAAGAGGTTTCGCGCACTAATCTTCGCATAGCGCCACTGCTTCGCAAACGTCTCAATCTGATTTTCGGAAAACCCATCGCAGTCCTAAGGACTCCATACGAAAGCTAAACCGAATCAACGGCGTACATACACCTCGTAAATGTAACCGAGTTTTTTCTGCTCACCTGGCTCTAAGTCAATTGTCCAGGTAAGTTTCCTTACCGCATTCATCCGGCGCAGTCCACGTGCCAGCGTTTCAATCTCCGCCTGTGGCTCTGATTTAATCTCGCCTGACAATGTTTTTGTAATCTCCAGCGTAATGGCTTTTTCCTGAAAGTTAGTTACCGAAAGTTTACCTTCCACCGTTATCAGGTCGTAATGATAGCCATATAACTGTGCTGCATCACGCTTTCTATCCTTTTCAAGCTCCACCTGCTCAGCTTTAACGCTAACCGCCTGAGTAATCTTTAGTGTCGTTTCGCCTTTTACCGGAGTATAGTTCAACGTGTCCTGACCAAGGATAATGCTTTCCTTAACTATCTCAGCCGGGGCGGTCGTCCATGGAACTTTCGTGGTATTCTCCATTTTTAAGCAGTGCCACACTTCTTCCTCCGGCTCACGCTCCTGCTCTCGGTAAGGGCGATAAGAATAGCGCTCTTCCTCGGTAACATAATCGGGTATCTTCCACTGATAAATATGCTTGTATGGCATGGATTCGGTAAACAGAGGCAGGTATCCTACCTGGGTCTTCTTCAAATGAACTTTTTCAACCGGGTAAAGGAACAAATCCTCCGCTACTTTTCCGGCTTCAGCCGCACCATACGCCGGCATGACAGCACCCATTGATGAGCCCGCATACATCGCACGTTGTTGGGTTACCACGGCCATTTCCCTTAACCTGCCCCGCTCGCTTTCGCCTTTGGTCAGCGATTGAAGAAACTGGGCGAGATTTTCTTTCATCGCCAGCGGACTAACCACATCGGCGAATTGCAGGTTAGGAAACCCCGTAACCAGCTGTATCGTAACACCATCTAAGTCGCAGGCCTCGTTTATTACTGCAGCTTTCGCCGACATCTGCGCTTTGTCGGGCTCCGTTATATCTACAATATAGCTGGGCGCCCAGGTTATGCCCTTTGCTAAATAGCTTACCGTAAGCTTTTTCCCGCCGGCCGGAGCCCCAAGCTTCACATCAAGCTGCATAGATTTACTTTTACTGGTAAGAGTTTTTTGTGCTTTACCATCGAGAAATTCAACCCGTTGGACATTTTGTGAGTCAATACAAATCTGTCCAGCATCAGTTTCTATCATCATCAAACGAGATTGAAATAATGGTTGGACATAATCTCTGCCAGTGTAATCAGCCCTGCCGGGTGCGTAGGGGTCGGGTATGGACCTTTCTCTATCCTCAGCAAGATATTTTATCGTCCCTTCGATTATGTCTTCCTTGCCGCGCCACCACAACCTCGCCTTCCGGCCAACATTGGCCTTGAGCAATTCAGCTATTGTTATTGCCTCAACATGTTCTTCGGATTCAATCTCTTTGGCGGTGATGGTTTCCATCTTCACTTTCGGCGGATAAGACACCCAAAAGGTCCCGTGAGAAGCTGCTGCTACAGGGACAAAACTAAACGAATCTTCTCTTTCGGGACAGGTTATTTCTGAAATAAAAAATCCCAATCCATTTTTGAAAAGTGCTACCTGCTGCAATTGGGCCTCGGCTTGTGCTGCCGGCGCCTCCGGCACAGCTTGCGCCGGATGAGTAAAAAGTATTGAATTGATTACAAAAGTCAAAACAAGTGCCTTGCTTAAACGCCACATAGTCAAAACCTCCATAAAAAAACTCAAAATGCCTCCGGCAGAATCTTTCTTGCGGCGTTGCGCAGGTAGCTTGAAATCTGCCTTTCGGAATTCATCGTAAGTATTTTTCTCGCTATGTTATTGCAGTCTTCCATCGTGACCGAGCGGATAATCTGCTTTATCTCAGGTATCATCGGCGAAGTAATGGAAATTGTTCTGACCCCCAATCCCAGCAATAGGCAAATGTACTCCGGCTCCGAAGCCATCTCTCCGCAGACACTGAGGTCTATTTGCGCCTTGTGGGCATCCTGAATGACCGTTCTTATCAACCGCAACACCGCAGGGTCGGCGGCGGAATATAATGTAGAGACCTGTTCGTTACCCCTGTCAACAGCCAGGGTGTATTGAACAAGGTCGTTGGTTCCGAGACTGAAGAAATCAATATCTCTTGCAAGCGTAAAGGCCGTTAAGGCCGCTGACGGCGTTTCAATCATAATGCCAATCTTTATATCTCTATTATAGGGTATAGATTCTTCATCGAGGTCCTCCATAACATCACGCAGGATAAACTTGGCCTGCATCATTTCCTGCAGATTTGTGATTAATGGGAACATTACCTTAACCTGTCCGAGAACCGAGGCCCGCAATATTGCGTGCAATTGTGTTTTGAACATCACAAGGTTCTGCAGGCAAAATCTGATAGACCGCAGGCCCAAAAACGGGTTCGGCTCAGGAACGAATCTTTTGCTCTGGGTATATTTATCGGCGCCTAAGTCCACTGTTCTTATTGTTACGGGTCTATCCCTGAAAACGCTTACAGTCTCGGCGTATGCCTCGTAATGGTCCTGTTCCGTAGGTTCGGTTTTCCTGTTAAGGTATAGAAATTCTGTTCGGTATAACCCGATGCCTTCTCCTCCTTTTTGCAGGACAATCTCGGCCTCCTCCGGAAATTCGATATTTCCCAACAAAGTGATTTTGGTGCCGTCGCGGGTTATAGCGGGCTTTTCTCGTATCGCGTCAAGTTTATGCTCGAGCTCTAAAAATTCCCTGCTGTACTCCTGATACTGGCCGATTGTCGACTCATCGGGATTTACGATAACGATACCGCGATTGCCGTCGATAATAACTGTATTTCCTCCACTGACTATTTCTGTAAGGTCTTCCAGAGCCACAACAGCAGGGATACCCAAAGACCGTGCAACAATTGCGGTATGGGAGGTTCTACCTCCGGCATCGGTCGCAATTCCTTTGACAAACTCCTTATTAAAGCCGGCTGTTTGCGTAGGACTTAATTCCCGGGCTATAACAGCAACCTCTTCAGTCAGATGCTCGACATCCTCACGCCTCTTGCCGAGAAGCTGTTTTAGCAGACGTCTTTCAATATCGTAAATATCTGCCGCTCTCTCACTGATATAGGCATCTTTTACCCTAGTAAAATGGGATGCAATTTCCCGCATCGTGGTAGAAACAGCGTATTCAGCGGTTACTAATTCCGAACGAATCAAATCAGTTATTTTCTTTCGCAGGTTTCTATCACGCAAAAAACGCAGGTGCACCGCAAAAATATCTTTTATCTTGCCACCTTCGGTCTGGTCCTGGGCTGATTCAAGCTTGGTTAGTTCGTTGATAGCACCGGTAAAGGCATTTCTTATGCGCTGAATCTCGGTCATCCGCTGGGATGGCTGAATTGAGCGCCTTGGTATTCGATAATCTTCAGCGTCAATAACCAGAGATTTGGCGATAGAAATACCGGGCGAAACGGCTATTCCTTTTTTTATTTCCATCTTAAACTAAAAAAGTTTATTGTTTTTTCTTTTCTTTTGGTGTCGGCTCATCGAAGTGCTTATCTTCCACAAGCTCACGCAGAGCATCGAGCGCCTCTTGAGCATCCGGGCCTTCAGCTTTGATTCTCAGCCTGGTCCCACATGTCGCTGCAAGCATGCTAATTTGCATAATACTTTTGCCGTCCACGGTATTTTCGTTGTTGCTGACGGTAATATCACAATCAAACTGGCTGGCGACATCCACAAACTGCATTGCGGGGCGCATATGAAGGCCATCTGCATTTTTTATGTCAACTTCTGTCTCACAAACGACTTTCTGCAATGAATCCTTCTTCGTCTGCATCTTCAGGTTTTACTGCTCCACATTGCCGATTTATAAATTCACATAATTATTATAAAGACGGATTTTCATCGGCCTCTCTAAGGAGGTCTTCAATCTGCTCCGGAGTCTGGCATTGCCTGAGAAATTTTCGGAATCTCTCCTTCTGTAAATGCTTGAAAATATTCTCCATTGCCTGCAAATGTTTGTCTGGGTTGCCCTCAGGACTAATTAAAAGTATCACCGAATAAACCGGCTGTTTGTCAAGAGCAGAAAAATCAATACCACGACTGCTTAAACCAACGGCGGCAACGATATTTTTAACTGCGGAGTGCTTCACATGAGGCACAGCAACGCCTTTACCCATTCCCGTACTCGCCTCTTTTTCCCTTTTAATCACGGCCTTGATAATCTTTTCGCAGTTACCCTTTCCGAGCTTTCTGGCTTTGTCAAGTGAGGATACAAGCTCGGCTATTGCACCATCACGGTCTGTGGCTTTTAGCTCTGGAATCACCGCCTTAAAACAGACAAAATCTGCAAATTTCATTTCTTTTTTCGCCTCTACAGCGCCTTTTCACTCATTTACGACGGTAGAATGTAAACTTACAGTATCACGATGTAAGCTGGCGCCGCTACATTGTAATCTTTCGATGCCACGATGTAAAGCTGCAATTTCATAATGTAAACCCCGTTAGAAAGCTCGGGCAGGGCTTTAAACCTTCACCCCGTTAGAAAAATCGGAGTTTTCTTTCTAACGAGGTAAACCGATTTTGCTGCCTTGAGTACAGAGATTTTGATACAAATTTGCACGGATTGACACGGCTAAACACGGACTTTTTCGACACGGACTAACACGGATAATTTAACTGCAGAGGACGCTTAGATAAAACCTAAATATTGTTAGATTGCCACGTCTGCCTCCGGCAGACTCGCAATGACAATTTTTCTCCGGGTTCTCTGCGACCTTTGTGGCTTCCTTTTTTTATGATGCCGCCGTCAGCTTGCTGTGAAACAGACTTACTAATAGACAACCGGGCAACAACAAAAAGACATTATCGCATCGGGACTACGGCACGCTTCACCGCAACGAGCGCCCTGACGAGAAAGTGCAAGCTATGTCGAACCAACGTCGCCTGCGCGTTTGTTGTCCCGCTCCTTGCCTTTGGCTCTTCTGAGCTGCCGTTCAATCTTACGTACAGCTAAATCGATACACCTGTAAATATCCTGGCCAGTTTCGGTACCAACAAAAACCTTGCTATGTTCGGCTCTTGCAATTATCTCCACGCTGGTATTGCCGCCCGGCTGGCCGTCGATAATTACCTCAATCTGATTGATACTATTGTAGTACTTTGGAAGCTTAGAAGTTTTTTCCTCTGCATGATTTCTGATAGCTTCCGTTATGTCGATATGCTTACCAGTAATTGTAAAAAGCAAAATTGGTCTCCTTCCCCCGACCACAGGGGTCGGGGCCAAACAAAATTCTTATTGTTCATTGAGCGAAAACGACTCTGGCAATGCAGCTGGGTCGTTTGGTGTTACAACACCACCACTCATAACGAACCTCAGTGCTTGTTCTACAGTCATATCCAATTCTATTGTCTGCTTTTTCGGCACCATTATTACAAAGCCGGTAAAAGGTGTCGGCGAAGTTGGAATTAAGATGGTTAGAAACTCTTTTTTGACGTTTTGGACGACTTTTTCGATTCCGGAGCCGGTAACAAAACCTATCGACCATATACCTTTTTTAGGGTATTCCACGGCAACAACCCTTGAGAACATCCTTGTTTTTCCCTCTTCCTGCTGCGTAAGGAAAAAATCGGTAACCTGCTTTACATAAGGGTAAACCTGCCTCAAAAAAGGTGTGTTCATAATGAACTTTTCAACCATTTTCCAGAGGGTTCTGCCAACCACATTGGCCAACAATGCACCCACTACAAAAACAGCAACCAAGGCCACAAGAAAGCCAGCTATTGTTAGAGCGCCATCTATCCAGAATTTCTCCAGCTCCTGCTCGGCACCGCCTGCAAGTATTATGAGGTACTGCAAACCATGCTTTATATGAATGCCGATTTTCTCATGGATAAATTTGTATCCCCAGACAAATATCCAGATTGTTACAATGGTCGGCAGTAATACCGCCAATCCCCGCACAAAGTAGCTTCTAAAACGTCCCGTCATCCTGGTACCCTTATAAATCTTTACTGCTACCTCGATCTACTAATTTCTCTCAATAAAAATTACCTAAAATACCGAATCTTATGGAGAATACGTTAGGTTAATCGACGGAGTTCACAGAGTCAATAAAAAAGTCCTTTGGTAACGATTATAAAAAAAGTGAAAATTGCTACAAAGACCTAAATACAAACAAGGAATAAAATTAGCCACAAAAAAACAAAAATCTGAAAACTTTGTGACCACCGCTTTTACAGAAGCAAGCTTGTCCCCGCGAAAGCAGAGATGCCCTGGTGGCTATCTTTTCTGATGCACTTGCGCCCTTACGCTTTTATACCCGTTTCGTGGTCCAAGAACCCTTCGAGCTTGCGTGCCCTGACGGGATGCTGCAATTTCCTTATGGCCTTGGCTTCGACCTGTCTTACGCGCTCGCGTGTAACCTTGAAGATTCTGCCGACTTCTTCTAACGTATAGGTATAACCGTCGCCGATTCCATATCGTAGCTTAATAATCTCCCTCTCGCGATAAGAAAGACTCTTCAGCACCAGTTCAATTCTTTCCTTGAGCATCCCCTGCGTCGCCGATGAGACCGGCGAATCCACGTTGTCATCTTCGATAAAATCTCCGAAGTAGCTGTCCTCGCTTTCACCGATAGGTCTATCGAGACTGATTGGGTGCTTTGATATATTCAGCACCCTTCTCGTCTCTTCCAGGCTCATACCAGCTTCCTCAGCGATTTCTTCAACTTTCGGTTCTCTGCCGAGTTTCTGATGCAGCACCTTGCCGGCTGTCCTCAGCCGGCTCATTGTCTCTATCATATGCACCGGTATACGAATCGTCCGCGCATGGTCTGCGATCGCCCGGGTAATTGCCTGTCGAATCCACCAAGTAGCGTATGTGCTGAACTTATATCCTCTGCGGTACTCGTATTTATCTACCGCTCTCATCAGGCCGGTGTTGCCTTCCTGGATTAAATCCAGAAAACTCAAACCACGGTTTCGATATTTCTTGGCGATAGAAACTACCAGCCGAAGGTTTGCGCTCGAGAGCGTTCGCTTTGCGTTCTCATACTGGCAGAATACTCTGTCCATCACGCGCAGTCTCTTATCAAGCTGTTTTGGTGTTTCCATAACTAAATCCTGCAGTCCTTCTAATTCCTGCCTCATCGCCTCGATATCCTCGCTGGTTATCATATGATTTGGCCCGTCACTAATAATCTGCTGCAAATGGTGCATTTTTTGGCAGATACCATGCAGCTTATTCCTCATAGGTGCAATTCTGCTGGTTCGCAATCTCATCTCTTCGAGTAGGGTAGCGATTTTTCGTCTGTTTCTGCGCATCCTTTTTAGATGTTTTGTCTGTAGGGTTCTGTTTTGTGCTTTTATTACCTTGTTAAACAAGCTCTGGTTGACGCTGAGCAGTTTACCTACAGTTTCGCAGTTTTGTGGTATACGTTTTTTTACAGTGTTTTTCGCCAGGGAATGTGTGGTATCAGCCTTAATAGTTCTATCAAATGAAAGGTCTCCATTTTGTACCTGCAACAGCAAACCGAGAGCATTTTTTGCACAATAGTCCGATTGTAACATTTTCCTTCTGAAGTCTATTTTTGCAATCTCGATTTTTTTCGCAAGGTTGATCTCATCGGTTCTGGTAAGCAAAGGTATCTGGCCCATCTGAGTCAAATACATGCGAATAGGATCATCGATACGTCGAGCCCTCTCCTCAGCTACGAGTTCTTTTTCGAGCAGCGCATCATCTCTCAGCAGTTTTTCTTTTCCCTGCTCGTCCAAAGGCACTTCGGTCTCTTCAAATCCGCCCTCTTCCTGCGTCTTTTCATCCTGTTGGGATTCTACATCAGTCTCTTCGAGCAGACTGATTCCCATTTCATCCAGTGTCGCCAAGAGGTCGTCCAGCCGGTCGGGACTAACGGCCTCGTCAGGAAGCCCCTTGTTCAATTCCTCGTAAGTCAAGAATCCTTTTTCCCCGCCTTTTTCGATAAGAGATTTTACCCGCTCCTGAGTGCTTTTGACTTTGACGCTTTCTGATGTCGCTTTGTCAACCTCAATATTAACTTCGGTATTTTCTTTGCTTTTGGTCGTTCGTTTTTCTGCCACGATTGGCACCCCTTTTAATTTATATCCCTATTAATTATCTACTATTTATTACCTCTTGCGGTTCAATAGTTTAACCACTCAAAGTTAATTATTTTTAGCTGATTTTTTTATGTCATTCCAATATTACGACGATTTTCTTTCCTGGCGGTTTCAGTGACAGACTGCAAATATTGGTCGGCGTCCTGTTTTGATTTGAGCTGTTCGATTTTTCTGCGGGCTTGGCGCCGCAACAAAACATCCACGGCATCATTTAATCGTTTCTGGAAATTGCCTTTCTGCCGACCAGTATGTTCCAACTGCGTAATACAATTGCTAACTTCAACCGACTCTGTTTGAGCAAAGATTTCCATCAGTTCAGGTTCGGCTTTGGTTGTTAAAGTTTCAAACAGAACGGCAGCGGTTTGCCTCAAGACTGGTATATCGAAATGCTCGATTGAAATTTTTTGCTTTACGCTTTCAAAGAGCTTTGGCTCATTGAGCAACACCTCCAAAATCTCGCGCTGAGCGGTAGCGGAAAGTCCTTCGCCCAAATCTATATGTGGGATAGCCTGGCTTTGCGCATCATAAGTTGCAGCTTTTGCCGCTGTTGTGATTCTTTTGCGTAATTCTGTATTTATCTGTTTGCTGTCAAGGCCAATAATACCTGAAAGTCGATTGATTAAAAGACCACCATCAATAGTATTCAGACTGCCGGCATAGATGCCGGTAGCAATTGCCTGCAAAAACTCATCGATAGCAGCTTTTCTGCCGGCAAAAGTATCGTCTATGTCAAACTTTTCCGTTAGCCGATTCCATTTAAACTGTAGGACATCAACAGCATTATCAATGAGCTGCTGGAATGGCTCTTTGCCATTGGTTAAAAGAAAATCACATGGGTCTTTGCCTTCGGGAACGAAGGTGAGTTTGATATCTATATGCTGTGACAGGCAGACATCCAAAGCCCTATTGGCGGCCTCGATACCTGCGGCGTCACTATCGAAAACCAAGACTACCTTTTTTGCATACCGGCGTAAGATACGGCCCTGGCCGGTTGTAAAACTTGTGCCTAAAGAGGCAACGACATTGGCACAGCCGAATTGGTGCGACATTATACAGTCGGTATAACCTTCAACGACAACTGCGGTGTCTGTCGAGACAATATGGTGTCGGGCATGCTCGAGGCCATAAAGAGAATTACTTTTATCGAACAGGACTGTCGTGGGTGAATTTATGTATTTGGCACCTTGTTTACTTAGCGTTCTTCCGCCGAAGCCGATTACCCTGCCGGTAACATCAGTAATAGCGAACATCAGACGATTAACGAACTTATCCACCAGACGAACAGCGGATAAATCCTGATTTTGAGCAGTGATAAGGCCTGCGTGTTCGAGTAGCTTTGTCGGGATATTTTTGACGCGGGCGTGTCTTAGCAAATCATCGGGCGAATCAAGGGCCAGGCCGAGCTGGAATTTTTTGATACTCTCGGACGTTATTTTTCTTTTATCGAGATAATCACGCGCGCGTTTGCCCCTTTGTCTATCATTGAGATTTTTCTGAAAGTATTTAGCAGCCCAGGCGTTGACCCTTGCCAGCTCGTTGAGGTCAACAGATTGAAGATTGTCGATTTTCGATTTTCGATTTCCAATTTGCGATTTGCGACTTGGGGCAGGCAGTCGAATGCCTGCACGGTTTGCTAATCTTTCTATGGCCTGAGGGAAGGTGAGGTTTTCGCGCATCTGAATAAATTTGAAGACATCGCCGCCCGCACCACAGGCAAAACACTTAAAGATTTGCTTGGCGGGATTTACGTTCATACTTGGGCGATGGTCATCGTGAAAAGGACATAGGCCGACCATTTCCCGGCCTTTTCTTTTAAGACTTACATGCTCGCTGATGATATCAACGATATCGTTGGCCTGCTGAATCTGGGTGACTATACTGTTATCAAAAACGCCCGGCATATAATTAAACAATCCCCCCGACCATTAAGTGTCGGGGCTAAACAATCCTAAATATAACTTAATAATAGTGAATCTCTCTGCTACATTGGGTGTCCATACCCACCTCTTCCCGGTTACAAATCGATGGGTTACTACATAAATATAGACGAAGTGGGCTAAAAGTCAAGTGTGGTCCAAAAATACCCGTTTTAATACTGAAAAGGGGGTTCCGGTTTTTTTAGACACCTGGTGGGACGAGACAGTAGGGAAGATAGAAGACAGAGGACAGAAGTCAGAAAAAAGTACGAAATCCGAAACACAAAATTCAAATTTTCCAACGTTCAAAACATCACTGTTCCGGCGATGACTAAACAGGAAGACTAAAGAAGACTTTGGAGGTATTGGTTACGGATGAGGTGAAGTCGGTAAGCTCCATTTGTTTTAAATCGGCGAGGAACTTTGCGGTGTGGATGAGCAAAGCCGGCTCGTTTACCTTCTGCTTTCGCATCGGCTCAGGGGACATATAAGGGCAGTCGGTCTCCAACATAAATCTATCGAGTGGTACAACCGCAGCGGCACGCCGAGTATATTCAGCGTTTTTGAAGGTAACTACGCCTGTGAAAGAGATATAAAAGCCCCTATCAAGAACGATTTTTGCCTGCTCCGCAGAGCCGCTAAAGCAATGAAAGACAACTTTTCTGACGTCGGTGCCGTAACTTTGTAAAATATCCATTGTTTCATCAAAGGCCTTTCGGCAATGAATAATAACGGGTAGATTCAATTCAGCGGCAATTTCGAGATGCTGAGCGAAGACGCGTCTTTGGTCGGCGTGCAACGAATGGTTGTAATGATAATCCAGACCAGTTTCCCCGATGGCGACGACCTTAGGGTTTTGGGCAAGCATTTTTAATTCAGCGATGGTATCTTTGGTTACGGTTTTTGCATCGTGGGGATGAATTGCGACGGCGGCATATAGATTTTCAAATCTTTGTGTTAGCTCGACGGCTTTTCGGTTTTCATCGGGGTCGGTTCCGACGGTGAGCCAGCCGATAACGCCTGCGGCGATACTTCGCTCAATGACGACTTCGATGTCGCGCACCAAATCATCGAAGGTCAAATGACAGTGTGTATCAATCAGCTCCATATTCCTAAGGGACAAAGGTGTTTGTGTAATGTTTTAATTTCGGTCGGCCGGCTTGGCCGAGAACTATCGCAACAATATCAA
>Ga0315548_1000963_pt1 | contig 25378 bp, 28 predicted proteins | sample SalMarSW160110MG_2_FD_202540 | JGI IMG/M metagenome (GOLD analysis project Ga0315548, IMG submission 202540) | Salt marsh sediment microbial communities from the Plum Island Ecosystem LTER, Massachusetts, United States - Salt Marsh Sediment SW1601-110 ...
CTAAAGTCTCCGAATATTTTCTTGGCCCTAAATATTTAGCCACGTCTTCTTTGGTGACTAATTTTTTAACCTTCTTACCTTCGGCAATCTTGCGAGCAATCTTCCGGCAAATGGTCGCCAGCATTCTCTCTAATTCTCGTACTCCGGCTTCCCGAGTATAACGCTGGACGATTTCATGAATGGCACTGTCCGCAATCTCTATCGGTCTTTTATCCAAACCATTAGCCGCCAGTTGTTTTTTCCACAAAAACTGCTGAGCAATATGAAACTTCTCATCTTCGGTATAACCAGGAAAGTGAATAATTTCCATCCGGTCGCGCAGGGCCGGCGGAATAGTATCAAGAATATTACCAGTGGTGATAAACATCACCTTAGATAAGTCAAAAGGAACCTCTAAGTAATGATCAGAAAACTCATTGTTTTGCTCTGGATCCAAAGCCTCAAGTAAGGCCGCTGAAGGATCGCCACGAAAATCAATACCAATTTTGTCAATTTCATCTAACATAAAAACCGGATTATTAGTGCCAACGTTTTTTATCCCTTGGATAATTCGTCCCGGCATCGCCCCAACATAAGTCCGACGGTGGCCTCTGATTTCCGCCTCATCACGGACTCCGCCTAAACTAAGTCTTAAGAATTTTCGTCCTAAAGACCGGGCAATTGATTTCCCAATTGAAGTCTTACCAACCCCTGGCGGCCCAATAAAGCACAAAATCGTTGTTCCCCTTTGGCCTTCGGCTTCTTTTGATTTCTTAACTTTTTCTTTCAGTTTCATCACCGCCAAATATTCAATAATTCTTTCTTTAATTTTCTTTAAACCGTAATGGTCTTCATCTAAAATCTTGGCCGCTTTGGCAATCGAACTATTATTTGGTGAGAAAACCTGCCAAGGCATATCAATCAACCAATCAAGATAGGTGCGGATATAGCCATATTCTGGGTGAGCCGGATTTAAAGAAACCAATCTTTTTAATTCTTTTTGGGCTTTTTCAGCAACCAAGATTGGCATTTTAGCTTTGTGAATTTTCCGTTCCAGCTCTTTTAATTCATTATCCTCACTAGATAAATCACCCAACTCCTCTTCAATGGCTTTTTTCCTTTCCCGCAAAACCGCTTCCTTCATTGATTTGTCAAAGCGGCTTTGGGTTTTGGAATCAATTTCTCTTTCTAACTGAAGTACTTTAATCTCATTATTTAAAAGTTGAAAAGCTTTGGTTAATCTTTCCTTAACGGAAAAAGTTTCTAAAAGCCTCTGTTTTTCCGCTGTTCTCAAGTCAAGAATATAGGCAACTTGATCAGCCAATTCATGAGGCGGACTACCTTCCATTAATTTCATAATCGTCATGAAATCAACCGTCTTGCCTAAATTAATCGTTTTCTGGAAATTTTCCATGACGTTCTTGGCTAAAGCTTTGATTTCTTCAGATTCTTCAATAACCTCGGGAACTTCGACCACCTTACCCACAAAAAAAGGCCTCCGGGCTTCAATTGATTCTAATTTAACCCTTTTCAGACCTTTGACCCAAACATTCAAACCAACCTTACCGGCATGTAAAAGCCTTTCAACTTTGGCCAAAACACCTAAAGAATATAAATCTTCCTGGTCGGGATTAAGATTACGGGGATTTTTCTGGGTAAAGAAAGCAATCATTTGATCGCTTTTATAAGCGGCTTCCACGGCGGCAATTGATTTCGGCCGACCAAAGCTTAGAATTGTTTCCGTATGAGGAAAAACAACCCCTTCGCGAATGGCAACGATTGGTAAAACTTTTTCTTTGTTTGGACCAAGAAGAATTGGCATAAATTATTCTTTCTTTTAGCAGTCTAACAAATCATTTGCTAAAAGTCAATTGTGAATAATAACTCTTGTTCCTGGCTCCTCTTTAGAAGAATAAGCCACTGATTTACCTTGAGACACTAGGGGTGAAGTCCAATAAAAAAGCTTTTCCGCATCAGGAATACTCATATTAAGACAACCATGGCTCATTGGCTGACCAAAATTATTGTGCCAATAGGTCCCGTGAATACCATAACCTCGGTAAAAGTATTGGGTGTAGGGAACATTAGGTAAATAATAATAAGTATTATTTTCCTTTCTCCCCCCTTCCATTTTGGTGTATTTTAATTTCACCCAAATACGAAATTCCCCGGTTGGTGTCGGTGCCCATTTACCAGAAGAAATTAAAAATTCATAATCAATATTATTGCCGTTGTGAGCTTTTAATTTTTGTTCAGATAAATCAATCTCAATCCAACGTTCATCATTTGTCGCCCCTAAAACCGCACCTTCCTGACCAACCAAAGATTCAAAACTTGGAATTAACTCCGCTAACTGATAATCAACTTTTTTATTGTTAAAAACAGCTTGTTTCTCATCAATTTTATATTCTCCATTTTCTTCAACAGAAGGCGGTCCACAACCACAGGAAGTTTCCTGTAAAAAACTCCGACCGGAGAAATATAAGACTAAACCAGCTAAAATAAGCAAACTGGGAGTTAACCATTTCATTATTCTCATTACACTAAAGATAACATAGAATTTTCCTTGTTTCCAGCTTCAAAATTTGCTAAAATCAAAATAATAATGGGAGATCGTCTAATGGCAGGACCGCAGGCTCTGAACCTGTGTATCTAGGTTCGAATCCTAGTCTCCCAGCCAGAACGGACATCCAGGGTGACTGAAGTGTCTAAAATATCCCTATTTTTTCATCCAAGTCATTATTTTAAATAATAAGAATTAGAACCAGTTTTTACCCTCAAAAATCGCAAATTTTTCTTTTTTTAAATTTTATTCCTTTGCTATGGGACAAGTTCCTGTTGGGCAGGAAGATTTTGTACTTTTCTCAACAAAAAATGAGCCTTCAAAAACTCTTTTAACTCCTTTATTTTTACATTTTGGACAAATTACTTTTTCCCCATCATAATCCTCCATTGAAAACATATCGGTGAATTTATAGCCACATTTTGGGCAACGAAAAGTATAGGTAGGCATAAATTTAATTCTCCTTTTGCTTATTTTAAACTTTAATTACCTGTCCTGCTCCACCTTCAACATATTTTTGCGGATATAATTTCTTTAATTCTACCTTGTGCTGAGTGCAATGGGTAGGACAGATTAGTTTTAATTTTCTAAACAATTCGAATTCAGAAAATCCGTGCATCCCTCCAATAATTCCGTAGAGATTACCAAACTCTTCAGTTACACTTAAAATTTTACCCATATAAGGATGAGAACAACCCACAAGCAAAATAATTCCTTTACTAGTTATTATTCCCATACTTTGTTCTATTCCTTCCAATTCTCCCGTAGAAAAGATATTTTCGTGGATTTTTGTTGGTTTCTTTATCTTGACGGTCTTTTCTCTTTTTACTCCAGGGAATGACGGGGGAACATAAATTTTAACCTTCTCATTTATACTCAAAAATTTAGAAAGTCCGCCAGTATGATCAAAATGGGCATGAGAAATAAAAATCTCCTCAATTGAGGTAGGATTAATGCCTAATTTCTCCATATTGCTAAGTAAAATTTCGCCATTAGCCCCAGTATCAAATAAAATTCTCGGACTGTTTTTTTCTTCAACTAAGGCAGCAAATCCCCAATCAGCCTGAAGCCCTTTCCGAAAAGCCGTGTTATCATAAACAATAGTAATTTTTACTACCATCTTCTTCTGTTTCCTCTGCCGCCTCTATCCACTCTTCTACCTTGGCCCATTTTCTGACCTCGCCCTCTACCCCCAAATCTACCAAAAGCTCTTTCTTGTCCAGAAACAAACCCTATCCCTGCTCCTTTTTTTCCTTCCTCTTCTTTTTCTCCTTCTTCTCCCAATTTCTCTATTGCCCCTAATGGACAAACACTTTCTCCTCCACATTGGTCTAATTTTTCCTGGTCAATAATCTCTGCCTTTCTATCCTCTCCTATTTTTGTTGCTCCGGGGCAAGTTTGAAGACAAGCCTGACAGCCAACGCATTTTTGTTTGTTTATTCTATATTTCATTTTATTTTACTTAATTTTTTGATAGGTATTCATCTAGTGATATTGCCGCTTTTTTACCTTCACCCAAAGCTTGAATAACGGTCACCCCACCACTAATTGCATCTCCACCAGCATACACCTCTTGTAAATTTGTCCTTAGACTTTTATCTACAAGAATAATTCCATTTTCATCTTTTCTTATATCTGGAATTCTACTTAAAAATAGTCTATTTGGTTGGGTACCAACAGCAATGATGACAGTATCGAATTTCATATTAAATTCACTTTTGGGTATCATTTCTGGTCTTGGTCTGCCCGTTCGATCAGGCTTTCCTAATTTCATCCTTAATAATTCTATACTCTTAACCCACCCATTTTCTCCTATAATCCTTTTAGGAGAAACTAATTCAACAAAATTTATTTTTTCTTCTAAGGCATGGTTCAACTCTTCTTTCCTTGTAGGGGAATCTTCTTTCCTTCTTCGATAAAGAATACTTACATTTGCTCCCAGCCGCAAGGCAGATCTGGCAGAATCCATGGCCACATTTCCTGCTCCAATAACAGCAACCTTTTCCCCAACTCTAATAGGCGTATCATATTCAGGAAATTTAAAACCCTTCATTAAATTAACCCTAATAAGAAATTCATTGGCTGAGTAAACTCCATTAAACCTTTCTCCTTCTATACCTAAAAATCTGGGGGCTCCAGCTCCTGTCCCAATAAAAATAGCACTGTATTCTCTACGTAAGTTCTTAAAGTCAATATTTTGCCCTACTATACTATTTAACTTTATATCAATTCCTAGCTCTTGCAAATAAGATAATTCCTGATCAACTACTTCCCTTGGAAGTCTAAATTCAGGAATACCATACTGAAGTACTCCCCCTGCCTTATGGAGAGCTTCAAAAATAACTACTTGATATCCTTTTTTGCGCAGACCTACCGCACAACTTAAGCTACTTGGCCCTGACCCAATTATGGCAATTTTTTGTTCCTTTTCTTTTATAGTAAACTTTTCTTTAATACCTTTTTCTCTTGCCCAATCGGCTATAAAGGCTACTAATTTACCTATATTTATAGGATCACCAATCTTTCCTAATTGGCATGCTCCTTCACATTGATCTTCTTGTGGGCAAACTCGCCCAGTAATTGCAGGGATAGGGTTTTCCTTTTTAATTTTCAAATAAGCTCCTCTAAAATCTTTATCAGCTATTTTCTTAACCAAGGATTTTACATCTACTTTAAGTGGACAATTTCTTTGGCAAGGAGTAGGAGAAGGGCACTGTAGGCAACGTTTAGCTTCTTGGACTGCTTCTGCTTCGGTATACCCTTTAGGTACTTCCTTAAAATCTTTTATTCTTTTCTTAACATCCCTTTCTTGCATGGGGATTCTCTTTAGTTTTGGCATTTTATTTTTTATTCTTTCCCCATATTTTTAAAGCTTTTATTTCTTCTTTCTTAAAGCTTTTATTTCTGTTTATGATTTCATTAAAATCTATTTTATGAGCATTAAACATAGGTCCATCAATACAAACTAATTTCATCTTGCCATTTATAAACACTCTACAAGAACCACACATACCTGTTCCATCCACCATGAGAGTTCTTAGTGTAGCCATTGTAGGGATATTGTAGGTTTTGGTGATTTCTGCTATTTTCTTCAGAGATGAAAGTTCACCTCCGGCAAAAACAATATCTACAACCTTTCTTTTGAATAGTTCTCTTAGTGTTTTAATATACCCCTCTCTTCCATAGGAACCATCCTCAGTTGTTATAAAATATTCATCACTAATTTTTTCTAATTCATTTTTTGGGTATACCATCTCTTTAGTGGAAAAACCCTGAATAGAAATTACATGATTTCTTGCAGATTTCAATGCTTTGGAGAGAGCATAATTTTCAGCATGACCACAAACAAGGTCTGAGGTAACAATAACCTCTCCATATCTCTTGATTTTGGCAGTATTCCCTAGAGGTCCAACTACATCTTTAATCTTATCTCCAGTTTCATAAGAGTAAAGTTCATTAGTAGTTTTACCTAATTTTTTGACAAATATAAAAATGGTATCCCCTTTTACTTTTTGGATAGACATAGGAATTCTTTCTCCTTTCTCGTGAAGCCTGATAATCACAAAATTTCCTGGCTTCCACTTTTTAGCTACTAACGGTGCCTTTATTTGAATCAGATAATCTTCGGAATTAAGATCTTTTTTATCTACTATGGTATGCATTTCCTTTATTTCAACTCGTTACTGAATATCTACTTGGGGAATTGTTCATAAACCTTAGGGGTATTGACCTTGGAGATTCCAAAAAACTAAAACCCCAAAGTTACAACTGGCTTCATCTGGACCAAAGTCTTCAATTAATTTCCCAATCTCAAAATCACAATAAGAGTGATAAAAACGAATTTCAGGATCAAGAGGTTTGCCATCGTCCCTTTTAGAAAAAAGGTAAATTTTAGCTTCTCTTCTAAGCTCCTTACCAATAGGTAATTGGCTAGGGTATTTTTTTGTCAGATATTCTCTAAAACCGGGCATCCTCGCTCCCAAAACTACGAAATCCAATTTTTTTCTTCTTGCCAAGTCTTTTTGGGCTACCACTAACTCTGTCCCTAACCCTTGGCCTTGAAAATCTTCATGTACAGCGACCGAGACAATATAAAGAGCATTACCTTTAGGATTGTGAGTATTAATATAACCATCACCAGTTATTTCTTCCCAAGGTTTTTGAAAACCAGGTAACTCTTTGATGTCAAAATCAAACATCATTGAGGTAGTCACTCCTGCCAATTGCCCTTTAGAAAAAATCCCAATAGCTCCTTTAGGAAAGGTCTTAATCCTAGCAGCAAATTTATCCTTACTTGCTTGCCACTCTGGCTCCCAAGCAGACCGCTCTACCGCCATAATCTGAGTTAAGTCTTTTTTACTTAAACTCCTGATATTAAAACTAGACATTTCTTTTTGTTCTAAACTACTCATTTTAACAATCGTTTCTCATAGGTCGATTTTTGAGTTTTAAAAAATATACCGATAGGAATCTTTTTACTAGCATCACCTTCACTATAATTCCATTCTTCTATCTTTTTTAAGGCCTCTTTTTGAGAATCCAAATCTTTTTCCTCTATTTCATAAACTCTTTGATTATAAAATGAAGTGGTATCAAAAAAGGAAATACAAGGCTGAAGGATATCGACAAAAGAAAAACCTGAATGTTTCACCGCTTTGACGATTAAATTTTTAAGATGATTTGGCTTTAAAGCATAGCCTCTGGCAATAAAGGTACCGTTGGAAGCGAAAACTAACTTTAGGGGATTAATTGGCTCTTCCAGGCTACCCTTTGGAGTAGACTTTCCCCTAAAACCCTCAGGAGAAGTAGCTGTAAATTGACCAGTGGTCAAAGCAAAATTCCTATTATTATGAACTAAAACAGTAATGTCGCTATTTCTTTTAGCCGCATGGATTAAATGAGAAATTCCTTCATTATAAATTCCCCCATCACCAGTGCAGACTATTACCTTAAGATTCGGGTTCCCCAATTTTATTCCCTCAGCTGAAACAACCGGCCGGCCGTGTAAAGAAGAGAAGCTATTTAAATTCAAATAGTCAACAATTTTTGAATTACAGCCAATTCCGCTTACTATAACTATATCCTCTTTAGCTACTCCATTTTCTATCAAGGAAGAAATTGCATTTTTCAAGGCAGTAAGAATCCCAAAATTACTACACCCCGGGCACCAAGTATTTTTAGCATAAGTTTCTAATTTCATAATTTCCCCTCTATCTCTTCAGGTAAAAATGGTCTTGCATTATACTTTAAAATTTCGTTGTCTACTTTTATACCCCAAGTCTTTAAAACTTTTCCAAGTTGGCCTAAGGCATTAGTTTCTATTGAGATTAACTCTCTCACTCCACTCAAGGCTTTTTTTAACTGTTTTTCGGGGAAAGGTTCTAAAATAATAGGTTGGATCATTTTAATTCCTACAGCTTCTGCAACTTCTTTAGCAGGTCCCTTGGTAGAACCCCAGGCAATAATCGCTTTTTGAGCCTTTTTTTCACCGTAAACTTTAACCGCTTCCAATCTTTCCACCTCTTTTCTCATTTCTCTAAATTTTCTTAGCCTCTTATTCTGCATCTCTTCTACACCCTTTTCATCTTCTACTGTGATGCCAAATTCATCATGCTCATAGCTGTTTGCTTTAACAATCGCCTTTTTGGTGCCGGGGAAGGTAAGAGGAGAAATCCCATTTTTTGTTTTTTTATACCTCAAATACTTCCCTTTTTTGTCCCAAAACAAAGGTTTCTCATTTTTGATTTTATTTAAAATATTTTCATCAAAACTAAATGTGCTTTCGGAAATTTCTTTATCGATTAACAAAATCGAGGGCGTTTGGTATTTCCAGGAAAGATTTAAAATTTTTCCGGCCCAAAAGCAAGCTTCTTGAGCATCACCAGGAGCAATAACAAATCTTAAAATATCACCATGACCAGCGTTCAAAGTAAAAAGCAAATCTCCTTGGCCAGTATAAGTCGGTACACCAGTAGCTGGGGCCATTCTCTGACTTTCAACAATTACTAAAGGGATTTCACTTTGGGCCGCTAAACTAAGTCCTTCTGTCATTAAAGCAAAGCCACCTCCGGAAGTTCCAACCATCGTTTTAGTCCCAGTGTAAGCAGCGCCAAGAGCGGCGTTAACAATACCTACTTCATTTTCTAGCTGGGCAACAACAATATTAAATTCTTTTTTGTGTTTGGATAAGTAATGCAAAATGCCAGTCGCCGGAGTCATTGGATAGGCAATATAGAGATTAAGGCCTGCTTTAACCGCTCCCAAAGAAAGTGCTTCGTTGCCCGTTAAAAGAGGAAGTGGTTTTCGGTCTAATTTTTTAATTTTAATCAGATTCTTTGTATCGCCAAAAGCTTTCCTAGCAATTCTTAAATTTAGTTCTTGAAGTTTCTTAAATTCTTTTTTTAAAAGTTTTTCTAATGTTTTCCAGTCAATACCGATAATTTTCGCAAAAGCCGCTATAAGAGCAACATTTTCCATAATAGGTAATCCTTCGGCCCCCTCAACAATTTTTTTTGCTGTTATCCCAACCGCTTTTTGATTATCAAGGGACGTTTGGTCGCTGTTATAAACAATTATTCCTTTTTTGTCTAAATCGGTCTGATGTTTTTTAATGGCAATCTCATCTAAAGCCAAGAGAAAGTCTATTTTCTTCCGATGGGATAAAACTTCCACGCTTGAAGCTCTAATTTGAGAAAAACTATGCCCCCCTTTAATTAGAGATTGGTAATCATCATAAATAAAAATCCTGTAACCAAACTCGGAAAAAAGTTTGGCAATGATAAGACCAGCTTTCCTAGATCCTTGTCCTGCTTTACCGCCGATTAAAATTGAATAATCTTTTCTCATTTATTCTTCTATTAAATTTCCGTTTCTAATTCTGTTTCAAAAATCTCCTTCGGTCGTAAGCCAATAAATTCCTTAACTACCTTACCATTTTTAAAAAGTTTCATGTTGGGAATACTTTGAACTTGATACTGAATAGCTAAGGAACGATGTTCAGGAAACTCTATATTTAATTTACCTATTTTTAACCTGCCACTGAATTTTTTTGAAAGCTCCTCCAAGGCAGGTGCCATCATTAGACAAGGCTGACACCAAGGCGCCCAAAAATCTATTAAAACAGGAACATCTGATTGCAGGACTTCTTTGTCAAAATTTTCTTTTGTAATTTCAATCGTTTTTGACATAAATTATTTGTTCTTAATTATTTCTTTCAATAAGAAGTCAATTGTTTTTCTTTTCTTGAAATTGATGGATTTTAAACAGACAGTCAAATTTTCTTTAAAATACATCTCGATTACCTTTTTCAAAGCAACGTTGATCGCATAGAATTGTTCTGTTATCTTGTGGCAACCTTCCTCTTTCTCTATTAAATTAGCCAAACCGTCAATTTGGCCCTTTATAATATTCAATCGTTGAATTACTGTATTTTGCCTCATATGACCATTACAACCTAGTATTAAGAATATACCCCATAGGGGTATATGTCAAGTAGTTGATTTACCTGTTATCTATAGCACTACTTATCTGATCGATGATAATAAGCTAACTTCCTTTTTTATACTGTTCCATTTGTCTCATTTACTATTGAGTTATAATGATGGAAAGGGGTCAGACCTACCTGCTCAGCCAGAATAGTAAATTAATTAGAAATATCAATATTTAAATATGATGAGCCAACTTGATCTAGCTAAAAGATTATATAATCAAGATCGGGAACGCGCGATTCGTATTGCCATGGGTGACGAAAATGCCCCCAAAGGAATACGGGCTTCCGCTGTTTATACAATAGTATGTGACAAGGCTGAAAAAACAGAAAATTTAGATTTGTGTATACAAATAGCAAATTCATTTCACAATTCTAAGATAAGTACTGATGCCCAAAAATTTGAATACAGAAATCCAAATTCAGCTATAGAGAAAATGAAAGAAGTAGTAAATGCACGTAGGGCAGCATTTGAAAAAACTTTACCAAAAGGTAAAACAATTGAAGATGCGATACAAGAAGAGGTTAAAAAAATGAAGGAAGAAATTGCAAAAACTCCTAAAGACGGGTTATCCAAAGAGGAATTATTGAAGCTTGTAGATGAAATCTATGAAGAATAAGCTGAAAATATTATTTAAATTAATTATGGAATTTATAAAGAAATTGTTGCAAGGAATTAAAGATTATCAAATCGCTCCCATTATTTCTGGTACAGTGGCATTAATTTTTCTTAGAGAAGTAATCTTTTCGAAAGATTTAGAATTAACGATGAGGCAATGGGCAATTATATCCCTATTGATTTTATTTATAAGCTCTGCATTATTATATTATTTTTTAAGCCGTCTAGAAAAGAGTAAAGACGAGTATCTATTAAGTGTTATTGGAAGGACTGTAGGAGATGTTTTTAAGAGATATGGACAACAGATGGCTAAATCAAACGCCGATCAAGCCAAAGCAGAAGATATGAATAAAATTATGCAAACAATCGTGAATCTAGTTGTAGAAATAAAGGAATTGGGTAATAAAAAATATAGAGATTAAGTTATAACGATTGAAAAGTCTGTAATCGGCATGCTCAATTTTTAAAGTCTCGAACCGTAGGTATGGGATCGAAGGGGTCCTGACCGATATGCTCAGCTAAGTCAGGAAAATAAACAAAAAAAGAAGCCTCACTTGTTAGATTTTTTTGTTATTATTCTAACAAGGAGGCTTATCAACATAAGTATTTTGAAAAAAATACAAGATAAATTTGTATTCCTTTCTTTTTTTTCTAAAGGAAGCCACAAAGAGGATTAACTATTTTGTTGAGTAAGTTTTAACATCTTCTTCGAAATCTATAAATCTGTAAAAGAAAAACCAAAAATTACAAGTAATACAAGAAAAATAACAATAAAAACAATGAAAGCTACTATAGAAGATATTAAAATTAACACTGTCCAAAATGTTCCAAAGATTCCAATTAGGAAAGTCCAATTCATACCTACTTGAAGTGGGCCAAATCCCAAAAAGAAAAAAAAGCCAGCAACAACAAGTAATCCTAATCTTGGTAACCAATCTTTCATCTTAACTCACCCTTTCTTTTCTAAACAAAGTTTTAAATCTTTTGCTAATCTTTCTATCGCTTTTTTCTTCGCTGCTCTTATGAATTCTTCGATTCCTTCGACTCCCACATAAATCAATGGAAACATCCTTAAAAAGGGACCACTTATTATTTTTTTGTTTCCTTCATATTCGAAGCAAAGGAATCCATAATCAAATCCTTGTTTTTGCAAAAGTTCCATCGCCTCTCTCGATTCTTCTGGTTTATGTGTATCATAGCGAAAAATCAAAACACTATCTCTACCCCAAAGGCACATCTTAAATCCCTTCTCTTAAATTTATCAGAATTTATATATAAAAACTCAATTGTAAATGAGCTAGGCAAATTCTAACACTTAAAGTGGCCAATTTCAAGTTATAGGGCTTTGGAGAAAACTCAAGCTTTTTTATATGGAAATTACAAAAGACAAAAAGCCCTTGGAAAATTAGAAATGATTGAATAAATTGATAACTTCTATCATTATTGTTAATATTTTATAAATATCATTTATTAAAAATATCAGATGACAAAGGGGGTGAAAAAAATGAAAAATGGACCTGCGGCAGGCGCTGTTTATGGCTTGGGTTTAATCGGCGCCGCTGTCTATTACATCCAACATGCTGCCACATTGGGTGAAGGAGTAATCGGTTTCCTTAAAGCCTTAGTCTGGCCAGCAATGTTGGTTTATAAATTATTAGGACTTTAACCAATATTTTTTTAAAAACTAAGAAGACTTGAATCTTAGAATTATAATAAAAGTATGAAAATCACTAGCCCTGCTTTTGCAGACAAACAAATGATTCCCCAAAAGTATACTTGCGATGGAGAAAATATTAATCCCCCTCTTCAAATTAGCAATATTCCCACTGAGGCTCAAAGTTTAGCTCTGATTGTTGACGATCCTGATGCCCCTAGCGGCGATTGGGTTCATTGGCTAGTTTGGAATATCAATCCTAAAACTCAATCAGTCGCGGAAAATGAAATCCCAGAAAAAGCCATCCAGGGAATCAATGATTTCAACAAACAAAATTATGGCGGTCCCTGTCCACCCTCCGGCATTCATCGCTATCAATTTAAAATCTATGTCCTGGATACAATTTTAAATCTTCCCTCAAGCTTAAGAAAAAAAGACTTGGAAAAAGCCATGGAAAACCACATTTTAGATAAAGCAATCCTTATTGGCTTATATAAAAGAATATAAAAAAATTAGGCGGACACAAAAAAACCATATTAACTAAACCTCCTGCCAAAGGAAGTAATAAAGAAAGCTTAATTTTTCAATCAATGGCTGGGAATAGTAAAAACAGAAGACTATCTCATGTCGCCGCGACGAAAATTATTTTCTCTAGGTTGCTGTGGTCGAGCTTCATTAACCGTAATATTTCGACCGTCCAAGCTTTGACCGTTTAACTTTTTAATTGCTTCTTTTGCTTCTTCTTCAGAAGACATTTCCACAAAGCCAAAACCTTTGGAACGACCAGAAAATTTATCGGTGATAACCGTTGCGGAAACAACGTTACCAGCTTGGGAAAAGAGATTCTTTAAAGAATCTTCTTTAGTGTCCCAAGAAAGACCGCCAACAAATAGTTTGCTAGCCATTTATTTTTTTCACCTCCTTCTTATCTTCAAATTTGAACTGCTGGTTCTTTGCTTTGACAAGATCCGTCTTAGGGAAAAATGACAATTGAGAAGAACAGACATGGTTCGATAATATAACAGGATAGATTATAGACTATTTCTTTATAAAAAGCCAGTGTGTATAATTTTTATAGAGCCATGAGAACCATCAGCTTCCAAACTAGAGAAAAAAAGCAAGTCTTGGACATCACCGAAGAAATTGAAGAAAACCTTAAAGAATCAAAAGCAACAAACGGTTTTTGTTATCTTTTCGTTACTCACACCACTTGTTGTCTAACTACCGCTGATTTGGACCCAGGCACCGACTTAGATATTTTGGAAGCCATAGAAAAAATTTTTCCAAAAGGTAACTACCGTCATCCCCATAATCCAACCCACGTTGGCGAACATATCATGTCTTCAATTATTGGTTCTTCTTTAACCATCCCTGTAGAAAATGGTAAACTGGTTTTAGGCACTTGGCAAAGAGTCGTTCTCATTGAACTCTCTGGGCCAAGAGAAAGAAAAATCATTTTAGAGTTTATTAAAAATTAAAAAATGAAGATTAATCATTTTTGGAAATTAATCATCTCTGTTTTAATTTGTCTTTCGGCCGGCTTTATTGGCTCTATTTTCACTACCCCTTCAATTCCTTCTTGGTACGCCACCTTGGATAAACCTTCTTTTAACCCGCCTAATTGGCTTTTTGCTCCAGTCTGGACAACACTCTTTATCCTCATGGGCATTGCCGTTTTCCTAATTTGGCGAAAAGGACTAAAAAAGAAAGAAGTAAAAAACGCCTTGCTTATTTTCCTTTTCCAGCTGATTTTTAACACCCTCTGGTCATTTCTCTTCTTTAAATTTCATTCACCTTTTTGGGCTTTAGTTGATATCGCTGTTTTGTGGGTTTTAATTCTTTTAAGTTTGGTTAAATTTTGGAAGATTAACAAGGCTGCTGGTATGCTCTTAATCCCTTATCTCCTCTGGGTTAGTTTTGCTTCAATCTTGAACTACTTTATTTACAAACTTAATTAAAGATATTTCTCAATCTTAATAAAGTTTTCTCTTTACCCAAAACTTCCATTGTTTCAAAAAGAGGCGGTGTCGCGGTTTTACCAGTTAAAGCGATTCTGACAACCATAAAAAACTTACCCATATGGTAGTTCTGTTCTTTAGCAATCTTTCTAAACAAAGCCTCTAACTTTGATGCTTTCCACTCTACTTTGTCTAACTTTTTCAAAATTGTTTCAAATTGTCCTTTTATCAATTTTTCATCCTTACCTCCCTTTTTAAGCAATAATTTCTTATCAACTTTCGGTTCTTCAATAAAGAAATCAACCAAAGATGGATAATCTGCTAATTTCACCAATCTTTCTTTAATTAAAGGAATGGTTTTTTCAATTAAACCATCCGTCATTTTCTTATTGGTAAAGGGCTTGAGTAATTTTAACAACTCGCTATCTGCTTTTTGGCGAATGTAGACTCCATTTAACCAGTCCAGTTTTTTAAAATCGAAAATCGGGGCGGATTTAGAAATTCTCTCAAAAGAAAAATTCTTGATAAACTCTTCTAGAGGAAAAACATCCTTCTCTTCTGGGTGAGACCAGCCTAAAAGACAAAGAAAATTAATCAAGGCTTCCGGCAAATAACCCTGCTCTTGATACCAGGAAATGGCTACTGGATTTTTTCTTTTAGAGATTTTCGAATGGTCAGGATTTCTCAATAAAGGTAGATGAGCAAACTCTGGAACTTGCACCCCTAAAGCCTGATAAATCATTATCTGTCTTGGCGTATTGGAAATATGCTCTTCAGCCCGAATAACATGGGAGATTTTCATTTGCCAATCATCGAGGGTTACGGCAAAATTGAAAGAGGGATATTTATCTGATTTTAAAATAACAAAATCTTTAATCTGATTATTTTCAAATTCTATTTTCCCTCTAACTAAATCATGCCATGAAGTTTTTCCCTGGGGAACTTTAAACCAAACAGCCCCTTCTTTCAGATAAGCCAAATCTTTCTCAATTAAACGTTGGGCATACTCCTGATATTTTTTTAATCTTTCCGATTGGCGATAGGGCTCATATTTACCACCAACATCCGGTCCTTCATCATATTTTAAACCCAACCAACGAAATCCCTCATAAATAGCCTTCTCTGCTTCAACCACATGTCTCTTTACATCGGTATCTTCAATCCTTAAAATAAATCTCCCTTGGTTTTTTTTAGCAAAAGAATAGCTAAACAAAGCAGTGTAAACGCCACCCACATGGAGAAAGCCAGTTGGGCTCGGTGCAAACCTCGTGCGAACTTCCTTATTCATCTTAGCCTTGATTTTAACATACTAAAGTTCTATCTAAAAGCTTAAGCTGTAGAAACATCTTTTATAAAGATGTTATACTCAAAGAAACCTGCCATGTCTAATTTAACTCAAACTGCCTACTGGACACGACGCCTTTTAAAAATAGGGGCTTTCCTCTTAATCGCCATCATCTTTTTAAGAATTTCTTTCAGGATTTTCAATTCTGTTTGGCAAAAACTTCATCCACCGGCACCACCACCGCCAACTGTTAGTTTCGGCAAGCTACCAGTTATCAAATTTCCGGAAACTAGCAATCCAGAGAAAAAATTAAACTACCGCCTGGAAACAATTCAGGGTGGTTTACCAAAACTAACTGAAGTTGCTAAGGTTTTCTTCATTCCTAAAGAAGGACCTAATCTTTTGGCTCTTCAACGAGCTACCCAAGAAGCTAAGAAATTAGGTTTTAATTCAGAATCACAGCAAATAAACGAAACAACTTACCGTTGGAATGATAGCAAAACGCCACTGACCACCTTAGATATCAATATTAACACTGGTAATTTCCACTTACGTTACGCTTATGAAAATGATGCCGAAGTTATTAATGCTCAAGATTTACCTGCTAATCAACAGGCTGCACAAGAAGCCAAAAACTTTTTAGACGCCCAGGGGCTACTGGCTCATGATTTGGCCACCGGTAGCGCTGAATTTGTTTATCTGAAATATTCTCCACCTAATCTCTTACCAGCATCTTCTCTTTCTGAAGCTGATTTTGTTCGTGCCAATCTTTTCCGGGCTGATTTGGATGGTTTGAAAATTCTGCCACCTAATCCCAGAAATTCTTTGGTTTCTTTCCTTTTCTCTGGTATCAGAACACTAGGGAGAAGAATGGTAGAAATTAATTACAGTTATTACCCCATTGAAAGAGAAGTTTTTGCCACTTACCCCTTAAAAAGCACTCAAACCGCCTGGCAGGAACTACAAGGCGGCAAGGGTTATGTTGCCAATCTTGGCCAAAACGAAAACGGCAATGTTGTTATCAGAAAAGTTTCTCTAGCCTATTATGATGCTGATCAGCCACAAAATTTTCTCCAACCGATTTACGTTTTTGAAGGCGACAATAATTTCATCGGTTTTGTCCCAGCTGTTAATTCTCAATGGACGGAGTAATTTCCTGCCAACGAAAATTATCAAAAATCCAATTGGTTAATTTAATTGTTTCTCCAAATCTATCCTGACTACCTAAAACAACAGTTATCACTCCATACCCATCCCTTTCGGTGTAACCAACCAAACATTCACCAGCTTCTTCGGTCCAGCCGGTTTTAACTCCCTTCATTCCCGGCAGTTGATTTAAAAGTTCATTGATATTATTCAGCTGGTGGCTGATTTTTCCTTCTACATCACTGATGCTTATTGATGAAGTAGAAAAGATTTCTAAAAGAAGTTGATTTTTTAAGGCCTCGGCAGCCAAGCGGGCCAAATCTAAAGCGGTAGTGTAAGAAAAATCAGTTAAAATATTTCCTTCCGGATCGCTATCCAAACCGGTTGGATTGGCAAAATAAGTATGAGTTAAATTCAACGACTCAGCTTTTTGATTCATCGCTTTAACAAAACTCATCTCTCCACTGGGATAATTTCGGGCTAAAACTAAAGCGACATCATTGCCTGAAGAAACCAGTAAACCATAAAGCAAATTCTTAAAAGTTATTCTCTCTCCCTCAACTAACTCTATATCCTGACCGTTTTTTTCCATTTTCCCAACCATAAGAACATCATCTAAACGATAATAATCCAAAGCGACCAAAGCCGTCATAATCTTTACTGTTGAAGCTGGAAGAACCCTTAAATTTTCGTTGCGGCCAACCAGCAAAGCAGAAGAATCACGGTCAACAGCGACAAAAGAATGAGCCGTTAGTAAGGGCAGGCTTGTTTTCTCTAAATTCACTGGATAATTGGTAGCGGCCGGCAAAGAGAAATCTAGTTCCTGGGTTGGTGAAGGTAAAGGACTTGCCTGAATGACAGCATAAAAATTCTGACTGGGAATAAAAAAGAAAAACAAACAAAAAAGAAAAAGAAAAGCCCGTTTAATCTTCAAGATTAAAACTTGATTATTTTTTCCTAGAGGGGACATTTTTAATCTCAATTCCCAGTTCTTTCAATTGTTCTTTGTCAACTTTAGAAGGGGCTTCCATTACCGAAGTCTGACCGCCAGCAGTCATTGGAAAAGCTATTACTTCACGCAAGGATTGTTCATTAAGAGCCACCATTAAAAATCGGTCAATACCTGGAGCAATCCCACCGTGAGGCGGGACACCATATTCAAAAGATTTTAATAAATGACCAAATTTTTCTTGAATTTCTTGCTTGCTATGACCAAGAATCTCGAAAATTTTTTCTTGAACTTTAGGGTCCGTAATTCTCATACTCCCACCGCCAATTTCATAGCCGTTCAAAACAAAATCATGCTGATAAGAATGAACTTCTTCTGGTTTTGTTTCCAGTAAATTAATCTCTTCCTTTTTCGGTGCGGTAAAAGGATGATGCATTGAATCCCAACGTTTTTCCTTCTCTTTCCATTCAAACAAAGGGAAATCCTTAACAAAACAGAAGGCTAAAAGATTTTTATCCTTTTTATCTGGTCTTAAATCAGGATTATCGGTTCCATATTTCTTCATTACCTCAGCATAAGTAAACCGGGGAAAAGGAAATTGATAAACCTTTTTGCCTAAAATTTTCTCAGCAATCTCCTTATATAAATTCTCTGTTAAAACAAAAATTTCTTCTTGTTCAACAAAAGACATTTCCAGATCAAGCTGTGTAAATTCCCCATAAGCACGGTCAGCCCGCGGATCTTCATCACGAAAACAACGGGCAATCTGATAATACTTTTCTAAACCAGCCACCATTAAAAGCTGTTTGTATTGCTGAGGTGCTTGCGGTAAGGCATAAAATTTACCCAGCTGTAAACGCGAAGGAACAATAAAATCTCTGGCTCCTTCTGGAGTTGCCTTGGATAAAATAGGCGTCTCTATCTCAATAAATCCCCTTTTATCCAAAAAATCACGAATATATTTAATAACCTGGTGACGAATTTCTAAGTTTTTAACTAACCGTTGGCGGCGTAAATCCAAATAGCGATATTTCAGTCTTAATTCTTCATTAATCTCATAACCATCAGTTTCTAAAGGAAAAGGAAGCTCTTTAGATTTAGCCAAAACATTTATCTTTCCCACTTCAATCTCAATTTTACCTGTGGGGATTTTTTCATTAATCATCTGCTGGGGGCGTTTTTTAACTAATCCCTCGATTTCGATGACAAATTCTGGCCGTAACGCACCTAATTTTTTATCACCAACAATTTGAACCAAACCAGAACGGTCACGTAAATCAATGAAAACCATTTGACCGTGGTCACGCTGGGTATTCACCCATCCACAAACTTTAACTTTCTTACCAACTTTTTTAACAGTTTCACTAATTAAAGTTCTTTCCATAGAAATAATTTTATCTTTTACGATAATGTTTTGCAATCTTACGCCGAGCTTGCTGGGTAATAACAAAGTTCAACCAGTCTTGAGAAGGCTTCTTTTTGTTTTTGTTAACTAAAATTTCTACCATTTGACCACTTTTTAAATGAAAATCCAAAGGAACTATTCTCCCATTAACTTTAGCACCGCGGCACTGATCACCCAGCTCTGAATGAACAAGATAGGCAAAATCAACCGGGGTAGCTTCAGCCGGCAAATCAAAAACATCACCCCTGGGTGAAAAAACAAAAATACGGTGGCTTAAAGCGTCAAATTTTAAAGAATTTAAAAATTCCTGGGAATCAACCAATTCTTGCTGCCACTGGACCAATTCCTTAACCCAAGACATTTTTTCGGTCGGGGCAAAAAACCCTTTTTCGAGTTGAGAATCATCAACTTTTTTGTATTTTTGCTGACTGTAGTACCAGTGGGCAACAATGCCGTTCTCCGCCTCTTCCTGCATTTTTTTGGTTCTGATTTGGATTTCCACAATTTTCCCTTGAGCAAAAACGTTGGTGTGAATTGATTGATAGCCGTTGGGTTTTGGCTGGGCGATAAAATCGCGAACGCCCACCGAAGGAACCGGTTTGTAAAACTGATGAATAATCCCTAAAACTAAATAACAATCCTCAATCGTCTTGACAATAATTCTCAAAGCCATTAAATCATGAACCTGACTGATTTCTTTGTTAATCTCCGGCCGAGATAGCTTTTTGTATAAACTGTAAAGATGCTTGGCCCGACCACGCACTTCAGCCTGAATTTCTTTCTTAGCCAAAACATCCAAGATTTCTTTTTTTAACTTCTGAATATAATCCTCGGTTTGCTGATAATAGGGCCAGGCAAAATCCTTAACCCATTGATATTCCTCAGGAAAAGCATAAGGAAAAGCCAAATCCTCCAATCTTCCCTTCATCTCACCAATTCCCAATCTTTCCGCCAAGGGGGCATAAACCTCCAGGGTCTCATGAGCGATTCTCTTCTGTTTTACTACAGGTAAAACATGAAGAGTTTGCAGATTATGATAACGATCGGCTAGTTTAATTAAAACCACCCGCAAGTCATGGGCCATAACCACAATCATCTTACGTAAATTTTCCACAAAAAAGTCTTTGGCTGCTCCCCGTAATTTAATTTCGCCGATTTTCGTTACCCCATCAACCAACTGAGCGATATCCTGGCCGAATTCCTTCTCCAATTTTTCTTTTTTGACGCCACCATCTTCAACGACATCGTGAAGTAAACCAGCAACAATCGAGCCGGTATCCAAACGCCAGTCAGCCAAAACTTCCGCTACTGATAAAGGATGAAAGAAAAAAGGTTCGCCGGAAAGTCTCTTTTGCTCCTGATGAACCTTAGAGGCAAAATCATAGGCTTTTTTCAATAAACTCAAATCAGCTTGAGGATGGTAACTTTTAATCTTCTTTAGAAGTTGATTAAACTTTCTCTCCATAGTTAAATTCCTGTGGTTTTGATGTCTTTTATCTTTAACTGTAATTTCCGATTCCCATTCCACTCATTAAGGCTGAGATTATAAACAATATCAATCGTTTTCTCTGGAGAGAGTTGAGATAAAAGTTCACCTAAACCAAAACCAATGGCCTCAAAAACAAGACGAGACAAAGGCGCAGAGAGACGAAGTTTAAGATGTTTTTGACCATTACCTACAGTTCGAGCGTCAACAACCTTTACCTGCCGGCTAACAAAAACAGGCTGAGGATTATCCTGACCAAAAGGTTCCAATTTCATTATTTGTTGATATAATTCAAAATTGATTTCTTCTAAATCTAACTCTATGTCAATCTTTAAACTCGGTGATAAATGCTTGCCTTTTAATTTTTTCTCAGCAATCTTACCTAATTTTTCTTTCAAGATGGTAATTTTAGCGGTTTCCACGGTAAAACCAGCCGCTTGGGGATGACCGCCATGGGAAACTAAGATTCCCGCGCAACTACGAATGGCTTCAATAACATTAAATTCCTTGATAGAACGAGCCGAACCTTTAGTAAACTCCTTACCTTGAGAAAAAACAATAGCTGGTCGGTAAAATTCCTCTGACAAAATACCCGCCACTAAACCGACAATCCCTTCCTGATAAGATTCATCACCAACAAAAATCAAGTTACTTTCTCTTCCTTCATTTAACCAAATTTCCCGGGCGTGAATAATAGTTTTCCCAGTAAGAACCTGTCTTTCCCGATTTCTCTGGTCTATCTTTTGGGCCAAAGCAATACTTCTATTTTCATCACGGGTGCAAACTAACCTTAAAGATTCTATTGGATCATCCATTCTCCCAGCGGCATTGATCCTTGGGCCAATAATAAAACCAACTTCATAAGTACCAATCTTTTTTTTATCTAAACCAGCAAAATCATAAAGAGACCGTAAACCATGACGTTTGGTTTTTTGGACATCCTTTAAACCATATTTAACCAAAGAACGATTGGCGCCAATTAAAGAAACCATATCAGTAATTGTCCCGATGGTAACCAAGTCCAAATCAGTCTTTTTCTTGGGTTGAAGATGTTTTGCTAAAAACCAAGCAACACCACAACCAGCCAATTTAGTCGTATGAACAATGGCTAAGGCTTTTGGTTTCTTTTTATCCGGAATATGGTGATCAGTAATAATTACATCAAGGCCTAGTTTGTTTGCTTGTTCAACCTGCGAACAAGCCACAATCCCCTGGTCAACGGTGATAATTAATTTAACGCCTTCTTTAGCCATTTCCTCAATCCTCTCAACCCTTAACCCATTACCTTCTTTGCGTTTGGGGATAAAAGGCAAGGCATTAGCTTTTAACTGGTAAAGTGTTTCCCATAAAATAGCCGTAGCACAAATACCATCAGTATCGTAATCGCCGTAGACAATAATCTTTTCCTTTTTTTTAATCGCTTGTTTAATCCGCTGGACAGCTTTTTTGATTTGTTTTGAATCAAGCCCAACATCCTTAGTAGTTAAATCATCTGGCTTTTTAGGATTTAAAAATTCTTCAATCTTTTTTTTACTTTTTAGTCCACGATTAGCCAAGAGAATTTTAATAATGTCTTTACTTTTACTCTTATTTAATGTTTTCCACTTCATTGTGTTAATATTGTATCAGTATGAAAATTAAGTTACCAGCCTTTGTTAAAGAAATTCCTAATAAATCTCTCAAAGCCGGCTACGAAATCTACATTGTTGGTGGGGCTGTTAGAGATATTTTAATGGGGAAAGAGGTTCATGACTGGGATTTTACGACTAATGCCAACCCGAAAATCATCCTTAGTCTTTTTCCTAACAGTTTTTACGACAATATCTTCGGCACTGTTGGGGTTGTTAATCCTAAGGATGAAAAAAAGAAAAAACCAGGTAGTAAAATTACGGTTTATGAAATTACTACCTTTAGAAAAGAAATTGGTTATTCTGATGCTCGACACCCAGACAAAGTCTCCTGGGGAAAAACGCTTCAGGAAGATTTAATCCGTCGTGATTTTACTATCAACGCTATGGCTCTTTGTCCTCTTAGTAAAGACCTAAAGAAAAAGCCTGAATTTAAACTGATTGATCCTCATCATGGGCAAAAAGATTTAAAAAAGAAAATTGTTCGGGCTGTTGGTAATCCTGAAGAAAGATTTCAAGAAGACGCTCTAAGAATGATGAGAGCCATTAGAATTGCCACTCAATTAGGCTTTTCCATTGAGAAAAAAACTTTTCAGGCCATTAAAAACAATATCAAACTTTTAGATAAAATTTCAGCTGAAAGAATCAGAGATGAACTCCTGAAACTTTTATCTTATCCCTCTGCCGCTGACGGTTATCTCTTGTTGCGTAATTCTGGCTTAGCCGAAAAAATCCTACCAGAAGTTGAAGTAGGTTTTGGCGTTCAACAAAAGAGCCCAAACCGCCATCATATTCTTGATGTCGGTAATCATTCTTTAGAGTCATTAAGAGCTTCCAAAACAACCGATCCAATCGTCAATCTGGCCATTCTTCTCCATGATGTCGGCAAGCCAACCGTTGCCAGAGTCCAAAAAGATGGCGTGATTACTTTCTATAATCACGAAATGGTCGGAGCTTCATTGGCCAGAAACATTGCCAAGAGATTAAAATTTTCCAAAAAACAGGAAGAAAAACTGGTCACTCTTGTCCGCTGGCACCAATTCTCAGTTGATGAAAAACAAACTGATAAAGCTATTCGCCGTTTTATTCGTAATGTCGGCAAGGAAAATATAGAAAATATGCTTCAATTAAGAACGGCCGACCGTTTAGGCGGCGGTGCCAGAGAAACTTCCTGGCGAATGGAATTGTTCAAGAAAAAATTAATTGAAGTTCAAAAAGAACCCTTTTTAATCACCGATTTGAAAATCAATGGCAATGAGGTAATGAAAGCCCTAAAAATTTATCCCGGACCTTTAGTCGGCAGGCTCCTAAATCAATTATTTGAAGAGGTTGTTGATAAAAAAATTAAGAATGAAAAAACAGCTCTCCTTAAACGCCTCAAGCAAATATTTAAAAAATTAAAATAGTTAATTTAAAATTAATAGTTAATTTTAATAATATTCTCTTGAGAAATGCTTTTTATTGATTTTGACAAATCAAATTCGGCAAAAATTGGAGAAGAAAAGTCGGGATATCCTGTTTCACTACTGCCTTCACCAGTAGAAAAAATTGTTAAAAGTCGATTATTAAATATTAAAGACTGGCGCCTTTCGATAACTTGATGTCCTCTCACCATTATCGATCCACTAACTGCCTTCATAAATTTCTCAAAAGCAATCTTCCCAAATTTACTAAACTCATAACTTCCACGATTTCCTAAACTCCTATCGATATCAAGATTTATAGGGTCATTCCAACGAATCTGTTCAAAAAACTTATCGTTTCCTTTTAAATCAAATAAGTCCTTTATATCTTGATTTGGTATCCCTCCATGAACGGCTACTAAACCATTACCGCAAACTAAAATATTGGGCATTTTCTCAAAAAGAGAAAGACAATTTTGATAAAGTTTTCTGCCCTCTTCTTTACCATAATCTTTTTCTAAACTTCCAGGAAGAGTATGAGGATAAACTTGCCAATCTTCGTGATTTCCTCTCAGTAAAACAATATTTGAAGGATATTTCTTCTTCAAACTCATTATTAAAAAAAGATTTTCCACATCAGCTTCACCTCTATCAGCATAATCACCAAGAAAAACAATCTTCAGATCAGACTTTTCTTTTATTCTTTTTTCAAAATTAGTCTGCTTCAAAATTGCTAAAGTTGATTTGGAATCCCCATGAGTATCACCAACAAAAATGGCTTTACCTTTAGGAGGAAAATAAACAACACCTTCTTCAACAAAATACTCTCTAGCGAATGGGCCTTTGATAATCTCTTTAATATTTCTCCCTAATTTACTTTTACCAGCTTGTTTTTCAGATAAAAAAATTTCTTCTAACCCTTTTATCAAACTCTTAAATTCTTTAAATGTTCTTTTCTTAGAAGATTCCTTCTTTTCATCTATAATATTCTTAAGAAAATCACGTTCCGTCATAATAATCTTTTTTTATTTATTTTTTTCTTACAAGAATGAAAATAACTTATAGAAGGCAGTTGGCCAAATATTATCAAATTCTCAAATAAAAGTCAAAAGAAGGCTATTTCTTTTTGGCTGAAGATTTAGCCAAATTTTGGCGACGCGATTTCTGGTCCAAAACAAAAGCCCCCAAACCTAAAGCTATGAAAACAAAAGCCACAATACCATTAATCACCAAAATCAAACTTAAAAGATAATAAATAGTAATTCCGACCAATAAAGCCCAACCCCAACCTTTCTTTGTCCCTAAAATCTTGCGGCCAACGAAAAAGGCAGTAAAGATTTTGGCAAAGTAAACAAGCAAGAGAAAAAGAGGCAAAAGAATAAAGATAAAAGGGATACCCACTAAACTCACTGTTAAAAAGACAACAATCAAAGCAAATACTATCGGTGTTAAAACACCCGTCCCCAGACTCATCCAAGGACGAGAACCAATGATTTTAACCATGCACTCAACCCGTTTCGGGAAGAAATAAAGGAAAATAAGACCAAAAGCCAAAGCCAGCAAGAAAGCAACAAATTTAAAATATAAACTAACACCGGCGATACCCAAGAAAGGCATTGTTTTCATATTCTTAAAGAATCCTTTTTTAGAAAGAGCACTTTCTTCTTCTAGTATTTGATAATTGGTTTCACCGCCAACCACTCCCTCTTTAATTGTCATTTCCTGAGGAGATTGATAGTCAAAATTGCCTAAAATTTTAGCTCCTTCATTGAAACTGGCTGTCTGGAAAACACCTTTAAAATTTCGACCAATTGAGC
>Ga0315548_1000969_pt1 | contig 25257 bp, 42 predicted proteins | sample SalMarSW160110MG_2_FD_202540 | JGI IMG/M metagenome (GOLD analysis project Ga0315548, IMG submission 202540) | Salt marsh sediment microbial communities from the Plum Island Ecosystem LTER, Massachusetts, United States - Salt Marsh Sediment SW1601-110 ...
TAAGTTCTTCTTTTGCCTCTCTGAGCGCTTTTAGTTTTCTTTTGTTAGAAGCTGACATATTATTACCTACTTTAGACGTATGGGCAATTGTTGTATTCTATATTAAAAGTATTGTATAATATTTTTTTATTTACTTTAAAAAATTTTTCGCGCGCGCTCTCTAAAGGACCGCACCTTAAAATAAAGATCCAAAAATTCTTAATACAAATACAATTCTTTTTTTATTCTTATAATAGCATTAACATGAAATTCAATAATTTTATCTCTACCATTTTTAGTCATTAAAATATTTCTACATTCATCTTCATTATCCATAAAAAAATTTTCAGTTAATATCGCTGGCATTTTAGTTTTTGTAAGAACATAAAACTTTGCTTCTTTATCTAAATCTTGGTCTGAAAAATCTACACGAAGTTTTTTTAAAGGAAAAATACTTTTAAATTCCTCACCTATAATGGTGGCAATATCATCACTTGCTGTCTCGCCAGGCGAAGTAAAAACTTCAAAGCCACTTCCGCCGCCGGCATTAGAATGAATACTAATAAAAAAAGATTTATATGGATTGTACTGATTAGCTCTTTCAACTCTTGTTTTTAAAGGTATATCTTTAAGTTCGGGAGTTATTACATTGTAAGGTATATTTAAACTTGTAAGCTGTTGTATAATTCCATTAACTATAGCTCTGTTAAACTCACCCTCAAATAATTGACTACCGTCATTCCATTTGGGAGATCTTTTTCCTTTAGTCTGATAAACTCCGTCTATAATACCTCCATGTCCATTATCTAGTAGTACTAACATATTCTTCCCCTTTCTTCTTATATTATTTTTTTCAGCAAAAAGCCGCCTAATGAACCGGCACATAATTTAAACCCCCAATTAATAGGAGCTACCAATTTAATTACTTTTCTTTTTAATAATACGACGCAGAATTTTTGAATGCTCTATTCTTTTATGGTGTTTTTCTAAAAATTTCTTTGCCCAAGAAAACCCAGTAAATCGTTCAATAATAGCAATCAAAACAATAAAAATAAATATATAAATAGGTATACATAAAGGGCATGGAATACACCAAAGCATTTTTTTCTTCCTTTCTTTAACAAATTTCTCCTTTTGTTCTTCCAAAAACAATTCTATCTTTTAAATGATCGGCCCCAGATAATACAGGTTCTTGGCTCCAACTTGATAAATTATTTACAATATTAGAATGTATTTCTCTCCAAGATTTAGCTGCTTCCCTACATTCCCTAATAAAAGTATAAGTCAATAAACCTTGTCTTGTACCTTCTATCATCGTTTCGGAAGAAGTTTGGTTATCTTTACATCCTGATAAAAGAATATGGTTTTGAGGTGATTTAGATGTATCTTTTTTCATGCCAAATTTTCTTCTTTTTAAATCTTTATCTTTCATTTTCTCAGCCATTTCTTTTGGAACCGCAATATTTTTTACTACATCTCTAGTCATACTACCACTATGACATGTATCACAAATCATAGAAAGAAAAGCACCAGCTGGAAGTTTTCTAAAAATATTAGCTAAATAATCATCTATAAACGGATCATTCCAATTATGATCGTATGGAACAAGAACCTCATCTAATTGATCTTCTTCATCACCAGATGCATCATATACTTGAGTACCATGTCCTGAATGATAATAAAAAAGTTCAACTCCTTTAGCTCCTTTAGATATTAACCAATTTAAATGTCCAAGTATGTTTGCTTTAGTTGCTTGATTATTTAAAAGCATTCTAATACCACCCGCTTCAAATCCGCAACATTCAAGTAAAAATTTTTTCATATTATTTGCGTCATTAACACAACCATTAAGATCCATTCCTGGAGTTGAATAATGGTTAATTCCAACTATAAGTGCGAACTTTTTCATATTGGCTTCCTCCTCATTTGGTATTACAGGTGTTATTTCATCATTATCGTTCTTTTTTCTCCTCTTTATAATAAAATAAGCAGCGGCAGCAGTTACAATTATACCTATTATTATAACCATTGGCTCTGGCATAGCGTTCCTCCTTTTTAAAAAATAATATCTAATTTAAAAAACAATATCTAATACCTGCGACACATTTTTTACAAAATAGAACTTAACTTCTTTTAAAATGTTTTTAGGAACATCATCTAAATCATGTTTATTCCATTCGGGTAAAATAATTTCTATCATTCCTGCTCTATGTGCACTTATTACTTTTTCTTTAACACCCCCCACAGGTAAGACATCACCTTTTAAAGTTATTTCACCAGTCATGGTTATTCCTTTTCTAATAGCTTTATCATTAAATAATGAAATTAAAGCACAAAATAAAGCAACTCCAGCAGAAGGTCCTTCTTTTGTTGTACCGGCGGCTGGTGCATGTATATGAATAACATTCTCTTGCATATCAGGTATATTAACATTATCATCCATAGTACGAATATAATTAAAAGCAATAATTGCAGATTCCTGCATCACTTCACCTAATTGACCAGTTAAAACAATTTCATCATCAGTTGGACCTTTAAAATTTGCAACTTCAACATACCCAACAACTCCTCCACTACCTCCTACATATAAAACTGAAGACATACCTGGTGATAATTCCCGTGCTTTATTTGTTGGTGGAACTTTTTCTCTACCTAAATATTTTCTTAAATTATTTAATTTAATTGAACAAGATTTTAATTTTCCTGCAACTATTTCAGTAGCTACACCACGACATGCATTTGCTATTTCTCTTTCTAAATTTCGTACTCCTGATTCAAATGTATAACTATTAATTAATACATCCAAAGCTTTTTTAGTAAAAGTAATCTGTTTAGATTTCAATCCATGTGCTTTTTTTTGTTTTGGTATTAAAAATTTATTAGCAATGCTTATTTTATCTGGTTGTGTATAACCAGAAAATTCTATAACCTCCATTCTGTCTTTCAACGCAGGAGGGATGGTTTCCAAAACATTAGCAGTGGTTATAAACATTACTTTTGATAAATCAAATGGGACATCTAAGTAATGATCTGAAAAGGAATAATTTTGTTCAGGATCAAGGACTTCTAACAAAGCTGAAGAAGGGTCCCCTCTAAAATCTTTACCCAATTTATCTACTTCATCAAGCATAAAAACTGGATTGTTAGTTCCAACACGTTTTAATCCTTGAATAATTCTACCAGGTAACGCTCCAACATATGTTCGTCTATGCCCTCTAATCTCAGCTTCATCTCGAACTCCTCCTAAAGATATTCTAATAAATTCACGTCCTAGAGCCGACGCTATTGATCTACCTAAAGAAGTTTTTCCAGTTCCGGGCGGTCCAACAAAACATAAAATAGGACCTTTAGAATCTGTTTTCAATTGTCTAACAGCAAGATATTCTAAAACTCTTTTCTTAGGTTTCTTTAAACCATAATGATCTCTATCTAAAATTTTCTCTGCTTTATTTATATCAAGAGAATCCTCCGTACTTTTTGACCAAGGCAACTCAACTAAACAATCAAGATATGTAGTTATAACAGACCGTTCAGCAGATGAAGAATGAATTCTTTTTAAACGTTTTATTTCTTTCAAAGCTTCTTTTTCAGCTTTTTCTGGAAGTTTAGCTTCTTTTATTTTTTGTTTATATTCCTCAACTTCATCATAATCATCCTCATCTTCACCAAGTTCTTTTCTGATGGCTGTCATTTGTTCTCTTAAATAAAATTTCTTTTGGTTTTCAGTCATTGATTCTTTAGCTTTTTTAGCTATGTTATGACCAATTTTATACTCTTCTATTTTAAAAGTAATAAGATTAATAAGTTTTTTTACTCTTTTTTCAACATCTAATATTTCCAAAAACTCCTGTTTATCTTTATTATCAATAGGTATAGAAGAAGCAATCATATCAGCTATTTGACTAGGATTCTTAATAGAATTTATCATACTACCAAACTCTTTAGGAATATTTATATTAAGATCTACCAATTCTTGATATAATCTAACAACAGTAGGTATTAATATCTTAGTTTTTTGGTTCCAAATATTTTTGCTTTTAAGTAAATCTGCTTTTACATATGATATAGAGTTTTTAGCGCTATCGGCATCTTTAATAATATCAGTATATTTAAATCTCATTAATCCCTGTAAAACTAACTTTATTTGATTATCTGTTTGTTGAAATTCAAGTACTTTTGCTACTACACCTACTTTAAAAAATTCTTCTTTAGAGTTTTTAATGTTTTCTTTTATAGGTTTTAATAATCCTACAAGTCTATCTTTTTCTTCTTCTTTACCTTCCATAGATTTAAAAAAATCATTCATTTCTTTACTATTATTTATAATAATAGGATGAATCATTTTTGGAAATAAAATAGTTTCTAATATTGGAATAATAGGAATTAAATCAGGTATATAATTTTCTAAAGAAATATTTTTTGAACTTTTCATTACACCTCCTCATCCTCCTCTCCAACAACCCATTTAGGGTGTTCTTCGCCGGCTTTTATAATTCCGCCCCAACTTTCATCACCCCATTTAACTACGGCTTCTTCGAGAAGTTGTGCTATTCTTGAAAGATTTAATTCCTGAAAAGGTTCTCCTCCTACAGTTCCAAGTCGATAAGTAAATTCTTTTTTATTCTCACCTAAATAAATAGTCCATACATCAGCTACAGCAACCGGCAGCATCCGTTTAGCCATTCCTAATTCAATACAATTTTTAAATGTTTGCATCATGTAACTAGTAAGATGATTTGCAAATTTAACCTCATCTTCTATTACAGCACCAGCAGAAAAAAGTTTAAATAAGAGTTCTCGAAGTTCAAAAATCATTTTAGCATTTTTTTTATAATCTTTATCATTTTTAATATGTTTAAGATTAACATTAATATTTCTACTACTCATCATCTTCCTCCTCACTTACCCAACTTACATCAGCAATAGCACGTATAGCCAATGTTTTCTCACATTTTGAGCAAATAATTTTTGTAAAATCTTTGTCTTCTGAAAAATCTATACCACCACAATTTTGACAAATTACACCATATTCTCTATCAATTACCCCTATAGTTAATTTGTCACTATCTAATATAAATTTAGCTGGATTACACATACGTTCATCAAAATCCATATATACCCCCTCCCCTATATTAAAGATGGTTAGTTAAATTAAAAATTATTAATCATCATCTTCCTCGTCTTTATCTTCCCCATCTTTTTTTAATATACATCCATTTTCGTCTATTCTAAATGTAGCAAAACTAACAGCATCTTTTTTTCTTAATAAATTTCTAACAGCTCTTTGGGTTTTAGTTAATTTACTTTTTCCTGTTTTAATTTCAACAAAAATGATTTCATCATTGGTAAACTGAATACCGTCAACTGGATTACCTAAAAATCTAAATCTATTTGGATCATATGGCCAATCTTTTAAGAAAGGAGCCATGTTTTCTCCAATTTTACCAACCCTTACCTCTGATGATTTCTTCTGCGACAACATTATTTGGTAATTTCTTTGAATTCTTTTTGTTTTATCTTTATATCTTTTTATAATAGAAAACGTTTTAAATGCCAATGCAGCCATCACAACTAAGAATACCGTTGCAAATATGAAGGCCATTGACCATGTAATTTCAATCATTTTTTATTCCTTTATTTAGATAACATTAATAAATCAATTTCCATTTTCAATATTTCTATTCTTAATTTTAATTCTGTTTGGCCAACAAATTTATCACAACTGGAATATTCTTTGAGTAAAAAACTACTATCATCTATTCTTCTTTTTAAATCATTAATTCTTTGAAGTATTGACTTTATTTTCTGTTTTTTGTCCATCACGCCGCTCCTTGATTTTAGCCATTATTTCTTGTTTTGATTCCAAATTAGATTTGCTTGAGTCTATCCAATTCCTATACAACATGTCAGAATGCCTAGCTCTGTTAAAACCATATTCATTAACTAAACAACTTTCCCAGTGCCGGCCGTGAAATTCTCTATATTCTTTTAACACATAGTATTGATGATTAAGAAAACAATGAGACACTCTATCATAAAGACCTATTATTTCCTTTGGATCATATTCTTTCAAAGCCATAATAGTAAAAACATGAAACATCTTTTGAAATATCTTTTGATGTTTTCTAGTTGAGGGTTGTTCATCCACCCATTCGCCTTTTTCTTTATAAACCACATCAAGTTTATCTAATTTTTTTATAAGCTTAGAATAAAACTTTTTTGAACATCTTATAATGTTATAAAAATTCTCATAGAAAAAATGCCATTCATCATCCGTATAAAGAATTTCATTATAAATTTCTTTTATAAGTTCCCAAGCACGAGGTTCATCATGATTAATACCTTCACCCTCATATTCCCATATCTCAACTTCTAACAATACATTATCCTTTTCTTTATTGAAAAAACTCCTCACCTTTTCCAACATTGTCTTAGCTCCTTATTTTGTAAAATCTTTATAAAAAGTATCTCCGTGTAACAAATAACCAAACACATGTTCTATTGGAATAATACCCACATTCGTAGGAACATGGCTAACTCGCCACCAACCAAAGCTTGCACTTGCTGTCATAAAAACAAACAAAGCTACTGTTATAATAATTTTTTTAATCATTTCCTTCCCTCCTAAATTCTTCATAATATTCTTTGATATTAAAATCACAATCTAAACACAGATCGCCGTAATACATTATAAAAATTCTAATGTTTTCGGTACCACAGTTCGGACACTCTATACAACCTTCTTCTGCCATAATTTACCTCGATAAATACAAAACTTCTTTTCTAAAATGTCGCTTTCTATAACATCTTGGATTTTGTACTATATCCGTCTGACAAAAAGAACAATGATAGCCTGGTGTAGACTGTCTAATATTGGACACCAAAGCACCTATATTAAGATTCTTCTTTAGATCTTTTTTCAATGTTAAATCCTCCTTAATAAAGTCCCGTTAAATCAAAATTTTTTACACGTTTTAAACGCCTGTTTGTATTTTCCAAACTAAGAGACAAACCCCATTCAATTTGAAAAAATTTTTCTTTATGACCATCACTTTCCGGTGTCAAATCATAAAGCTCGTTCAATAATTCTTTTAGTTTTTTCTTTCTGCTTTCTAACCAAAATTCATTATATATATGGGTTCTTATATCATAATTACAATTATGACACCCATCACCATAATACGATACAAAATAAAAGACATTCGAAGCACCGCATTTTGGACAAACCATTGTTTCTAATTTTAATTTATCCATAATTCACCTACTTACTTATATATTTATCTTCTTTTCTGAAACATCGTTTTTTTCTGTACAACTTAGGGTTTTCTATTATGTCACTTATTCCTTGATTATCAAGCCTACTATTTTTTCTTATGTTAATCTCTAAAGCAGCTATATTAAGATTCTTCTTTAGATCTTTTTTCAATTGATGTTTTCGCTTTTTTTTCTTCTTTTGCTTTATCATAATCTACTCTTTTCTGATAACTTCCTTCAAGTTCTTTTGTTAAAGCCTCTTTCATTTTTTTTAAATCACCGAGCTTCATATAAACCTCATCCAACTGACCATCATCTAACAATTCATTAACTGTATCATCAACCACATTGGAAGAATCAAATTTACCAGCTTGAATAAGTGACCTAGACTTGGCTTCTATATGATCAGCTAGCATAAGAGCAGCTGCCTCAACACATTGGGGTTTAGTACATCTGTATCTGTAAACATCCTCAATATCAGTATCAGCTTTATCAAAAAAATATTTAACGATTGATGTTCCGTGGTGCTGACTTATTATTTCTATAAACTTCCTAGGAAAATCAGGATTATTTACCAATATATTAACCCCATCAGAAACATGTCTAGAAATAATTTGATAACTTATATAAGGATCAAGTTTATTATGAGGATTTTCATCATCTATTTGATTTTCTGTAAAATATTTAGGATTATTAATTTTACCTATGTCATGATATTGTGCTATCACCTTCATAGAATTAACATCCAAATCTAATGCAATACTAATAGCCTCTATCATAGAAACCACCGCTTGTGAGTGTTTGAAAGTTCCTGGACAAGCATCTCGGAATTTTTGAAGTAAGGGATAAGTAGCATCTAATAAATGAGTTAAATCACTTTTTTTATCAGTAGTATCACTACTATTATTTTCGTCAGACATAATGGACTCCTATTTTAAAAATCTTAAACATTAAGATGCTCGTAATAATTTATCTAATATATCTCTATATTGCCGCTGTTTTCTAAGTTCTTCTTCTAATTTATTTTTAAGATATGAATCATTGGGTCTTTTTCGTAATTCATTTCTTATTTCTCTTTCTTTATCAACAGACTGGCTAGTTAATTGTTGATAAAATCTTATGTCTGCATTCTTTCTATCCTGTTGAATAGTTTTAAGCAAATCATTCGCAGCTAGACTTATATCTTCTTTAACTTCTTGTTTAACCTCTATAACTTTCTGTTCAATAGCAATAATTTCTGGTTTCATTGCAAAAGTATTCATAGAACCCCAAATAACACCACCAACAAGTAAAACCAAACCAAATCCTCCAGCAAGAAATTTAATCCAAGGATTAATCTTTTTAAATACTGGTGGACAATCACCATTCCCATTTTCTTTAGCCATTTTACCCCTCCTTTATCTGTTCTACTGCTTCGGGGTTAGTTAGTATTAAAGAACCTATTCCTATTTCTTTACATCCCAAATCATAAAGTTCCCACATGTCGGTAATATGCGTCATAGAACACCCTGCCACATTCAATCCCTCATGATTAAATTTCTTAATAAATTCCCAATTTTTTTGCTTAGCTGCTTTACCTGACCAACCACCTAAATATTTTCCTGGCACAGAATTCATTCTTATACCTACAACATTATCCAAATCATATTCATAGGGATCTTGATTACAATTAAGTTTTAAATATAATGGGTAATTAGATTTAGGTATTACTCTATTGTTAAAACTTTTAACATTAGGACATGAAAAATTTAACTCTATTCCAGCTGGGTTTAAATCTGATATCTCAAGGTGTTCAATCATATCTTCTATCTGCCAATCATAACCAGCAATAGAAACTATTATATTTGATATATTATACATAGAATTATCATAAAACGTATAATCTAATAACCAATTAAAAAACCCAATATTATGTAACCCAACCCTATTCCATACAGTATCATTGTATTTAAAAATAGCAAAAGGCATACCTAATTTCTTGTCCCAAGTTAAAGTTCTAGTAACTCTAGAAAAATTAGGAAAATTATATTTCTTATGCCAATCATATCCAAAACCATACCCCATAACTGATGCTGAATAAAAAAATTTCATAATTAATAATCCTTAAATTTTTTAACAACTTCTTTAGTATTAGGAATATAAATAACTTTGTACCCTATATAACCAATTAATAATAATATAAATAATTGTAATAAAACCATTTTATTTAGTTACTCCATTAAATAACTGCGTTATGTTACCCACACATTTTTCACACAACAACGCTGTACCACTCATTATAATACAACCACCATTTCCAACATATAACTTTAAATATTTATTATTTTTCGCCTCACATAAATCACAAGCCATTTCTTTACCTGCCACATGTTCTACTATATCAAATTTTACAATATTAAAACGTGGTCGGCCTTCAATATCTTCCAAATGCCTTGTATTTTCTATTTCTCCAGGCACGTAAAATTCTATAGGTGGTGTGTATTCAAATGTATATGTTTTTTCACTACACATTATTGCTCTCCTTTTACTAATTACTCTGTTAAATCTCCTCCACAAACAGCACATTTATATTTCTCACCAAACTCAACGTTTTCAATCCGTTGAATTACTCCACACTTCACACATTTAAAAGGTTTTCCTTTCTTTGTAGCATATTCCCTTTCGTCCGCCGGTTCCAGCCTTCCATTAGCTTTTTTCAAGATATCCATTACGATAACACCTCCTCTATAATAGGGTTTATTCCGGCATAAAATCAAAAAAGGCCGGTTCTTTAGATAAATATTCACTTATTCTTCCTTGTCCTTTTGCAAACACATCACAATCTTTGAAATATCTATATTTAGGTATGTCTCCATATCTTTTTAATCTTTCATTAATAATTTTGTTAGCAAAACCACCTTCAAACATCATTTTCCTAAACTGTGAGTCAGAGCAATTGTTTCTCAACCATCTTAAATAACCACTTCGCATCAATTCCCAAATAATTTCATCTTTTTTTTCTAAAAAATTATCTTGAACAACAATATAAATAACTCTCCATCCTTTATAAGTCTTTTTTAATGCTGTATTAATGAGTTTATAATCTTTTCTATGCATAGTACATACAACTACTCCAAAAGTATCTATTATAAAAAGATTGGCTACATTTTTTATTAATTCCATCGTTTTATATTCAACTTGTAAAGCAATTAATGTGGCATTTAAATTGGCTTCTAATACATTCATTTTTTAATCCCCTGTTAAATTATCTTCTGCCTCTTTATATTGATCAGACATATAAAAAGGAGCATCATCTATTTTTTGTTCTATGTTAAAAATTACTTTCTCTTTATCAAGACCTACATAAATATTAACATCTCTTATATCCTCAGAAAGTAATTTTTGAGCTAAAGGTGTAGATATTGTTTTTTCTATAGTTCTTTTTAAAGGTCTGGCACCATACTGCTCATCAATTCCCTTTTTATAAATAAACTCTTTAATTTTATCATCAAACTTCAATTCTACATCTTTATAATCAGTATCATTGTTTTTCAAATTATCATTTAGTTTATACAATTCAATATCTATAATCTTCATATAATCTTTCTTAACAAGAGATTTAAAATAAATAATATTATCGAGTCTATTAAGAAATTCTGGTTTAAATTTATTTTTAAGTGCTTTACTTATAACACTATCTCTTTTATCATCAGTAATTTTAGCCACATCACCAAAACCAATAGTTTTACCAATATCACCAACTTCTCTAACACCAACATTAGATGTTAAAACAACAACAGCATCTTTAAAAGAAACTGGATTTCCTTTACCATCCGTTAATCGGCCTTCCTCAAGTATTTGTAATAACAATTCATGTACTTTAGAACTTGCTTTTTCTACTTCATCAAAAACAACTATAGTAAAGGGATTAGTTATTAAAGCATTGGTTAAAATACCACCACTATCATGACCTATATAACCAGCTGGCGCTCCAATTAATTTAGCATATTCATGATCAGATGAATATTCTGAACAGTCTATCGTGATCATGTTATCTCTACCTTTAATTAATTCATCAGCTAATACTTTGGTTGCAAATGTTTTTCCAATACCGGTCTGACCAGCAAATAGAAATGACCCAATCGGTCTGTATGGATCTTTTAAGCCAACACTAGCTCTTTGAATTGCTTGTGTTAGATTATCTACAGCTTTGTCTTGTCCAATCAAAAACACCTTCATATTATCACCAAGTTTTAATAATTCTTTTTTAGGCACATCCTTAAATTTCTTCTGAGACTTTTTTTTCATATATTGGCTCATAGAACCAGCATCAGTAGATTTTATACCACAACCATTATGTCTATTATCAGTTTTCGGCTGTCTTTCTGATTGATCAGAAAGTTCCTGCGCTCTCTCATAAGTTAAAAAAGAATTACATGAACGGCATAATTGATAAAGCTCATTCATAAGAATAGGTGGAGCAACTCTTGCTGGCACACCTAAACTATCCAAATAACTAAATAATTCTTCAAAATCTATTATACATTTAGATACTACGTACGCATTAAAACTTGTTCTGTTATGAAAATATCTTTGTTTTAAAATAATATCTCCATCTTGTTCATTAAATTTTTTAACATTAATATATTTATTTATTCTTTTCCACCATTTCTGTGTAATAGTATTATCTAAATCTTCAACTGTTTTATTAACATCTTCTTTAGATTGTTTACTTTCTTTATCTTCATCTTCCTCGATAAATTTTTTATGTTCTTCTTCAAATGTCTCTTGGAGTTTACTTATATCTTCATAATAAGAAACCCCCCAATATTTATTCTCCGTTAGAAGTTTTTCACCCACTTTTAACTTACCGTCTTTAATTTTAATAACAAAATTTTTATTCAAAATTAAATTATCAGGATCGAGAAGTGTATTTATATCTATTATACATGCCATTAATTCTTCTCTAACTTTAAGTAAATCCGGCGGATCATCCATCTGTTGATTAATATGATGTAAAAGTTGATTTATATTAGCCACACAAGTAGCAATAATAAAATCCTCATAATAACTCTTAGTAATTTGACCTTTTTCTTTAGCCAAATATGCTAATTTATCTTCAATTTCATTTACAGGTATTTTTAAAATTAGAACTTCAAAACCAGCTTCTTCTAAATATTTTTTAAAAACAGAATAATCGCCGCTATCTTTTTTAGACATAATATATTCTCCTATATATTTTAACTGTTAACTAATTTTATTTTTTTTATATAAATCATTACCATACTGTATAACTGAAACGGCTTGGTCATGTGTTAATGTATTAACATCAGGGACACTTCCCAATACTTGCTGAGCAAGATCTTCATATTTATAACCCCTCATATCATATAAACTTTGAATGGCTATCTTCTGAACATCACTTATACTATCAACACTTGGTGTTTCTGTTGTTGTAGATACAGGCGCAGATACAGTAAGAGGTTCTTTCACCGACGGAAGCGGTGCTTTACCCATAATAGGAGCACCATTAAGAGGGGCACCATGTATAGGTTCTGGAATCTTAGGTATTGATTCATTATGTCTCAGCGGTTCAGGTGTTGATTGCACCATAGTAGTGGTTGGGGGAACCTGTTGTATATTCATTTCCTGAACTATTGGCGGCTTGCTCGTTGCAAGCACTGGTGGGGATGTGACAACTGGCGGTCCAGTTGGTTTAGATGGTGCTGGCGGTAATTCCTGTACCGGAAGCGCTGCCACTGGTTTCGGACCAGGCATTCCTGTATCAGTAGGAGTAGTAGTAATTTCATTATCATCATCTAGATATAAACCAACACCCCATCTTCTACAAGCATTTACAAGTGCTTTAGAATATGCTGATTTAAAAGAACTTCCAGGTTCTCCACCAGCATCTTTATGCCCACCAAAACCCTCATGCCAAAACCATGTTTTGGATTCAGGATCTAATACTAATACTTTAACTCTAACAATAACAGTACCATCTGCAAAAGCATCCTGAAATCTAACTTCTGTACACCAATTACCTTGAAATAGCCTATTCATTCTATCAGTTACATCATTGGCAGCGACATACGGATACCTTCCACCTCTTCCTGGTCTCGTAGCCACATTAAATTTGTCATAAAAACCGTTAAAAATTATCTCATCCATAATAAAAATCTCCTTTTCCTTCGTTCTTAATACTTAATATAAGCATTATTTTTCATTTGTCAAGTTATTTTATTAAAAAATTAATGATAGTGTGCTATTACGCCAAAGGTACCCGCTGGCTGGTTACTACGGGCAGGGGTTTACAGTCCCAACCTAAGCAACCCCAAATACCTTGCATCCAGCCGTGAGCTCAGACGGTATTCGGAGCTGCATCTATAGAGGTTTTACCTCTTTAACGGTTCCACTCTTTAAAAGATGGCTGCTTCTAAGCCAACTTCCTGCCATTAATTTTTTATTAATTTTTAATATCAAATGTCATTAGGATATCCGCTAGCTTCTGTCACATTCATTCGCTCTTCTCTACAAACACCAGAATGACATATACATTTATATTTTATACATACTAATATTTTTTTTGGAAACACCCCTGGTCCATATTTAGATATATCAACGCTAATTAAATTACCGTTTTCTTTACATTCTAGAAACTGTTCCCTAAATGATTTATAATCTTTCATATTATTTTCTCGCTATATCTATAGCTTCTTTCAATTCTCTAACATGTTTATAACATCTACCCATAAATACCGCAGCCTCTTGATAATCGAGGTGCTTACATTCACCTAATCTACATACTTTGTTATATACATGCATATCAATTTCTTCTAAAAATTCATCCACTAAAAAATCATCATTTTCACCTGTTACATAACTCATATAATCATCTTTCCAATGAGAAACCATTCTTTCAATCTCCTCCAATTCTTTCACAACATTATCTTCCATTTTTTTCTCCTCTTTTCTTTTTTTGAGTCCCTGGCGGGAATTGAACCCGCGACACAGTGTTTTAGAGGCACCTGTTCTACCACTGAACTACAGGGACCTTAATATAATATAATCATTATTTTTAATTTGTCAATGGTTTAACACTATATTTATTCCAAATTTCTAAATCCAAATCAGCAGGTGCTTTACCTAACTTATCCGCATAGTTAAGAAATATAGTTTCCAATTCCAAATATTTTTTCCCTGTAGGTGTAGATTTAGGTGCATCATACCCAAGTTTTCTTAAAAATTTTAATATATGTGTATCAAGTCCAGCGTATCTAGCATTTTCTCTCGAATGTAATATAAAACACCGTGATGTTTTCATTCCTATACCATATATTTTTTCAAGATCAATGGCTGAACAATTTTTTAAATCTAAATTACTATGAGTTAACTCCCACATAGTTCTTGCTTTAGAAGTGTAGCAACCAATACCACAAGATTTTAGAATTTTTGGTAAACTTTCTTTGGGTAATCCTCTTATAACAGTAAATGGTAAATAAATATCATTAACTCCTATAAGATTTAAAAATTTATCACAACATTTTGCGGCTGTGCGGCCGTTTTTACCAGCCGCACAAACCCAAAATAAAATATATTCTTGTAATTCTTTTTCATTTAAATCATAATTCGTAATAAACTCTGGATTAATCATAATAACCTCAAACCACTTACCACTTTTTGTTCCTCTTTATCTAGAAAAGTGGCTATAGCAGTTAATTCATTGTTTCTATCTGGCTCTCTAAATGGAACCCACCAAGCACCCATAAGATCAAAAATCTCTCCCCAAGATTTTAAATCTTTTTCATCTTCAACTGCTAAATAAATTAATGTGCCGTTGTTCCAAAATGACAAACGGTCACGAAGTAGATATTCTGCTACCGCATGACCGCCTTGTATTGCTTGTTGAGACTTAGACAGATCCTTACGTATTAGCACATATAACTTCTCCATGCTTAGCCATAATCTCCTCAATATATTTTTCATTGGGGAGATTGTCAAGGGCCGGCTTTTCAATTTCCAATCTAAGACGCCCTCTAAGCTGGCAATATGCAATGTGCTTATGTCTGAATTCATACTTCCTTTTCCAAATCTGCGCTTCTATCTGCCAAAGTGTGTAGTTTTCACGTTTATTTAATTTTCTTCTTGGCTTCCAGTATTTAATTTCTTTTGCCAATTTTTTTAATTCACTTTTTAGTTTCGGATACCTCGTTATTTTAGTCATTTTTTAGTCCTCCCATATTTATGAATATAATTTGTTCTAGTTTAATTTCGTCAATTCATAGGAGGAACTATGGAGGTCCGCGAACCTACGGTGGTACTTTTATCTATTTAAACATAATATACTCCTTAATTATTTATAATCAGTACCTCGTTTTCCTTCATCACCGCCAATACGATATTTATTTTTAGAACCGTGTTTCCTAGCGTCATCTTCAACAATAGGTGTGTCATCTTCTGGCGGTAAAATACTTTCTACATCTGGCAACCCAACATCAGCAAATGGATCTTGTTTTACCCTCATACCTGGCCTGCCAGCATCTTTCTCTGGATTCTTTTGGTTATCACTTATCTCATAACCCTCTTCAACAGGTTCTGGACGTAAATCATCGTCAGCCGTTTGAGATGCATCTTTTCCAGGTCGTGTGTAATCTTCAGATTTTACTTTAGTCTCTGACATGTCATAATTAAGTTTCTTTTTTTCTGACGCAAAACCTTTACGGGCTGCTTTATTATCAGTGGGACCTAATGTAATCATATTCACCTCTCTCTTCATCCATTGCTTTTTCTTTTTGACTTTCTTCCAATTTCTTTTGTTATGTGATCTCGATTTGGGATAATCATCCCAAGCATCTGGTAAATTAGATGGATATCTTTTTCCTCTGCTATATTTTCTATGGTCAAGATCTCCATATAACTTACGCTCTTGTAGACAATTAGCTGTTCTATAAAAATTCTTAAATTTCCATGTATGTTTTCCAGTTCCAGGTACTGGATCAATTCTGAAAACCGCTCTTTCCACAGAAATAACAAATTGTTTCCATGAATCAGGTATTCTATAAGGCATAACAAGACCTCCTAAGATTATTTAAAACCTTAGAAGATATCTTGTGTATATATTAAACCACCTTTTGGTCCTTTTTTAGGAGGACAGGGTGTTTTATTAAATAACATATTTACCCCCTTAAAGATTGTAAAAATTCTAATTGTCTTCTATGCTCTGTAATATTGTTATTAAATTTGTCATTAAGATGAATGATTATTTCGATTAATTCTTCCTTACTATAATCTTCTAATAGTCTACCTTTATAACAAATATATTTTGAATCTATTACAGAATCCATATTAAATCTCCTTGCGGAGCATGCCGGATTTGAACCGACGGCCTTGTGCTCGACAGGCACCTGCACTACCAGACTGTGCTAATGCTCCATATTAAATAATTAATAAAAACGAACCTACTAATACTACAGCAGCTCCAATAAAATTAACTAAATCCAGTACTTCTTTAAAATATAATATACTTCCACCAAAACCACACAAAAACAATGCTGCGGCTCCAACAAACCATGCTTGAAAAAATGATGGTGCTATTTCATATGATTTTAAAAACATCCAAGAACATATTAAAATTGATATAAGTATATAAACTAAATACGAATTCCAATTAAGTCCTTTTACTCTACCATAAGCTAAAGCAATAAAAACACCTATTGAACCTGTTAATTGTAAAATCCACCACAAATGTCCTTTTAAAAATTCTAACATTTCCTTTTCCTTATATTTTAGGTTTACCACATTCACTACATACTTCTATATTTGGATCAGTCTTTTTCTTACCATTTCTTTCAATATATGATTGTGCAACTTTACCGCCAAATAAAGCGGCGAACCAAGCAGCATCACCCATAGAAAATGACTGAAATTCTTGTGTCATAAAAGATAAACATGACCATGTTGTTATTATAACAATAACTGAAAACGCCCATACAATTCTAGTTACTGACGTTTTACCAGACGTATCTTTAAATGTTGAATCCATAATTCTATCCTTTTCCTTTTTTATTTGGTGGAGACGCTGGGAATCGAACCCAGGTCCAGAATGTTTTGCTTCGAAACGTTGACAGCGATAATAACGCCAGAAAGAAGGTGAATCATACAAACAAAAAACGTTTAACAGATTCTGTTGCTAAGCTCTGCTGGGCTTCATGGCTTTTAAGCGGCTAACGCCGTTAAAGGCTCAGAATGGCGTACTGGACATGAGTTCAACATATCCGCCATATAAGTTATCATAGATTTACCATCTATATTTTTTCACAATTTTAACGTAGTTTGTGAGTTCTACGCGCTGAGGTTTCGACCAAATCCACCCTGTCGAAGCCAATATCGTCCCCACATAATATACTTATCATTCTATATATAAACAAGTTAGTTTATTCCATCCAAGTTACAATATAACCTTTATTATTTAAATCAAACATTCTACTTATTTGATATGTCAAACCATATTCATCTAAAATATTCATAACTAACCCGCGCATTTCAACACTGTTACCAGTTATTATTTCAACTTCTTCGCCAGAAGCCCAATTGGATTCTACAAAACGAATTGTTTCATTCCTTACATATTCATGTCTTATTCTATGTAAATCTAGTTTTTTCATGTGGAGATGAGAGGATTTGAACCTCCGACTTGATGCTTGCAAAGCACCTGCTCTCCCCCTGAGCTACATCCCCATTATTTAATCTGTATCCCATCTAAATCACATCTAAATCCAATATCTAATAATCCTTTGTTTAACGATCTTTTTAACAGTTTAGACTGTCTAAGTTTTTCAACATTATCTATCTTTTTCTGTTCAATCATACCTTTGCCAAAAAATATACCTTCAGGATCGTTTCTATAATCCCATATTTTTCCAAAACTTTCGGCTTTATGTGTTTCTTCATTTATATTTATTTCAAGTGCCAATCCAAGTGGATGAAAAAATTTACGATTAACTTCTTGTAGTAAACCTAACTCCCTAAACTCATCAAAATCCATGTACTTGATTTCTTTTGTCATTTTATTATCTCCTTATTTTCCTTGAGCGAACGCCGAGAATCGAACTCGGAACCTCAAGACTGGCGGTCTTGCACTCTACCAATTGAGTTACGCCCGCATTGGAGCGACCGGAGGGAATCGAACCCTCAGCCAAAAGATTGGAAATCTTCCACTCTGCCTAATTGAGTTACGATCGCATTTATGCCCCTTTCGGGGCGTTCTTATTTAAACAGTGGTTTGTTTATTATCTGCACGTCTTGCAACAACACTATCTCTAACAGCGGTAGCTCGTTCACGACACTTAACAGTATAACTATCGGTAGTTTCTACTAAAATTCTACCATCAACATACTGATCAAACATCCGATAATTTTTTCTGTAATACTTACCGTCAAGAAGTGCTACAAATCTATAATTATTTGCGTGTTTAGCGATATACGCATTCGCACCGTCAAGGAAATTCAAAACATCACGACCTTGATTATCCTGAGAACCACCATTATCCTCAGTAAATTTTGAGAATAACCAATCATTAGCTCTTCTACCATCTAAAGCTTTAGTCGCACGATCAGTAGCACCAAGACTACCATATACTAAATCACCATCCAGAATTCTTACTGCTCCTGGTCCAGAACTAGGAAGTTTTTCAACGTTAAGTCCGTTCTTATTAAGTGTAGCAAACTGAATCTTTTCAGCAACACTCTGTCGAACAGCACTTTTAGCATACTCAGCCGCAGTAACACGACTTGAAGCTATCTCACCAACAACCTCACCAAATCTAAAACCATACTTAATACAGCGTTTAATAATTTTTTCCTCTAACCAACGAGGAAGTTCCTCTCCATCTTCGATAAACAGAAGAGCAGCAAATTGTGTTTCCTCTGCATTATCAAGGTCTTTTTTGTCTAACTCTCTTCTAATAGTTCTCTCTGTACTCATAATAATCTCCTTTTCCTTTATGGGTGTTTTAACACCGATTTTAAAAAATTTATTTATGGCTTTTACCATATGTATATAATAATCATTAATTTTCATTTGTCAAGTCCTAAATCAACCTTTCAACCTTAGGTTTCATTAAATTACTTTTAATTATCGATATTTGATCCTCATCAATCTCGATTCCGATACATCTTCTTTTCTTATCACGAGCAACAACTAAACAAGTTCCGCCGCCGGCAAAAGGTTCAAGAACCAATTCACCTGGCTTAGAAAACTTATCCATACAATAACCAACAGCAGCTTCTCCTTGTCCCCACTCATGAAACTCTTTATCTCTATAATCTTTTGTAAAAGAATCAACAGTATATTCTACATCAACATCAATCTTTCCTGGTTCACCTTTTCTGAAAACAAGAATTGGTTTCCATGTGCAGATTACATTGCGCGGGTGAACAGATTGTGTTGGTCCGCTATGAAATAACGCTATTGTCCAACAATAAGATAGGTGTTTTGATAACATTTCCATTACCTTATCAAGATACATTTGACCTGAATATACAACCAAAAATCTATCTGGTTCTAACACTCTTGCAGCTACCTCACCTAATTGATCCCACAGGTATAAAAATTCTCCTGGATAAGGTGGGTCTGTTATGATTGAAGGTACACTGTCGTCTTCAAGATTCTCATTACACCATGTATAAAAATCTGCATTTATTATTTGTATGTCTTTGTCTGGTTTATAAGTTTTAGCAGTTTCTTCAAACTTTTCTTTTCGCGCGAGAATTTTTTCTTCACGCTTTATATCCTTATGAACCGCACCAACAGTTAGTTTTCCGGATCTAAGTTTAGCTAAAGTTTCCTCATCAGGATTTCGGGCTAAAATTTGCTTCACATTAAATATATAACCATGTGAAACACCTACATCTTTAGCAATTTCTTCCCTTGTATCAGTCTTAAGTTTTTTCACATCCGCTATGTGTTCCAATCCATCTATCATTGGTTGCATCTCATCATTTATGGTTTTGGCTTTTTCCGCATACAGATGTTCTACCGCAATAGCCATTTCAGCTTTTATAAAATCCGAAACATTCCTACGACCTGCTTGATTTTGAAATATCCAGATCTTTACATCAGCTTCGTTAATTAACTCAACTTCGCTTACTTTAAATTCTAAATTATGTTTCTTGGCTAATTTATATCTGTGATGTCCATCAATAATAATTCCATTCCAAACACATATTGGATCTCTAATACCATTAGTCAGAACATTTTGTTCTAATTCATAAAATTCATCATCGGATAATTTTGGTAATAGTTTTTGAAATTCTTTGTTGATTTTCAGTTCCACATATTTCTCCTTTAGGTGACTCGCGGCAACTGGCGCCTCAGCTGCCGCTTGCCGAGAATGTATCGTGTTGCGTACACCTGTACTCCCTACATGTAAAGATGTAGGAGCCACCATCTATAAATTATAAGCATTAATTGTCATTTGTCAAATTTTAATCTGAACATATTTTTAATAATTCAAACCCAGTCAATTCTCCTTTGCTTTATTTAATATTTTTCTTGCCCAATAAAAATCTAATCTTCTTCTACGTTTTCCTTCTTTATTATTACCTTTGAACGGTGCAAAAATTACATCTTTTGTATCCTCTCTAAGATTATTTAGGTATAAATTTGCTTTTTCAATCAAATCTGTTCTATCAAAATCTCCTCTAACATTAAGGATTGTTATTGCGCGCGAACTAACTTTTATTTTATCTGTATTATAATTCAATTCTTCAGGCAAACAAAATTTAATCTTTTCATTAGGATTTACACCATCTACACCACGAAGTCCTATATTTCCATTAGGATCATTGAATATTATATTTAACAACTCTGTATTTGAAGTGTATTGCCTTAAAATGGCTTCTAAATCATAATTATCAAACAAAAATTTATCGTTCTTATATATGTCATACCCAGGATATTTAAATGGACAGCTTTTTACAAAACATGCTACGCATACTGGACAATCTGTATCGTAAAACGGGTTATCTTCAAGTACAGTTACAGTAAGTAATCTTTCTTTAAAGAAAATATCCTCTGTTAAAAAATATGTTTCCGGTATTATGAAAACAGCATCATCGTATTTTTCCAAAACTCTTGCGATAGCTATCTGATATAAATCAGCAAAACTATTATCTTTAAAATACTTCAAGCAGGACGATTCCTTCCTGCTTGCTGAGACCCGCGCGTAATAAGGCGGATTAGTAACTACAATAGTGTCCTCATAATAAGGTATATCTAAAAGACTATCATTAACTTCCCAATCTAAATTTGGATCTATGTCTAATCCTTTAACTTTTTCTAAACCAAGGTTGAACATAACATTAATAAGATCACCTTGTCCCGCAAAAGGATCAAGCCCATTTTTATGTTGAGTTGCCTTTATAAAATCTGACACTTGTGGCTTTAACCACACATCTAATTTTGTATTAAATTGTCCTAAATCTGTTTTTTTCATCTTTATAAAATAACCATTAAATTCTATTTGTCAACCCCTGTGACGCCGACAGGATTCGAACCTGCGCATCTCTGGTCGAAAGCCAGATGTGTTAACCACTTCACCACGGCGCCTCTCTTATATCTATAATATAACCATTAATTTTGATTTGTCAAGGCTCTTTTAAAAATTTATTTCTTCCTTATTAAAGTATTATCTTATCCCCTTGTAATTTCTCTCTTTCCTTAGCAACTTCTATGTTTTTAGCCATAAATCTAGCTGCTCCTTTTAAACCAATTTCTTTTTTAAATCTAAAACCATAAGACATCATACCATTTCTAAGATCTACATCATAATAATCCCCATCCTCATGAATATATCCAAGTTTACTTTCATATTTTTCATACCAAACATAATAACCGCCTTTATATTTAGCACGATCTTTAGCAGGACCAATTATGAAAAGCCTTCGTGTATACATAGTACCATCTGTAAGTTCGCCTGTTTTATCTAATTCAAAATCTTCTTGTGCATACTCACATAATTTCCAACTTGGAATTATTTCTATTTTGTAGCCCTCATATTCTGTTTTTATATATTCCTTATCCATATTTTCTCCTTTTCTGGCAGGGGTGGATGGGATCGAACCACCGACGCCAGGGACCAAAACCCTGTGTTCTACCTCTGAACTACACCCCTATTCATCAATAACTTCAAATGTTTGTATCGTTATAGGATAAAACTTCCTACAATTTTTATTATTTTCTGGATCATAATCACACTCGTAACAATTTCCTTCACCCTCAAGCTGTATAGAATCTCCTGGCCTTTGTTTCTGTCCTTTTTTATTATGAAGGCAGATTTTTATTTGGAACACCCCCTTAGCTTGGCTGGCACGGTAGGGATCGAACCTACGACATGACGGTTAACAGCCGACTGTTCTGCCTCTGAACTACGTGCCAGTTAGATAATCACGACCTTCTTTTAATGCATCTAAAAAACCATCTATTTGTTCATCACCACAGAATATAAAACACTCTTCAATTTCAGTATATCCTAAAAATAGAATTTTAAACATCATTTTGATTTTATACCACAATGTTTTAAAAAAATTATCTGATCTCCAATGAGCTGACCAACGAAGTTTCTTATACATATTAAGAAAAATCATATCACAATCTTTATCTTTTTCTAATTCTAATGTTAAATCACAATCTGGTTCTCCACAAGAACAAGACGCTCTATAATAAACCGAATCTTCAAACTCATGTATTTTCATTATTCTATTTGATGTCATATTAATCTCCTTGTAGGAGGAGAGAGATTCGAACTCTCACGGGTTACCCCATGCGGGCCTAAACCGCACGCGCCTGCCAAATTACGCCACCCTCCCTTGGTGGGAAGGGCTGGAATTGAACCAGCGCAAACCTAGGGCTTCAACCTAGTGCTCTACCTGCCTGAGCTACCTCCCCCACATTTCACCTAAGTAGGTGAATAAAAGTGAGGAGACATAGTCGTCTCATACCTCTTATAATTATTTTATTTGTTTTCATCTGGTCTATTATGTTCCTTCATTTCTTCAATTGTATAAATACCATTAGCCCACAAAAATCCTTGGACAAAACCTAACCATCTATTTGCTTTCCTTCTCCTACCTTCCTTAACAAAAAAAAGGTATTCGCCAAAGCATCCACAATATATGTTTATAGGTTTCTCCATAATTACAAGGTTCAGTAATTTGGAAAGGTAAGACTCTTTCCTTATATATTTCGCATATTTCAGAAAACTTTTCGTCTTTCATAATTCCTCCTTTAAGCGGGGGCGGGATTTGAACCCGCGACTGACAGGTTATGAGCCTGCCCTGCTACCGCTGCATTACCCCGCGTTATTTGGCGGTAAGGAGTGGATTCGAACCACTGGAAGTTTTACCTCCTCACGCTTAGCAGGCGTGTGCTTTAAGCCACTCAGCCACCTTACCGTTTAATTGTATTTCATCCATCTCTAAGATCATTAAACCACATTTACCACATATTTCACGAACAGGAATTCTTTTATCAACAATATCTCTTGCTAAAACAAATCCCATACACGCTTTAATTTCAATACCACAAACCATACATTTTCTCATTGAACTTGCCCATCATATCTACGTTCTGCGCCAAGTAATTTTCTTTTACATGACTGTCTAAATTTCTTTTTCCAAACTCTTCTTGCTGCTTTTCTTTTGCGCGCAGAAAATCCAGCACTTTCTTTAAAACCATTAAGCCCATAAACAGCTATATCCAATTTATCAGGACCATCTACATCATTATTTCTTGGTAAACCATAACCTTTCATTTTAATTCTCCTTTTGCGGACCCTACAGGCGCCGCGTCCGGATTGGATGCCATAAGGCGTCCCGCTACTGTAGGATTTATCCGCGTTGTAGCCACAGATGGATTTGAACCATCGACGCTCGCTTTGTAAGAGCGACGCTCTCCCCCTGAGCTATGCGGCTATATTGGAGCCCCCGGTAGGATTCGAACCTACGAGGAGAATTAACTCGCCGGATTACAAGTCCGGTGCTATCGACCAGCTAAGCGACAGGGGCATGGAGGAGAGACAGAGATTCGAACTCTGAAGTCGCTGTTAACGACCACTGGGGTTCAAGCCCAGGCCCCGCAACCTACTGGGGTCAACCTCTCCTTTTTAACAACCTACATCACTAGGATCATCAGTTATTCCAAGTTCTTTAGCACATTTTTTATCACATTCATTTTCACTATCACGTGTACAAAACATACTTTTAAGTATTTTAAAACCGATATAAGGCTGATCACCCTCACCCTCTTCTCGATCTCCACTAATGATATGAATCGCTTTTGTTTCAGGATCAATCATTAATTCTAATCTGACCCAATTATCTGGATATTTTTCCATTTATTTTCCTTTTGTAGATAGATAGTATTAGCATCATTTATTGTCTATAATTCGCCACTATCTTTTCAATCGTTTTACCCTCATCATTTAATAAATACGCAACTGTATCAAACAACACAGAGAACTCATTTCCATTAGATAATCTGCAAACTAATCTAATAACTTTTCTTGAATCTTGACTAGCACCAATACTTATTAAAAAGTTTTCGTAATTCAATATAAATATATCTGCTTCATCATCATTAAAATCTTGGGAAAACGGGTGTTGAAATTCAATTTTACTAACTTTTCTGATATCATCTAATAACCACCAATTTTGATATGGTCCAATCTTAGGACCTGGATATCCTTCTATTTTTAATATCATTTCCTATCTCCTTTGTCCTGTCTATTTACTGTCTACTATCTATCTACTATTGTTTATATTGGCCATACATAAGGAAGCGTTTCTTCCTCCGGCCAACCAATTTTAATATACCAATTCCAGCCTTTTTCCTTATCTTTTCTTAATAAATTACTTCTATGCGAAGCGTGAAATTCTTTATTACCTAACCATGGTGGATAACCAGTATCAGGTAATGATTTTCTAATGTGTCTTAGCTTCACAGCAGTTTTCCCATACCATTTACCTTTTAATTGTAATGTTTTTTGA